>Ga0123354_10003476_pt1 | contig 21768 bp, 16 predicted proteins | sample TergutLab28metaG_2_FD_97872 | JGI IMG/M metagenome (GOLD analysis project Ga0123354, IMG submission 97872) | Labiotermes labralis P4 segment gut microbial communities from Petit-Saut dam, French Guiana - Lab288 P4 | ecosystem: Host-associated > Arthropoda: Insects > Digestive system > Gut ... | reverse complement strand
GACTTTTTAAAAAAATAAAGTCCAGAACATTGTGTACCGGTACAATGTAAAATTTGATATGCTGAAAAATTACAGAAAACCTCTTGCAATTACTGTATATCATTACTTCATGTATATATATATTCTAATTTTCCTCTCATCTAATAAATGTTAAGCTTTTTTATCTGTAAATTCATGTTGAAGTAATGTAGATCCTGCAACGGATATAACAACGGGTGAGTTCTTGAGAATTGACTTATTTCAGTATAACAAAATTTCACTATAACAAATTAATTTCTGAGGTCCCCAAAATTTCGTTATACTGGTATTCTACTGTACCAATGTACCCAAATGTAAAATGACTCTAATCTAAGACAACTGCCCAACTAAAACACACCTGCCAAGGGAAAATGTATATATCCGAATCTAGGATGAACTCCCAAAAATAAAACGTCTGCTAAGGAGAAATGTTTTACCATTTCATTCACTCAATACACGAAGCATGTCAGATTCTCTCTACCTAATGTTGACCCGTAACATTCCTTCCTCTTCACTGCCATTTCACAACTTACCATCATCAGTCTCATTCACTGCATTGTATATACATTACATTTTAAGACCCTTCACAGTTACTGCTGGTGAGATGCACTGCCATGCCGTTATGATCCACATTGACTAAATAATACATTTATATTTCTTGGTTTATAAACTCACTTGAACCTGAAGAAGATTCATAATTTTCTCCACTGATGGTGCTAGTGATGTTAAGAATTTTAAACACATGTACTCTGGATTTTTGTGTTGTGTCTGGTCTGATCAGTCTGAGTTCGTGGCTCTTTTTATTGTTTTTAATTTGTGGATTTGTCCAGGTTTTATTTTTAAGTCTTGTAGTTGGTTTGTAATTTTTTCAGTGGTCATTTTCCTGTTACTGCCCTTGGAGTAGCTCTGTTCTCAGTTACATATCGTAACAAGTTTATAGTTTCTGTGGTACGTGGTAACTGAAAATAGCTTGATCGGAGATGTCTGCCATGTTTGGTATTTCTTTGCCTGAAGAGGAAAAAGAGATGGCTTCTGAAATGTGGCATGTGTTTAAAATATTGGATGATGTGTAAAGTTCAAACAAAGATTGTGTCAGTTAAATTTAGTCATGCTGTGTTTTCTCTTTTGTCTACACTTGGCGATGCAGGCCTTGGTTTGGTTGTGCGTGGTCTGTTTCAAAGTTTTCTGCTTTGGTGCTCTCCAGCTTGGTAATTCACATGTGAATATAAATGACCTCACATGTTTAAGCACCAGATTTAAGGAAGGAATCTCATTTTGCATTCAAGTAAATATGGTATACTGTGTGGTTTAAAACTAGATACGTGCAGTAAAAATAAGTAATTTTGTTTGTCTGCACATTGTAAAGGCATACAGGACAGTGGAGGTATGGTTCCATGCATTCTTAACCTTGGCACTAGGTGGAGTGAGTGGTCAGCCTCATCCCCCAGCCTTTTTCACTTTTGGGGAGAGATCCTCTGCTACCCATTGGGTAGGAGGTTGGGTGACCCACAGAGTGGTATGGATAATTTAGAAAAGAGAAATCTCTTACCCTGGCAGGAATCAGACCGTCCTTTCTGACTTGGTTAGCTCCTTGCCTTGTGCACAATAAGGGTAATAATGTTTCTTTGGAATAGAGATTTGCAAGGTTGCATTGTATTATATGTTATATCCTCTATGCATTGACCATACCTTAGCCCATGGATAAATTGTTTGATGTGGCACATAAAAAATGACCACTGTGATCACAAAAACCGGTCATCCTTGAGGAACTGCACTGCTGTATTTTTCTGCTGTGTAGGCTGTAAAACAGGGAGGGATGTTCATGTGAGACTGTATATTTCAGCCGGTCTCTAGAACTAACAACCCATTTTTATGTTTGTCCCAGATGAAGACTTGGTAAAATCAGATGATAGGTTCATAAGGCTATACCTATGCTCTTCTTTGTCTCTGAATGTTTGATATTCACGAAAAAACAGTGAGTTTCCTCGTAATGGTTGAAGGATACAGTGTCCTGTATATAATAGAGAAGAACTGTAACATATGTTACTAGTCTACAATACTAAGAACTGTGAAAGGAAATGCTAGAACATTTGGAAGTAATGCCTGGAAATTGAATCTCATTGTATGAATATTAACTTTTGGATGCCAGTGATATTTAACGAAATGGTGAAAAAACATTTTTAATTCCTGCAACCAGGAGAGGCTAAGAATTTGTAATTATGTTGTTGATCATGATTACCTGTTTTAATATCATCCTTGGTTTCCTGTGTAATCTCTTGATGTATTGAGTCTGCCCAAAAAGTTCTATAACACATTTTTTTTTTTAAGTCTTTCACCATGCATGTTGTACAAATTTACATTTATTTGAATTACCAACACATGCACACTCTTATTAAAACATTATAAAACCTCACTCGGTTAAAAGCATTTTAAAAGTCATTCATAATTCTCCGACATGTTTCTGTTGTTTCTTCCAGCCATCATCAGGGAGCTGCGTAGTTTGACTAAAGTTACTCTTGTGATACAGTTTACGATGGGAATGGTATGATGGCAGCATGTCGTTTAATGTATGCGATGTTCTTGGATATGGTGTTGCCCGTCTTCCCCGTGCCTTTCGTTAGCCTGGCATACCAGGCATCACACTTGCAGCTAACGAAAGGCACGGGGAAGACGGGCAACACCATATCCAAGAACATTGCATACATTAAACGACATGCTGCCATCATACCATTCCCATCATAAAAATATATCACAAGAGTAACTTTAGTCAAACTACGCAGCTCCCTGATGATGGTTGGAAGAAACAACCGAAACATGTTGGAGAATTATGAATGACTTTCAAAATGTTTTTAACCGAGTGAGGTTTTATAATGTTTTAATAAGAGTGTGCATGTGTTGGTAATTCAAATAAGTGTAAATTTCTATAACACAGTTTGTTGACTGCTAGTAATTTATTGTATAACCTTTGAACACACTTGTAGGATAATGAGGTGGATGTTTTACATGCCTCATTTTTCTACATGATCTCCATCAACTTCAACAGCCTTGCTCCAGTGAGAAACGAGAGTATCTCTCCCCTTCTTGTACCAGTTTGAATTTTATACATGCAACCACTTTTTGCTTGTCAATAATCTTGTCATCACTTTCAAACCTATTCCCAAAGATAGCATCTTTGAGGGCTCCAAAGAGGTGGAAATCTGGGGAAGCAAGGTCTGGGCTGGATGGTGGTTGGAGAATAATGGTCCGTGTGAGCTCTGTGGTTGCTTCCTATGGTTTCAGATGTGTGTGTGCTTGTGTTGTCATGTTGAAGGAGGTTTCAACAACAGTTTGGTGAGGTAAAACTCCCTTGAAACGCTTCTGCAAGATTTTAAGTTTTGAATTTACAGATCTGAGTTAATGGTTTGACCACATGGCATAACGTCTACCAACATCACCCCTTGTGCATCCAAGAAAACAGTGGCCATAACTTTACCTTTTGTAGGGGTAGCCTTAAACTATTTTTTTTTTTAAGATGTTGGATGATAGCATTCCATTGACTGTCATTTTATCTGCAGTTCACACTTGGATCCATGTTTCACCCCATTGATGATCTATTACAAAAAACTTCCACCATCAGCCTCAAAATGTGAGAGCAAATCCACACATACTTCTTTCTGCACAGTTTTGTTGGTTAGGTATTGTGGAGCCCAATGAGAACACACTCTTCAATGCCCTAAGGCAGGGCTGGTGAACCTATGGCATGTGGAAAGATTTCTTTGGCATGAGGCATTCACTGCTGTCCTTTTTTTTTAAATTTGCTTTGCCCAACCATAGTCTGTATTATATACATGTATCTGACTACATAGTGATTGCATATGATTTACTGTTGCTATCATATGAAACATTTTTACATAAGTAGGGAGGGGTGCCAAGTGTTGACTGAATATTTATCACTGGGGTGCCAGACTGGCAGTGAGTGGGCAAATATGTGACATTAGACAGAATGTTTTACAGTCTTCTCGTCAAACAGGAAGTTGTACTTGCCCCATTTACTTCCACATTTTCTTCCTTATCACATTCCTCGAGGAGGCCTTGACATTGTATACATTTTTTAATTTCTTGTTAATATTTGTTACTTATTCCTCCTCTGTCCAGCCTGGTTCATTTGGTTGAGGCACTGCGTTACAAGCTGGAAAGTCGTGGGTTTGATTCCCAGTGGGTTCATTGGGATTTTTCATTGACTTAATCCTTGCGGCCACACTGTGGCCCTGGGGTCAACTCAACCTATAACAGAAATGAATACCAGGGGTATCTCCTGGGGGGTGTGAAGGTGGCTGATGCTTGGGCTGACCCCCTTGCCACCTTCATGTGGCGATTGTCTAGAAATTCTTAGAGCCCTAACTTCAAGGAGCCCTAAGGACCTGTCCAGGCCTGTATAGGAATAACTTCACCTATTACTTTCCTGCCACAAAAAATCATTAACAGCCTGTTATTTAAAATGCATGTCACTTTACCACACCATTTTTATGACCCCGTGTGTGCATTGGAGAGTGGATTCCACAGCGCTGTAGTAGAAAACAGAGCATTCAAAATTGTGTACAGGAAAAATTGCAGACATTTCATGTTGATTTTGACTGAAGTGAGGAAGGTGTTGGAAAACGTTTTGCACAACCCTTATTCACCAATAAAAGATTAGTATGCATTTCTTGTGTACCTGTGCTACACATCTGTCATAACTGTGCTCTTTATAAACCATTAATACACACAAAGCATTGTATGCATTGCATTTAATATGAAGTTTCTCATTCACTGTGTAGTCTGTCATGCAACACAACAATAGCCCATTCCAAAGGGAGGGCTTCAGAACGTGCTCTTCTTTTTTCAAACTTAAGTATGTTCTCATTCCCTTAAGGCCATCCAGTAGCTGTTTGTCTTCTTCCTGATCTCATTCCTTCTATCTTCCCTTAAATGGCATATTTAAGAAGGCAGTTACTATGCATAATGTGACCAATCCAATGAACACTCCTTCCTTTTATTGTATATAGGGTATTCCTTTCTTCCTTCATTGTTTGTAATACTTCTTCATTTTCCACAAAAGTGTCCAAATGATCATCTGCAGCCTTCACTAGTACCACATTTCAAAATTTTTCAGGTATTTATGGTCTGTTTTCTGAAGTGTCTTAATTTCCAGCACCATACAAAGCTGTTGTCCAGATGTAGCACTTTACTAGTGTCTTCTTCAAATTTAAGTATGGTTTGCTGGTGAATAGAGTCTTCTTCTTGTTGAATGCATCATTTGTTATCATGCTACCCAAATTTTTTAAATATTCCACATTCTCTGATTGTTTTTGATCAACCATAATCAGTATTGGGGATGGTTGTCTCAAGATTCTCTCTGCTTTAGTTTTTTTTTTTTTTTGCATTTATTTCCATTTCATAGCATCTTCCAACTTTAGCTAGTAGTTTGTTTCTAATCACCATATGTAAAGAAGATGCTGAAAAATGGAAAATTGTTTCAATATGAGGTGTTGCATTATGTTGCTGAAAGGAGGCATATTATTTCATCATAATCAGACAGGTGTTCACGAAAGTGGTGTGAGATTGTGTGTTATGTCATTGTGAATTTGTGGTCTCAGAAACAGATGGGCCTCTGCCAGGACTTGAACCACAGTTCATCTGTCATCCAACCTAATCACTATATTGACTGAGCTATCCCACCTCCCCTTTGATGTTCAAACATTTAGCAATTTATCATCGGGAGTACAGATTATGCAGCTTGTAAGTGACCATTTGATTTTGTTTTTACAGGGATGTGCATCATGGAACTGGTACTTTCCATATCATTATGCTCCATTTGCATCAGATTTTGTGAATATTGCTGAGGTGGCAACAGAGTTTGAAAAAGGAACCAAACCGGTATGTATGAGACATGCTTTATGGATGTTGTCCTCTGATAATTTGTAGATATATTCGTATTGATAACTTTAACATTTGTATTAACTCCATGCTGACACTGTTTCAGTTCCGTCCCCTGGAGCAGCTGATGGGTGTGTTTCCAGCAGCAAGCAGCTCTCATGTTCCACCACCATGGGCTTCTCTCATGAGCAATCCAGTGAGTATAACAAATTCTATATGCAGTAACAAGTAGTCTACATGCATGTGTTTTACTGCCTGATTATGGCTCTTTTATTGGTAAGCAGCAACATGTAGCTTAGTGTGTTTCAGCTTAATATACGAAGATTGGTGTGAGTGACAGTACTGTCCTTACCTTTCTAGTGTTACTTGCTGTGCAAGAATTTTCATACTTTAATAAAAACTATATCTTACAATGAAGAGGGACCTTTACCCAAAGTAATGAAGGAAGTCTGAAAATGAAGTACTTATTTGTTGCCCCATCTTTTGACTGTCTTTGTGTGCTAATTAATTTATAATTCCTGGTAGTCTTTTTGTATAGATAGAAGTGTAAAAATGATGCAGTAATAATTGTTGTGTACATATGTCAATATATTTTTATGTATTTGTGTGTGTGTGCGCACGCGCATGTGTGCATGCAGAATTCATTATCCATAGGGATGGCTAGAAGATGCCATTGGTTGGTTTATAATGGAGGATTTGTTACTATAATTTCAATAATTTTAAGTATTCTGTGTGCAAAATTTATGATTTTGTGTTCACTGTAGGTTGCTCATGAGTTAGTACAGTTTTTGTCCTCTAGAGTCATTGAGTATTAAATATGCGGTAAACATGGTAGCTGTATCAACAACTAGCATAAAACATAAGCCATTATCTAGTAAAATGAATGGCAGTTTTTATACAGAATTACAAAATGACGTGTTTTCTGCCTTACCTATTCAAGATATTGACCTGCTTAATAAGCTTAATTTGTTTACTTTTTCCAAAAATGTTTTAAGATTGTTTCGCTGTATATCATGTTTCTTGTTTGATTCACTTCAGGACTCTCCTATCATTGATTTCTACCCAGAAGATTTTAAAATAGACTTAAATGGAAAGAAGTTTGCATGGCAAGGTGTAGCTCTATTACCATTTGTTGAAGAGAAGAGGTTATTCAAGGCCTTAGAGCCATACTATGAAGTCTTAACTCCAGCTGAAAGTAAGTATGAATTGATATGATACAAAAAATAACATACAGGTGTTGTCTTACTCACCATATGCATTTCTTCCCACACCTGTTAAGAATGAAAATATGTTCTCTGCTGCCATTATTTTGTTCTATATGTGCTTTGGTCTCAGAAAACAAGAACATTTGTGCTTTTAGTTATCAATTTTTTAAAACTAAGATGAAATGAGTTCACGGAACTTTTCTACGTACACAGTATATATATATATATATACACACACACACACACATACATATACATATATATATATATTTATGAACTATATTTTGTTGTGCATAACTGTTTCTGTCTTTCTTAATTTGTAGAAAAACGCAATGTACGGGGAGATGACAGATTGTACGTGACAGTGAATAATTCTGGTTATGGCTTCATTAAGGGCTTATATGACAACAAAATTGATGTCACTGTTGAAGTGAATGTTAGCATCAATGGAATGCAAGGCACTGTTCTTCTTGCTGAAGACTGTGTGCCTCCAGGAGGGTGAGTATGACATGTTTATTAATGGTTCATCACCTGGGCTAGTGGAGGTGAGGGAAAGCACAAGTATTGGAATAAAACACACACACATGCGTGTGTGCACATGCACATTTTTGTGTACATGTGCACACTCATGCTTGTGTAGACAAAGTATTAAGTACTCACATTACAACATTACCAATTTATTTGAATGCAAGACAAGGTTTTCTGTTACGTTTGGTACTTAAGCAGGTGAGATCATCTTAAATTCGCATATGAAATGCTGGACCTGTTTGCAGCAACAGGGCTGTGCTGAACCAAGCCAAACCATGGCCCGCATTACCTAATTTTCATGACAGAGAGAAAAGAACATACTGTAGCAGTACTAGTTTTGATTCGTAAGCATTCTGAGTTATTTTTATTACATTAAAATGTAAGGCCACAAAAAAAAGGGGGGGGGGGCTACAAGCACATTGTGCTTTCTGAATGCAAGCAGGAAACATTATGATGCCAGATATAAACTAATGGTGATTAACTACATCAAGAAAATGAAAAATTGCACTGTAGCTAGAAAGTTAAGTGTTGTGGAAACAAACAAGCGATCATATGAAGGTGGAGACAGCAAAAGCAGAAGCTGTATGCAATTCTGCTCGATAAAAAAAAATACACCGACACATACCACATGGACTAACTCCTCTTGGTTTATATTTGAAATCATCAGATGTTTTGTTGTTGTTGTTGTTGGTGGTGGTGGTAATAGTAGTAGTAGTAGTAAAAGAAAACAAGTGGTTCCATTCTGGTTCCTATTGACATGTAGATCTTTATATGTCCATTGTATCTCCTTCCTATTTTAACATGGGATTAAGGTATTATGTGTTAGGCCATTCACCCTCATGTTTTCTAGATCCTTGGGTGTCAAGAAAATACAACCCAAGGTTCTGTATCTTTTGCATGCCAATGCTGGACAATGACATAGAATATGTACACTGTCTTCTTTTTCATCCCCGCAGAGTCAACAGTCCTGCTTCTGTGTGAGTCGAGTTAATCGTATGGTCTCTAAGGGTTACATGCCTTTCGACTGCCTCACAGCTGCTTTAATCTTCTGTTGATTCATTTCTGGAAGCTCGTTTGTTCTGCTTGGCAGAGGTTTGACTGGTGACAAACTTCACAGGTTTTCCACCTGTTCAGGTGCTTCTGTCTCAAATGACTCCCAATGACTTATTTACCCATAACAAAGGTGATACCAACAGTTTGGTCAGAAGGGAGACCATTAGTCTCTTCCTTGGCCAATTTATCAGTTTCATCATTTCCCGGTATTCCATGATGCCCAGGTATCCATACTAAAGTGACTTTATTAGATCCAATTACTTTCTCCAACACTTTCATACTCTTCCATTCTAGAGACGATTTGCTTGTGGTTTTTGCTAGTGCTGCTATTGCTGCCCTGCTTTCAGAGCAGATATGTATTCTTCGTTTCATTCTGTGCACCTCGGGATTGCCTTCACTTCAGCTTGAAAGAGTGTAGAGAGGCTGCCCATAGGAATACTCACCCTCTGGTTGTCCTTTTGCCAAACACCTGCACCAAAGTAGTTGCTGATTCCTGACCCATCTGTGTACCAAATTTCATTGTTAGGGCCGGTAATTTTACTGGCATACACCAATGTGCTCTAATCAGTATCAGTACTTTATATTGTTTTACCAACAGATAATTTTTCAGGATTCTATCCTGTTTAATATAAAAGGACATTTCTGGAGGAACTCAAGTGTCATATGTCTTAACCCAGTATTCCCCCATTCTCCTTGACAGTTCAGTCTGTATATGGTGAATCTAGCTGCTCTGATGAGAGCAAGGTTCAAGGGAGTTAAACAGAGGCTACTAACAGCACCTCTGTGAGTGTTGATTTATAGACCCAACAGCCATCTTCAGGTAATCATCCTGTAGGCTTCACAGTAGGTTCTTTCCTTCCACCCTACGTGGCATATAATTATATAAAACCTTGAACTGTAGCATACATTGTCTTCTTACATCAGTTTTGAAGTCAACAGAATTTATAATTCTAATATTTTAATATTTTCACATTTTATTAGTGTAATACCATGATTGTTGTGTTAGTACTTTCAAACCTTTGTACTTTGGATTCCCTGAAGATGTCATCCTGGCACTGAAACATGCAGGAATTATGTATGTTATGTGATTTTAGTTGTTTTATGTGCATTTGTTGGTTACTGTAATTAGTTATAATTAACTGCTCAACACAAAATAATCGTAAATTAGGTAGAAGCTGTATCTTTAAAGGCAATTCTTGCATACCTTTAGGATAACTAGAATATATAAAATTTGCAAAACATGATCCTTATGAATTATACTGTTTATTTAAAAAATGAGATGAATTTCTTTGTACAAAAGTTAATGTTGCAATTTACATCCCAAGTATTTTGCATATTTTTGTATTTGCCTGAAGATGGCCAAGTTGGCCAAAACATGTAATGGATAATAAGTACTGATTTTGTATTACCACAATGGCTGTACAGAATTAGGGCTGAACTTACTTTTTCTGCATTTCCCTTCGTTTTTTCTTGTGTCATATCAGAGGCTGTCCCTTGGTGAGGCTTACAACGTTCCTGGTTGGGTACATGCATGCAAAAGTCTTTAGACTTCATACATTTACAGCAAATGAGTATGGAAATTTGTGATGACATGTTGCACAATGATATATATATATATCATCGAATTTAGTGTCTGGTTTTTTCCCTAACTTTACATTAGCCATGTCTGATAACAATATGTTGATGAATATAGATATGTTATGACATAATGTGGCGTATTTGGATGTAGCTGCCTTATGGTTGGATTCATTTATCTCATCTGACAGTCATAACCCACATTGTGATCATAAGAAAGCATATTGACCTCAGATGCTTATACTTGAATGAGACATGGCCAATATAAACACTGTTAACAGTTTTTTTGTGAATGGGAATGGATGGAGGGATGGATGGGTGGATGGATAAACAAAAAGTAATGTATTTGAACTGTAATATTTGTAAATAGCCATACCTGTGAACACATCAAGACGTACTACTTTCTGTTACAGGTCTTTGCCCTCTCCAGTGCTGGGACTTGAGGTTCTGAACCAAAATAGGGTGTACTGGTAAGTGTTCAGTTTTCAGTACTGTAGGCTGTATTTCAAATATTTCTGAAAGATAAGGAAGTATCAATTACTGAACCACAAGCTGATTAAGCATAATAAGTAAGTTTTATTTTGGGGGATAATAGCAGTTATTGCTTGTGTTTAAGGAGAATCACTTGGCTAATGGTGGTGAAATAAAAGATACATAATGTCTGTGGAAATCGGTCTTGTTATATGCAGTCACATCAGAATGCTTGTTTATAAACATTTGTGAAGCATATTTGATATAAGAAATGTTGAGTTGATGTCATGATTCCTATAGCCTAGTTGGTATAGTGATAAGGCTAGTGGCTGAATGACCTAGAGTTTTCATGCTGGCAGGGTAAAGATAAAGGTCACCCTAGAATGGGACACGAAGGCCCAGAGCATTAGTAGAGCTATATCTCTACTCTTTCTTTAACCTCAGTGCTAGATAGCATGGTTGGTCATTGCCACTCCCTGGCCACTTTAACCCTGGGAATGACCCAGTACCAGTTGTATTGGAGTCTGGATGGGCCCCAGTGCCAGTTTGGAGGGGTGTGGAAAATCTTGCCCAACCAGGATTTGATCCCTTGACTGTCCAGCCTGTAGTGTGTTGCTGTACCATCTGTGCTGTCCTGGCCCACATGCTGACAGGGACAGTTTCTTCTCCTCCTCCTCCTCCTCATCCTTCTCCCCTCCTCCTCCTCCTCCTCCTCCTCCTTTTCCTTCTTCTTTGTCTTCTCCTCCTCCTCTTCGTCTTTCCCACCTCCCCTCCTCCTCCTCATTCTCCTCCTTCCCCTCCCCCTCCTCCACCTCCTCTAAAATAGCCTGACTTGTTCTGGAGGTTACCCAGCCTCCTACTTAGTACCAGGGTTCTTTTGTATGGGTAAAATAGCCAGGGTGTGAAGTCACCACTCTTATCCTTGTAGTGTTAAGATACAGGATGAATAGAGCTGCACCTCTGCTAGATTTACCCATATATTTATTTGCTTTCAAGTGCTTTCAGTCTGGTGAAGGTAAGAAGGAATATAAATTAATATTTACTGAGTGTAGTGATATATTTCTGTGTAAAACTTCCAGGAGTGCAGATTCTGAGAATGTTAAATATGCCAGCTATAATCATCAAAGTGTTGCACTTGTACGTGTTCAGCGTATGGGAAACGCTCTATACAACATGTGTTAGTATGTTTAAGATCTGTTTCCCTACAATATATCACATGCTGTTTGCAGATTTCAGGTATAGGTGTTCTTGCTGCATATTATAAAATGACACTGCCGTAACAAAGTTTCACGTATTACATTTCGTGGTAGGAAATTGAGAAGTACAAAAGTGGAAGGGCATTTAATGGCAAGATAGACATACAGTTTTGTAAACACGTATGTTTGTTTCAAAATTTTTAATGGGAGGTTGACACAAATGGATGATGAACTCATGGAAATGTTGATACCATAAGCCTAGCTTACCATATAAAATAAGGATATTGTGATAATATCATCATCGAAAACAAGACTTTGCAAGTTGGAAGGAGTGGCTGTGTACTGTAAAAAGTAATCTGGTGGATACAGTGAAAAGATGTAGTCATATACTTTTTCATGCAAGCATACATTAACTACCTAACTGTATTATTCACTCACTTCATGCCCATAGAACCAAAAGTTCAGTGCTTTATAGTGGAAGATGTCTGAAACTGCCTTGAGATTGTGAGCGTTTAGATTGGAAATAATCACGGCTGAATTGAAGATATAGAAACAGCCACTGAAAATAAGTACTGAGCACATCTTTCCTTTTACATTTGTGTTTACACCTGAGTGTATTCTCAGTTCATAAGCCATAAATGTTTATATATCTGCTTTGCAGTGTCAGATTTCGAGATCCTCAGTATGCAGATTCATATATATTTCCTGCACGTCGCCTGAAAGGAGCCAGGTATTGAAATTTACCATAAATAAAATTTCTTCAAGTGTTACTAAGTTTTCAGTATCTTATACTATGAAGTATTTTTGTATATTTTTATCTACCCATCTGCACCTTATTCCTGTATGAAATGTCAAAAGACTGACAACTTCCAGTGTACAAGATTAACTGTCAGAATACATGATAAAACCACTGGATTTGTTACTGCCATTGGAAGTTATTTTAAACTGTGAGTCCTCTTCCCATATAGGTGTGTTGCATACCTACATGCCTAATTCATGCTTAGTAATTTTTCCATTTTTTACCGAATTTATAGAGATCCACCAAGAGTGCTGAAGCCCCAAGACTTAAGTCCGGCTCAGAACAGGGCGTGGAGACCTCAGATTGGAATGGCACCATCAACTCAAAGGGCCACACTGGGTGAAGCAGGGCATAGGATGCTTGGGTAAGTAAGGACTGTAGAAATTTATCTGCATCCTGAATCATTTTCATGAGTTTTGATGCTACACTTGTGCATTTTGTGTCTGATAATCAGTTATTATATATACTAAGCATTTGTAACTTTAGAAGTAAATAAATAAAAGTAGAATTAGAATGTTGGGACTTTATTAGGCCCTTGTATGGCCTATTTTATTCTGTCACTTAACACATAACTGTACTTCTAAACAACATTCCACTTTTACTTATCACGTAAGAATATTAGTATTGCTGTGCCAATTGTAACTATATGAGTTGTCTGACCACTCATGACATATGCATGTTCTTGCACACACATGCGCACACAGACACATAAACCCTTTTCTACAGTCCACACCCCCTTGACCTTTTGGTCTGTCATTGAATTAGTCACACATTGTATTGTACAGTTAGTAGATGTTCATCATAAACTGTATGTTGTTTTTTGGTATATATTATTTTATTCTGCTTATTGTCCCGTTTGGCTTTTTGGAGTGTTGTTTACTGAAAGTTTGTTTGCCTGAAGAGAGAAAATGAATGGGTGAGTGGAATGTGGACATTAACATGAAGTTAGCATACAAATCCTGGCAGTTAAGAAATACTGGAAGGAGGTATACATTTTCTGTTGATTCCTAATGATGAAAATTTGAGGAAAATGAAAATTAAAGAGCAAGTAACATTTTTTCTGGGGGTTTATCACCATGCACCATCATTTTAAGTTTTGTCCTGTTATTAATGTATAAACACACTGCAGTGCATTTTAAGAAGGCAAAGAAATTGTCATGTTCCTAAAAACAGAATGTTATTGCAGCCTGTAACACTGGGTGATCCAGAGATCAATCATTCATTAAATGATAGAATATTGTGAGTCTGTGATCAAATGATGGCATCATGGACCTTGTGCAATCTTTAGACTTAGTGATATGTTGTATCACATACCTTCCCTCACTGACTCCTGTATTGACACTTTCAAGAACCAATATTTAAAGTGAATTTTCAATATTCACTGTGCTATGAAAATTTGATGTTGCTATTTCACTGAAGTGTCAGCAAAATTTCTTTGATTATCAGCCTTATCTGGTATGTCAGAAATTGATTTTAGACATGTGGTCAGTGATAGGGTATAATGATAAAACCAGGGGCACACAAATTTTCCACTTCCAAATTCTAGGCTTCAGATGGGTGAAGCACTATAAAGACTGAGAAATCACAGTTTTGGAGTGACCTATGAACCTCACTGCTATCTGATCTCAGTGCATTGGAACTGATGTGCATTTTTGTATGCAACAAGTGCAGTAATTATGCTGAAAATATTAGGCACCACTGTACAAAATTTACTCACCTGGATGACCAGGTGCTTGAGTTTGGTACTTCCCTGGGTAGGACTGTAACCAGAATCATTAGCCACAAACAAATAATATACTGAGCTGAGTTGAAGATTACATTTTAATTATTAAATCTCGGCTTATAACACTTTACTTCCATCATTGTCAGGCACCACACAAATGTGAGAGCTGGATTAGGCATATACAGCAGTATTCCTCCTCCACCATTTAGCCAACTGGTGGCCTTAACACGACTTGCTGGTTACCTGCAACAGAATCAATCTCACTCACAGCAGCAGCAACAGCAGCACCATCAACAGCGCCAGCAGCAGCAGCAGCAGCAGTATTCAAACAGGGGAATTGGTAAGTACAGCATATATTATAGTGATGTATTTTCACTTTGGATCCATAAAGGAGGTTGTGGATAGTAAGCCTGGAAGTTTGCCACATATCCTGTGTTTACCTTTGTTATTGCATAATTCATGCATATGTAATACCCCTTCTTTTCAGAATCTTGTCAGAGTTGTGTGTTAGTGTTTTACAGAGGGATTTATAAAAAAAATTACTGAATATTTCAAGAATTTCTTTCAGCAACTTGGTAGACTTTGTGAGAGTTAATTGGTAAAGCTGGGTCACAGGACATTGTACTGGGGTCATCCAATGAATTCTACTAAACTTTCTTTCAACTTGTAGGTTACACTGCAGCAGTTGTGGAATTAAGTCTGGCCAGACAGTTATGATTAAAACGGCCCCAAGAGTAGGGATCCCACCTTTTTAAAAACCAGAAACTGGGACACTTAATAACATTTGTGGTGGGGAGAAGGTGGTGGTGGTGGTGTTGGTGGTGGTGGTGTTGGTGGTGGTGGTGGTGGTGGAGGAGGAGGAGGAGGAGGATACAGTCCAGTTACTTGTTTTTTTTACATAGCTGTTCCTGACCTTTAGCAGTCTTTGTCCAGATGCTGCAATCACTAATCTACACTTCTTCCATCCTTCCTCCTGTTCCTTCCTGTTAGTGGCCGGCTGATGGCCCCAATAGCTGTGTTTTCCCACTGGGAGGAAAGTCAGTACATTTGTAGACATTTTCTGAAATATCCTAAAAGTCTTGGCAAATTCCTGGGACAGTTGGCGTCCTGAACCGAAATTTACTTCACACTGGGACAGAGCTCTTTAAAACTTATAAAAATAGGACTATCCTGAGCAAATCAGTTTCTTTTATTTTATTAATTTCAATACTTTTATTAATTCTTTTCCTTAGCACATCATGTGTGAAGTGCACAAGTCCATGTTCGGAAATCAAAAGACACAAGTTTTTGGAACGCGGATTCTCTGTTATTCTTGTTCATATAATCCTCCAGTCTTGTATTCAGCATTAACTCAGATTGTTTGCAAATACAGATTAGTCAACTTGCACACAAGCTGAACCTTCATGGTCAAACCAAGTTGCTAAGTTCAGCTTCTACTCCTGATGTTCATCAAAATTTGTTCAGTACTGTTTAGTGTGTTGTAAACTGGCCAGTCATTGTAGTTCAGCCAGAATAATTTTGGTCTGATGAACAGGTCTAGGATTTCATTCAGCATTCCTTAGTCAGTAGGGTGGCAATTAATTTTTGACCTACAGGCAATTTTCAGTAATAATTATTCCAGTGTGGAAGAAGTTTATTTTTGAAATTGGACATTATGAATACATGTGTATTGGAGTGTAATCTAGTGTAGGTTTAATGTGGTCATTATTTAGGGTAGTAATGAGACATCATCCCATCTAGCCACACATCCCCATCAGCTGTCCCAAACCCATAAGAAAAACATGAAGACAGGCTAGGAATAGTGATACAAGAGTCAGCATGCATGTCTACAATCCCATCCTTGTGTCTGACAGGGAAAAACTGCAGTGGTGGCAGTCTACTGAAGCATGTTAGATTCTCCTAGGCTCAGGGGTATGTGTCATGCCAAACTTGCAACTCCAAGTCAGGTTTAGAGCCATACATCTCACCCCAGGCTTGGGTAAGTGTTTAGTGTGGGAATTAAGGACCTTAAGTGTTGGGAAACACAACAGTGGTGGCCAGTAAACTTTAAACTGGACCAAGATACCACAATGCAACTGTTGTGTTCTTCAGAAAGGTAGGACTTAATCTGCACCAGACAGTATAGTTACTAATATTTTCCCTGTTCCACTCCAACATTTTGGTATTTGAATATACAGTTCTGTTGTTTCTCGACATGGCAACTGGCAGGGAAACAAAATATTGAGTCACACAGGGGCACTAGTTGCTTCAGCTTGCCAACTTCTGTCAAGTGGCCACTAAAGTTTGCTACTGCAGCAAACTGACTTGCTCACTTGTCCACTTGAAGACAATGGGAAACTTTTTCAATCACAGTAGGACACTTGGCAGCAAGTCCAGTGGCCTCCACTAAAATGTCATAATGTGACCCAGCCTTGACTAAAGGTGGTCTTCTTTTTAATTTGTTGTTTGTAGTACTTTATGGTGAATGAATATCAGCCCTGACTTTCTACTTTGGCTGGGAAATGTTTCTGAATGTTTCAGAAATTGTAAAAAGGATAATTGTTTGATAAATTTGTATTAAAATAGGCAATATGATTCAAGAGTTTGCATACTTTAGTAAGTAATGCGTAAATATCAGAGCAGAATTCTGAAGTATGTTTATAAAACTATGACCCACTGTATGGATGCTAAGAACCTTGTGTATGACTGTCTCTGTCGATGAATTACCTAAGTTCAGATGTGAAGTGAATTAATATCCCTTCCTTCATTACATCAATAGATTGTTTCAAAGCTACAGGTGTGTTAAGATGTTGAGATTGTCTTTGCGGTCTTACATAAAGTGTATGTACTTTTATCACTTACATTAAGATCCAGGAGGGAGAGACAAGCTGTTGCAGCACCCAAAGTGTTATGCAAGTTTTTTCCCCCCCAAAACTAAATGTGTCCAACATTCTACACCATATCCAGCACTTCAGGAAACATATGAACAAATGCATTAGACAGCCTAACCCAATCTTTCCGTACAGACAGCTGGAAGATGTGACATAGGAACACCTGTACTTGCTTGTTATTGCAAGGGGCACATCTTTAATAACAGCACATGACTGGAGTCTGGAATGTACAGTCTATTAAGTTTCTTAACAAAAGAAACTAAATACTGAAAACAGTAAAAAAAAATTATATTTTATATCGGTTCCAATGCTAGTGACAGCATATAATACTGGAATATATGGTAATGATTCTGTAATACATGAACTTCAGTATCAGTTTAAAGAACATCAGTAGGCCTCATTCACGCTGCAAGCTGAACCGAACCGTACTGATTCAGCTTGGAAAACAAACCTACGTTATGAAATGGAAGCATTCACACTGCACGCTGAACCGAACTGGACCAAGCCTGATGGAGCATGTTCACTGGCTGATGTTTGTTTTTACTCGTGAGCTGACGACCGATTCTCTTGCACAGTAGGTCTGACTTCCTGCAGTTTAAGTGCATGTTTTATTTACGAGTGCAAATACATTGGATTACGAAGTTTAATCAATGCGGTGCATTTAAGACCGGCTTTGTGGGAACAAATTGACAAAAACTATCAAAACGGAGACCTTAAACTAAAACTGTGGGAAGAAGTGGCTGCTGAATGTGACTCTTCTTGTAAGCAAAAATGTTATTTTTTTATTTATTGATTTCAATTCAGTCATGTCATGTGTTGAGGGAGTAATACAAAGGTAATTTACAATTCATTATCATTTATTACACATAGTACATGACCATCACACATAATTTCATCACCGTCTTACACATTCGTCTGCACTGTTATAATCAGTGACTGTTTTCAGGCAGTCGACCCACATCACTATTGAAATAGACAGTGAATGCATCTCGTACCCTTCTTGCCCTCAAATTTGATCTGTTATTAGATCATGTGACCTGACGTTCAGGTTCATCAAGATTGGTACAGAATGAATCTTCGTTGTTTTGTAATTCCAAGAGAGATTCTTCATCTAAACCTTCTCTGTCTATGACTGTGTTATGCAAAACACATATACATTTTACAATCCTGTCCGCCATAGTAGGATATGTTTTGATAGGCTTGTTTAATATTCTCCATTTCTCTGCAAGTATTCCAAAGGCACTCCCAACTACTCTCCTACCCCTGCTTAGACGGTAATTAAAGAGTCTCCAAGATTCAGTAAGCTGTCTTCTGGGATATGGCCTCATAAGGTAACTAAGCAACGGATGTGCTTCATCCCATAGTATCACAAACGAAAGTTCCACATCTGATTGTGGTTGTTTCCTAGCATTAGGCATATTGAAATTATTGCTTCTTAGAAGCTGATACAGTGAACTGTGATGAAAAATCCCACTGTCTAATTGCTTTCCATAAGCACCAACATCAATGGCATTGAATCTATACCGGGCATCAGCAAGCCCTTGAAGCACAATCGAGTAGTAATGCTTATAGTTGTAGAACATGCTGCCTGAATTTGATGGACATTTCAGCTGTATGTGTTTTCCATCAATACTGCCTATACAGTTCAGAAAATTCCACTTAAGATAGAACTCGTTTGACGTCACAAGTGGCATTTCTGTTGTAGGTACAGGCATATGAAGAGGTGCCATGGTTTTCCAAATAGCTTTACAAACCTCTTTGATTATGTAATGGATAGTAGAAATTCCGAGTCTGAAGGAATCTACCAGGGCTGCATAAGACGCACTCATTGACAAAAACCTGCAATTATACATGCAGAGAAAACGCATTCCCATACTTTTTATTTTACAGGCAAAAATGTGAAGAACAAATGGATACATCTGAGCGACAACTTCTGTGCAGAACTCAACAGAATGAATGCAAATAAATCAGGAGATCCTGGTTTATCTCCTAGCAAAAGGGAGTCTCAGTGGAGGTGATTTAAGATGTTACTTTTTTTGAATGCTAGAAAAATGGAAAGCAACATGCAATTTCAATCTAAGCAACTTGAATGGGAGTCAACAGATCCTGAAAAAGACAGCTGCATTAATATTGACGATGATTTCGTTGCTGAATGCTCTTCTGCTGACAATTCAGTGCACATACCAGTACCATCAGAGACGTCTTGGTCGTCTGCTCAGCAAAGGACGAGGCCTAGTAGTGGAAAGTGCCCATTGAAGGAAACGATGTTAGAGATTGAAAGGAAGAAACTTGATCTGATGCAGTCAATAGGCAATGGACGTGAGGACTGGGACACAACATACCACTTCTTGATGAGTCTCTGGGAACCTATAAACAGACTTCCAGAGGAGATGCAAATGTTCCTCCACATGAAAACTCAAGAGATATTTTAGGAGACCCAAAAACAAAAAGGGACCCAAAGGAGCACCAGTTCATCTCAAATGCAACTCTTTCATTATGAGGATGGAAGATCGAATCAAGGAGAAAGAGGCCAACACTTGATGGCCCAATCATTCTTCCAGACTTTCAGCGAGTGACAACTGTGTTATATTCAAAGTTACTTGTTTTTCCATTATGCATCATCCCACACTTTGTTGTGAGTTCCTTATCATTACCTTATTTAAGTTCACGATGATTAAAGGACATTTAACTGAACTGACAAATAAACATACAGTTATAATAATATTTTACCTCGCGTAACAGATTATTACATATAATAACATCAAACATTATAATAAATATATTATGCAATTATGGTCCTGTTCTGCTGTTCTTATCTTTCCTCTGTCACCATGAGCTGCTCCACGGGACTAATAGACCTTTGAAAATTTGTATTTTGCTTCTTAATTGATGTGTGAATTAACTCTAAAATATACTTAAATGTGCCTGAGCTCATTCTGAAGTACCTCCAAAACCTTTCTTCATCTTTAAGTAAGTCATCTAGAAGATTATGAAACTCACTGAAACTTTCATGCCTAGAGCTTATATTGTGCACCCAGAATCGTCTCTTTCTAGGAAATAAGAGGCTTCTCCACCAGATATTGTCCATTAATGAAAATACGTGCTCTTGGTTTGACATCCTCCCAGCTCAGAAATGTCAGCTGCACAGCTTTCAGTTCGGATCGGCTTGGCCTTGCAATGTGAATAGTCACTCACTCTGCCTAGTTCAGCTTGGTCCATTCAGGTTCAGCTCAACTCGGCTAGGCTTGCAGTGTAAATGAGGCAATACATTAAAGTACAAAATTTTACCATTTCAGAAAACATTGATTACATATTGGAGTATTCCTATGTACTATATCAAAGTTGGAAATCATAAGGAAAATACTATATTTGTAACGAATGTATCATTGTCAACAACATGAAATTTTGAAGGTAATTTTCTATAAAACCTAATTTAAAAATGAAATTATAGGACCAATAAAATCTACCTTATAAATTCTGTGAGAAGTGAGATTTCAATCCAAAATTGACTTGATATTTTGTAAGTTACATAAACCTTTAGATTTAGATTTTGATGTTTTAACAAAGTTAACCTGATGATTTTCTTAAAAGCTGGAACATGCTGCTAGAGATAATGTAAGATTTGCATACAGATCTTACCTTATGGTGTAGTAGTAACATTTGGGAATACAGATAACACAACAGGATGCAGAGCATCATAGTTAACAAGTATTTCCTTGCACAGACTTAATCGCATGGTCCTTGTCATAATGACACTGTTTTCTGAGAGGTAGGAATTTAATTTTCAATTATTCTGAAGACGAACTTCACACTTTATAGGACCGTTTCATTATTTGACATTACACTGTCTGCAACTGACGTTGTGTAGCACCGAGTGAGGAATGGAATGATTCTGAACGATTAATCTATTCATACGTGAGGTTTGCATTACAGAGCTTTGTCAAGGCAAAAACCACAAGACAAAATACCAGACATGTGGTTATGCTGGATGCCTACAGCCACAATGTGTGAACTGTTTGATCCCATATTTTGGCAACATCTGAATTCGGAACATTCTTCACATACATATTCTGTGAAAGAATGAGATCTGATTCCTACAAATGAAATTTTATCGCTGTAGGCCTATACACGATATTCCTAGTATTTTTGTAAAGTATAAGTATCTGATTGGAACTGCGGTAGCACAGTGGTTAAGGTGCTGTGCTACAGATCGGAAGGTCACTGGTTCGATCCCAGCTGGTGTCAGTGGATTTTTCATTGACATAAAATCCTTCCGATCGCACTACTGCACTGGGGTCGACTCAGCCTCTAGCAGAAATGAGTACCAGGAGTATTTCCTGGAGGTAAAGGCGGCCGGTGCGTAAGGCTGACAACCTTACCACCATCCTGTGCCGTTGTCACGAAATCTGGGAGCCTTAACTTCCTGGAACCCTCT
>Ga0123354_10003475_pt1 | contig 21776 bp, 18 predicted proteins | sample TergutLab28metaG_2_FD_97872 | JGI IMG/M metagenome (GOLD analysis project Ga0123354, IMG submission 97872) | Labiotermes labralis P4 segment gut microbial communities from Petit-Saut dam, French Guiana - Lab288 P4 | ecosystem: Host-associated > Arthropoda: Insects > Digestive system > Gut ... | reverse complement strand
TATCCTGGGCCAGCCCAATCCAGTCCATATACCCACATCCCACCTCCTGGAGATCCATCCTAATATTATCCACCCATCTACGCCTAGGTCTCCCCAGTGGTCTCCTTCCCTCCGGTTTCCCCTGCAAGACCCTATACACCCCCCTCTCCTCACCCATACGCGCCACATGCCCAGCCCATCTCATTATTCTCGATTTTATGCTTACAGTGGTTAGGATTTATAATGTGGTTTGAGTTAGGACACAGTATAGTCTGGTACATACACGATTGTGAATGTTTTGGAGGAGCATTTTGGGTCTGTCTACGCAGGTCATCAGATTTTGAGGTGTGCCATCCCCGTTGTGTGTTTAAACTATAAGGGGAGGTAAATTCAGTCAAAAACACAACTATGAATATATGGCTAAATGATTGTGTTTATTAGCAATAGAAAACTACATGTTTCGGCCTATAGCGGCCATCGTCAGGTTTTGACAACTTTTTTGCTATGAGAGTTATATATAATATGCATAAACCGCATGACGATGTTGAGATCTCATCATCATTATCATTAGTGTTCTTTTGTTAAGCTAAGTTTGGTGGGGTGTCAATTGCGTGAATATATTTATAGGTAGCTGAGTGTGGATCTTATAGCAAGAAAACACCATCATTTAGCCATATATTCATAGTTGTGTTTTTGACTTAATTTACCTCACCTTTTAGGCCATCAGATGGCTGCAGCAGTAGGTCCAGGCCAAATCGTCTCTGTTGACCATTTAGATTCCACGTTCCCATAACTGAGAAGACCACAATTTCGAATCGTTATACGATACATTTTTCATGCATTGTGTCACTTTGTTACAAAGAGCTTATGTACATGTCAGGCAATATGTAGCCCTGCTAATTTACATTGTACTTTGATCTGAGCAGAAATGTATAGCAATAAATATAATGAAAAATAGTAAGGTATATTGCCTAATAAGTGTATGTAGTTGTTTTGTAATAATTATGAAGGTTTATAATTTTTAGTTCCGAAATGAATAGAGGAGCGGGTGGGGTGGTTATGGTACGGCAGATGGCTGCTTTACCGATGTCGCGCTACATAGTTCGAAAAACTAATACCAGGAGGATGCCACAGTGTCACGCCGGCTACCTAAGGACGTCGTGGCCGCTTGGGGCGCTGTAATATTACGTTTCCACGGAGTTTCCAATCTTTACACGTAGTAATCTGTGGCGAATGTTGCGTAGGTTAGAATGTCAGTCACCCTAACCTAAGAGTGATTTCTGATGCGCGGGAACACGTATACCTATTCGCAATGTCAGTGCAGTTTGGCAAGTTGTGTTCATTGATTTTATTGGAACATTTTGGGGAAATTGTTCAGAAGGTTGGGAGTGATCTGTTTAAGTGTCAGGGAAAACCACTACATTTGATAGCGAGGAGCACAAAACTACCCCTTCAAAAGGTAACGAATCCGAACTGCTATTGATTAGTAGCGGTATTGTATGTTCGTATTTGTTTATATTTTTTTTACGGAAGGTTGAGTAGATTGGAGATTGTAATTGGCCTGAATGCCATCACGTTTGTGTGCAGGGATAGGCTTCGCACATAGCTTGTATTGGACATAATCTGTCAAGCATAGGACCAATTTATATAGTGTTCTTTTTGACATTTACATATTTAGAGTTTTGTTTTTGACGTCACGTGTTAATTAGTATGAGGTAATTAAACAACAAAATAGTAATTACGGTTGTTAGAGATTTTGTTTGCGATGTTGAGTGCTTGTGCAACAGACGTAAAGCATGACCATGTGGACGAAAACAGTACTGCCGCTAAAGCCATTGGCTTGTATCGTTGCTACATACTATGGCACTTTGATGCTGTAATTTGCCAGTTGAGCTGTGCCCCACATGATCCGTTCAGTGGGATTATTATGCAAATTGCACTGTCACCCGTACATTTTTTGTAACTAGATTATGCATGCAGTACAATTTTTGCAAAGGTAGTTCATGCGAATCCCTACAATTTTAAACTACATTAAAGTTAAGGTATGCGCTCTTCTGGGTTATTATACGGCGTATAATGGTAATTTCTTACTGACGTTTCGCGACAACCGTCGGTCCCATCTTCAAGGGTAAAGGTATCGAAGAAGAAGAAGGTTGTCCCGAAACGTCGGCAAGGAATTACCACTATATGGTGCATAATAACCCAGAAGAGCGCGTATCCCATCGGCTTCGCGGCGGAATATTGCAATCACACATAAACTGAAGTTGACTTTTTGGGTGTACTACCTGTTTTGGACAGTCATGTATTGAAGCATGGAAAATATATGTTATTAAATCTGTGGTCTTATTCCATAGGTGAAACAGGCACTACGAGTTATGATTCAGTATGGATTTGTGATATTTGATGTGGGGCAGTTCCCTGACAAAGCAGAGTATACATTGTTGGCTGATAAAATTATTCTTCTACTTCGGTATCCAAGGTAGGTATTAGATCAAACAAATTGACTTTGTTAAGTGTCTTGTCATTTGCATTCTGTATATGAGTCAAATTGACTTTGTTAAGTGTCTTGTCATTTGCATTCTGTATATGAGTATTGGGCATCATCATCTTCTATCTATCATGTTGCTGGGCCATTTGTTGATCCATTCCGGTCTCACGCATCCAGAAGGCTATTCATTGTTCTCCCCTGGTTCCTTCTGCCTTTTGGTCTGTAGTTTTTTTTATTATCCTTGATCACCTGTTATGAGGCATTCTGTTTATATGATGTATCCAGTTTCTTCTGTAGTCCTGTATTTTGTCCAGAACTGGGGTTATGTTTAATTACTTTGCAGTCTCTTTGTTTGTTTTACATTCTTTCCAAGTGTATCCTACTGGCTTTTAAATATATTTCATCTTTGCTCCTGTTCTTCTTACATCTCTTGGTTTAATTGTCCAATTTTCACTAGCATATAATGGAGCTGGAAAGGCTAGTGTATTGTACAATTTTATTCTTGTTTTCTTTACAGTTTTCTGTGGTCTAAACATACTGTTTATAATGCCTGTTATTTTCAAGTAGTTATCAATTTCATTATCAGGGTCCAATTCCTTTTCCTTAGACATCAAATTTCCTAAGTAGTTAAAAGGAATTTACTTGTTCTGTAATTTTGTTATGTGCTATAGTTTTCCTTCTAACTGGATCTCATCCTTTAAATATCATCAGTTTTGTTTTCTGTACAGATTTAGTAAACCAGGTTTTGTTATTATTTGATTTCATTTGTATGCAGATTTCTGTAAGCTATCTTCTGTGTTGGAAATTATGGCTTGGTCATTGTCAAATAACAGCATTAACGGTTGCTGGTTTTTTTAAAGTGTAAATCCTTTTTAGATCTCCTTTCTGCCATTTAGTTATGGTTTCATCTCGGCATATATTAAACAGTGTAGGCAAGAGAGGGCAACCTTGGCGTACACCTTTATGAATTTAATCCAGTTTTGACAGTTTGGAGTTAAATTTGTGTGCATGTCCACTATTGTTTTTAATAATGTATCTGGAATATTTCTAGATTTTAAAATATCAAATAATATCTGTGTTTGTGTACTATTGAAAGTTTTTTTTGTAATATAGAAACAACAAATGGGTATTAGTGAATATATTAATTTATGATATGTTTATAGATATTTGTTACTGATGAAAACACAATATGGTGATGAGGCAGAAATGCTGGTAGAAGAAATTCTCAGACAAGGCCAAGATACAGCCTCATCTGTTATCATTAGGGCTGCAACAAGATTGAAAGAAACTCTTAAGGGTAATGCATCTTGCTTTTTTTTAAAATGAAGCTTTATTGTAGAGCTGATATAGCACTGTTGATTGGGCTGATGCTTGTCATATAGAAATGAATGTAATGTAAGATAAATAGTAGGAAACCTCACTAGTATGTTCACCTTAGCCTACATCATACCCTTACCAAGAAAGACTGTCCACTGGCATTGCTTTGTGGAGGCCCCATACTCTGAAGTGGAGTAACAGAAAATTGACTGATGTGTCATTTACAAACACATTTCTGACTGGATGTTTTTTGTCATGAGGTGTTACAGTGGTGATTCTAACTCCACTGGACCTGCTAGCTGAACTTAGTTGTTGGATGGAAGGACTAGCTCCTTTTAATGGATCCAACATAATAAGAGCCATTTCTCACTTCACCACCTAGTGACGGTGAAGAATCCATTCTGTGAAAAAAATATGGGTGATGAAACCAGAAATAATGAACAAATTTTTAGAATACTGGTCATGTTTATTGCTGTGTACAACAATAAGAAACTTTTAAGGCTCATTTAAAAAAAACAGTACATAGGAATACTACAAAAAAATACGTACTGAAAGTCAAAGTATGCACATATAGTGTCATGATTTTTGTGTCGGCACATTGAAATGTTTGGTGTCTTTAAAGGAAATATGAAATATAACACCTTTGCTTTGGGACTGTTGCAGATTTGGTTTATTTAAAAGCAGTATAAATTGTGGAAATTCGGTCAGTAATGATAAGTCACACATTAATGGTGTGATGTTTATCTTCAGAAGATCGTATTGTTCCATTATTTTACAGTGAAGGAAGTATGTCTGGCAACACTGCGTGATAAGTTTTCGCTTCTCATAAATAAACAGTTTCTGATGAGATGTCCTTCACCTGGAGGTGAAGCAGGTGTCCCAATCTTGACCATAAAAGAAAAACTATTATACATTCCACCAGACCTCAACTTGAAAGGTCTTGCAAATAAAGCAGAAGGGAAACCAGGAGACCCAGGAGATGAAGGAATCTATTGGAGGGTGAATTTTGACAGATTCCATCAGGACTTCAGGTGAATTGTTTTTTATTTTTATTCACTGTTTGCAATAAATGCAGTTTGTGTTCTTTTATCATCTTGAATTTTGTAACACTAGAGTGCTCATGAATTCTTATTCAAGTACCACACTTTATGTAGTAAGAGTGATCAGCAAACATGGTATCAGGACTCATGCAGTGGGCCCTTTTTACTGTAGAGACATGGTACAAGTTTGGACTATTGGTTAATCCTGACAAGACTGAGCTTGTCATATTTTTATGAAAAAGGAAGCTCCCGGGTTTCTTTGAACCACATTTCTTTGGGGTTACACTAATTCTCTCAAGGTCAGTCAAGTATCTAAGGGTTATCCTGGACTCTCGGTTGACCTGGAGAGAGCATGTGGATGTTAAGATGAGGAAGGCACACAATCTGTTGTTGGCCTGCAGGAGGGCATGTGGGGCAAGGTGGGGCGTGAGACCTAAGGTGGTTCACTGGCTCTATGTTGCCATCATTCAGCCGTCCATCTCATATGCATCCTTAGTATGGTAGCCTGGCTGTCAGATGGCTAGTGCCAAGAAAAGACTAAACAGAATACAAAGATGTGCATGCTTAGGGATAACAGGAGCTATCGTTACCACTCCTACTGGTGCTATGAAGGCAATCACTGGCCTCCCTCCACTGGTTCTAGTGATACAGTGTGAGGGGAGATCAGCGGTACATCACCTTTGGAGTCTGGGGTGTTGGTCTTACCTTCACCCCAATCGAGGACATAGCGGTATACTGCGCAGCTTCAGAAGTCTGATCCCATATTTAAAATGGGAGTTGATGTTATGAGGCCAGTTTTTAATCTGGAACCCAAGTACAGGGTTACTGTGTTAACTAGAGAGGAATGCACCAGAGGACCTGAGACACCTCTTGCGGTTAAAGGGCTCGTCTGGTTTATAGTTGGGTCCAGGACTGTGGAGGGGACCTGAGCTGGGGTCATTGGGCAATCTGTAGGAAGAAGGCTTAGCATCTCTCTGTGAAAGCGTGCTACAGTCTTTCAGGCTGAGGTATATGCGATATTAGCATGCATTCATGAAATTGAAACTCAGGATAGGCCAGAGAAATATATTAGTGTTTGCTCTGATAGCCAGGCAGCTCTGAGAGCACTTCAGGCTACTAAAACAATGTTGCCATTGGTACGACAGTGCAAGAAGACATTGAATGATATCTCTGCGTGGCACACTGTGGGGCTATACTGGGTCCCAGGATATGCTGGGATATGAGGAAATGAAATCGCCAACAAGCCTGCAAGAGACAGTTCTGTTCAAGGGTTAGTTGGACCTGAGCCTTTCTTGGGCATCTGTAGGCAGAACATAAGAAGGAAGATAAAATACTGGATGGAAAACCAGCACTTGATGTTGTGGTGTGGTCATTGTAGTACACAGAAGCAGGCTTGAGATTTGATTTCTGGCCCTAACCTGGCTACAAGTGCCCGATTATTTTCCTTTAATAAGACACAATCCATGGTTGTTATTGATCTGCTTATTGGACATAACACCTTGAGAAGGCATTTATATGTAATGGGGCCGAGTAATAACCCCACATGTAGGAATGTGGTACTGAGGAGGAAACCTTAGTCCACAGTTTGTGTGAGTGTGAGGCCTAGGCTTCACTCAGACATACACATCTGGGTTTCCTTATTTTTGGACCCTGAGGATATCAGGAAACTAAATACAGGGGCCATCTGGAACTTTGGTAAAGGAACAGGCCTCCTTTAACCTAGTAATAGATCATGGGGTACAAGGGGCCTGTTTTAAGGCCTAGGTGCATCAGGGCCTGAAGGGCTCAAACCCAAATACCATTCATTCATTCATTCAAGAGTGATCAGCAAGGCACTGTGATGTTTCAATTATACAGACTTGTGATGTGTTGAAAGTTTGCTGTACCTTGTTCCAAATAAGTGCTTGATGGTATGGAAAACCTTGTTAATTCTGTAAGCACTTGTCTCATATTTACAAAGTCTTACATTAAAAAGTTTTGAAGAGAATATATAAGTTTAAAAAACATCTGTATGATATTTTGAACATAGACAATAACTGCTACCTCATCACTGAAGAAGTATAGTTTGTAAAAAAATGGTGCTTGTCTTTTATTTATGCATCTTTGATATGCAATTCATATCTTACTTGATATCTTGTATGATGAGTTATGTACAGTGAAATGAATAAAGTTTGTGCTGAATGTGGAACTGGATTTATATGTGAACATTCCATTCTTGAATATGACACCCTCTCACTGCATAACTGATTTGTGGAATTCTAAGACAGTTTAATGACCTAAAAATGTTGAGATCTGACTCTGGTGATGTGGCATCATATTCCAGAAGAAATGAATTCTGAGCTACACTGCTGCAAAAACTTGCAACTCGTACAGCTTTTGTATCTGGCCAGTATGAAATAAAATTAGTTTTGAAATTCAGTTAGTTGTTTTGAACATGAAATGTGTTTGATGTCAGGCAACCTGTTTGTTATGTGTACTTTGCTAATATGTTATTTTAAAGGAAACTTTTAATTTTTTCATTCTACAGAGACCAGATCATGGTATCTGCCATTTCCCGACATTTGGATGAAAATGCTGCAGAGCTGTTGAGGCACCTTCTTAGGCAGATGTATCTGAGAACAGAAGCTTGGGCTGCCACTTCAAATCCTGTCCCATTTACAGAATTAAGGGAAGCAGTTCGCAAGCAAAATTCTCATCCTCTTTTAGGACAGTATATAGAACAATACTTGAAAATTATGGGTATGTAAATGTGTGTATAGTTGCATCCTCCAGATTTGTATAGGTATACTATGTAGAAACTTGCTGCACTGGGCACATAAATTTCTAGGCTTACAGTATTTTTAAATTGTAGGGTGCCATTTTGTTATTGGAATTAATGTAGGTATGAAGTTTACATGAGGCATGACCATCTTAATATGAAATGTCCATTTCAGAAGAGGATTCTAGTCAATTTATTAGCAGAGTTGGAGACAGTTCAGGTGGGCAGTATAGTATAAACATGAAGACAGCCTTCACTCAGCTTACGTGGGCAACACTTGAAAATATTGTGATGGAGAGGTTTGGCTCTAAAGCTGCAAGAATCTTCAGGTGTGTATTATTTTAGAGGGTTATGATTTCATTTTATGGTACTTATTAATGTTCCAATAAGTATTGTAGCTTACAATATCATATATTAAGTTTTATTTATTTATGGAGTATTTAACAATATAAATACAATATCTTATTTCTGACTGTGTAGGGTCAGCAGTGAGGTAAAGTGATACACATCTGTTAATGCATTTGTTTTTTCTTAGGCTAGTAAGAGCAAAAGGGTTTGTTGATCAGGAGCAGATCCAGCAAGTGGCAATGATTCCTGCAAAGGAAGCTAAACTCCTGACATACAGATTATTAGAAGAAAATTTTCTGCAGATGCAAGAACTCCGAAAATCCTTAGCCAGCAATGTACCAAACAAGACATTCTTTCTTTTCCATATTGATTTAAATCAGGTATGTTTATGTTTATCAGAGTTTAAAATTTTGTAGACATTGTAGTGTTCTCTTCATAGCTACAGTACAGGTATGTGGAATGAGTACTTTTGTATATAAAACTGAGATGATTTTATGGCATACTGAAAGCAATTTATTTGTTCCCCTGCCATAATTAACATAAATTTACACAGTGAGTTTCAAAGGCATCTGTTGTGTAAAGTGTTCTGTTTATGGATTCAGATTTTATTACCCTATTTTCTTTCACAGTCTGCCCACTGTTTTCTGAATTTTTTATGTCAGTGTTATATATTAGAATTATCTCTCCAGAATATGCAGTCTTCATAAAAATCAATACCTCTATATTTGGAATGTTATTTGAAAATGATCCAGTTTGTTATGTGCATGTGTCTAGTGATAGTCAGTGGTTTCACATTTCACATGCATTGAATTTCTATTTTAAGGTGTTTATATTTCAGAATCTTCTTGGTTTCTTTCTTTATTATTGTTAGTATGTTGTTATTTTGTCTTTTGTCACAGGCCTTTTCTTCCTGGTGCTTCTCTTGAACCAACAATGTTCCCCACTGCTCAGGTTTCAAGCTTCACACTGCAGTACTTTCAATATTATGTGTGATGTTCCTAGTATAGCTGTCTTTTGTAGTGAATCTATTAAATTTTTTCCTTATGTGCTTTCCAAATATTTCTGTAAACCTTTTGTTACTATTCAGTGGCTCCAATTATTACTGGTATAATCAGACATTGCATGTTCCATATTCGTTGTTTTTCTATACATAAACTCTTGTATTTTAGTTTTTTTTTCTGCTTCCTTTTGCATGACATTTCTGTCAACACGTATTGCCACATCTACTAGTATAGATATTTTCTCTTTTTTGTTTTTAATTATTGCAACTGGCCAATTTGCTGAACTTTTCTCTCTGTGTGTACTTGTAGGTTCCATAACACTGTAACATCTTCATTTTCACATTCTGTGTGTTTGTGTGTTTTTGTGTACCATTTGCCTGCCATTTCAGTGCATTGTGCTATGCATATTCAATAAAGTGAATGTGCACAAACTTTATTGTGTCTTATTAAGTACTTATTTTACACCAAAATGAGGCATCCTGAGGTTAGGTGGTCAATAGTTTCTTCGTGTTGTTTACATAATCAGCAGTTACTGTCAGTTTCTTCCCTCCAACATTTTATTTTTACAGTAGTTTGTACTAATTGCTTGGTCTTGAGCTGCCACTACTGTACTTTCTGTTTCTTCCTTAATGTCTCCAAATTTTAGCCATCGATATGTCTGTTCATTATCCACCAGCTTTATTTCTACGTTACATGGGAAATGTCCATGTATCCTCTTCCCTCGCCATCTTTCGTCTTCTCTGCTATTCTGTCCTTTATTTGTCTTGTTCCTCTTTGCAGTTCTCTCTCGAGGCATTGAGTTGTCCGTAAAATGGCTGAGCTGATGTTGTATTGATGCATTCTAACAATTTGTGTTAGTGGATCTCCCTTGTAATTTCTACTACATATGCTTCTTCTAACTGCATCAGGCCTCTTCCTCCCTGTTTTCTGGGAACATACCAGTGATCTATGTCTGCCTTTGGTTGATGCTGTCCATGGATGGGAAGTGGTTTCCTTGTTTTCCTATCCAGTTTTTTTCAGTTCTTTTTGGCACCAGTTAATAATTCCAAAATTGTATCTCAGTACTGGTAGTGATAGTAATGAAATTGCTTGAATTTTATTCTTTGCACTGTATGCTGTGCCCAAAACAAAACTCATTCTTCTCAAGCATTCCTTCTTTAACTTTTCTTTCTCATTCGTTTGCTCTATGTCATGGCTGTCTTAGGTCCAATTCCTTTAATGTCCTTCTGAGATGTGCTTCCTACATACGTTCTATTCTGGACCCTACCCTTATTTCAACAAATTTTTGCACACTTTTCTGATCCAAAATTCCTATTTATGTTGGTGCTAATTACTTTTACAATTTTTATTTCATTTTCCAAATTGTCCTCGTGTCTACCTAACAGTTTCAGGTCATCCATATATAGTAAGTAACTTGTTTTCCTTTCAGTTCAGTGTTTTTGATATCCACAATCATCTGTGTTCAGCTTGTGTGTTATTGAAATAAGTGCTATATGAAAGAGTTATGGGCAAGAGAGTCCCCTTTGAGTATTCCTCTTTGTTCCTGAATGGCTTGTGATTGCATTAATTCCTTCTTTATTTTTAACTGAAGCATTATGCTTCATTTCTCCACAGTGATAATGTGCAAAATCTGACAAATTTACTGTTCACTCCTACCAATTCTAGTGACTTTTCTACCCAGTTGTGTGGAACGGTGTCAAATGCTTTCTGGTAATCAATCCAGACTATACTTAAATTCTCCCTTTTTTGTGTAAATATTTTGTTTGCTTCTTTTTGTCCTCATATTATTGTTCATTTTATCTGGTATTTCTGTTAATCATTTTGTTGTAAGCTGCTTATTATCTCCTAGTATTATTAGATATTTTTCTTCAAACCAACTATTTATTTGTGTTTTTATCTTAGTAATTAACCAACTTGATGCACAAAATTTTTGTTTTACAATAAGTTTATTTCATGCCTCTACATGTTTCGAGCACCATGCACAGGTTGATCTCTCTCAACCTGTGCACAGGATGGCCACCTATAGGTGTGATGATACCAGAGGCTGTGTAATGCAATTTTGACCTCCTGATGATGAGTGCATGGTGCTCGAAACATGTAGAGGCATGAAATAAACTTATTGTAAAACAAAAATTTTGTGCATCAAGTTGGTTAATTATTAAGATAAATTTACTGAGATGCACGGTCAGCAAAACATCCAAATTTATTTATTTGCGGTCTTTCTTCTTTTCCTATTATTTTTCCAGCTGCTTCATTTATTCCTTGTTTGATTTTGTTCCATATTTCATTTATATCATCTTCTTCGTCTGATTGAGTATTTTGTACATTAGCTGTTACCTCCTTTATTGAATTCTTCTTTTACCTCTTTCTTGTATAGTTTACCAATATCCCATTTATGTATTTCACTTTTTTACCCTTCTCACTTCTCATAAATTTCAGTCCAATTTTGGCCCTCACTAAATAGTGTTCTTTTTCTGTTTCAGCACTCACACACTTCTCATATTGTAAGCTTTGTACATTGTCTTGTATCTACCAATATATATGGTCTATGTGGTTACATATTTTGCTGCCAGGTGATCACCAGGTGACCTTGTGATGTCCTTATATTGATACCATGTTCCCATGACAGCTAAGTCTTTACCCAGTACAAAATTTACCACTCTTTTCCATTATCATTTGTATCATTGTGAAGGCTGAATATAAATAGGACTTCTTCCAACTTCAGTGTTGAAGTCCCCTAGTTATGTTTTCATGTCATAATTGGGAACTGCATCACATACCTTCTCCAAAGAACTATAAAATTCTTCTGTGGCTACTTCATCTTTTTCTTCATTTGGGGCATGTGCTGATATCACGCAAACTGTAATATTTAAATTTAACCTTAATTTTTCAAATTCTTTCATTGACAGGTTCAGAATCTAATAAATTATTCATAATATGTCTACTTATATAAAATCCTGTACCAACTTCATTTTTGTCACTTTTATGTCCATTATATAGTCATACAATTCTTTTTATCACTGTTTCTTTCCCTGGCCATCTACTTTCTTCCACTATACATATGTCTGTGTTATACTTACCCATTTCTTTCTCCAATTCAGTCATTGCCCCTGCCCTGTACAATGTGCATATTTTCCAAGTTGCTATACTCATCTCATTAACCCTTTTCCATTGCCTAGGTCGATTCAACTTAGTCTTTTCAGAGTCCACAATGTAAGTTTCCTAACAGTTTTTTACAGTGACCTGGAGGGCCAGTCCACCATATTTATAACCCCTGGGTCAGGGTGGCCTAGCTATACACCCAGGTACTGGGTACCCATTTTGGTCGCCTTTTACGACTTGCGTGGGATGCAGTGGTGCTGTTCTTTTCCCCAATCACCACTCAGGGATTTGTGAAGGGTTACAAGTTAGTAATTTAACGTGATCCAGTTTTGAGAACACTCAGTTACTTCAAGGAAGAAACAGATTTTATTTTTTGAGTTGGGAAGTTGTGAAACTTTGAAAATCAGGTGTGGCTCTTTACAAATTTATTTATAATTGAATTTTATAGGTAGCCCGAATGGTTCTTGAAATGTGCTACAAGGCCCTGTATAATGCTATGACACGCAGGGAACATGAGAGGTATGAGAACCGTAGGATGATTGAGAAACAGCAGAGAATTGCATTAATCACAATGAACATGAAGGAACAGGGTGCAACTATTGAGCAGTTGGCAGAAGTAAGTAACATTTTCAGTACAGTACAGTACAGTACAGTTTGTATTTTCAGATTACTTGCTAACACAGTACAAGTCAGAGCACTTGGCTTTGTATTGATTCAAAGATGACAATTTATGTTGTTGACTGTAAATTTTGCTGCTTATTTGTTTATATGTAGGCCTTCATGCTAATGAGCTTTGCATCCTGAGTCACCATGTTTCTGAAAAGTGTAGAATTTGTAGCTTTTCTTTCGATTGATTTTTATTTGTATTTTATAGATAGAAGAAATGCTGACCCCACCAGAGCAGGCATTCCTTGAGAAAGTTCGAACAATGATCAACAGACTGAGTGAGGCAGAGCTTCAATTAGATGAGACAGTATTTATTTTACAACTGTATCTAAGTTACCAGCTTTCATAACTGTACTGTGTATTTTCATATTCAACTGAAACCAACACAGTGAAATATTAAAGCTTTTTATGTTGTGGTGACTAATTCTGTCTTGAAATTTATTTATTTGTAGTTTATTTAACAACACTGACAGTAGCTCAGACTGTGTAGTGTTCAATGAGAGTGTTATCATCAGTAACAAATTGGGAAGGGTATGGAAGGAGCAGTTGTTGCTAGTTTGAGATACCTAACATTTGGTGTCCCAGCCAAGATTTGAAGTGAGCGTTTCCCAAGCATAATTATCATTACTTCTTGAGCCAACTTGTTCAGTCTTTTGAATTTTATTTGATGTGATTGTGGGGTAATGGTTGCCTCCCCATCATTCCATATGTTTCCATATCAGGGATGAAAGTGTTTATTTGAAATGGCCAGTAAAACAAGGGGTAGTCAGAGAGGCATCATACTTACATACATTGGCCCCAGTACCAGGCTTGTTTGTGTTGTGTGACTTTTTGGTGACTCATTTCAGTACCTAGAGAAATAAATCAAAAAAGGATGCACACATGCAGTTGTACAATAATTCAAACAATACAAATGTCATTATGTATAAACATGGGAATAACAAAATAATGTAAATTAAATGGAGACTTTAATTACAGTGCTACTGCACTGTACTTAGCATGGGCTGTGGGTATCAATGTTAACAGATTCAGAAATATAATTTAGAAAAATTTCGAATGAAACATTATATCCCACTGTCTTGAGTTGTGCTGAGGAACAAACAGATGTTACTTGGCCCAGATCAGAAGAGGTTTGACATAGAAATCTAGTAGTATACCAAGGATCAGGAAAGTTGGCTAAAAAAAGGAATCGATCCATACAAAACAGAAGGATATGCATAGGTTATATTCACAAGTCCTGGGACAGGGCTCACATTTATGCATACTTGCATTAAATTTGTAGTGAAATCGCAATTGTAACATACAAATCTATAGTAATAAATTACTATTAAATGTAGGTGTTGCTACATGCGTATCACCTGGTAGTTTTCTGGCTTACCTACAAAGTGTATCACCATTGCCTTGTTTGTAATTGTCCAGACTGGCTCTGGGTCCACACATCTTTGAATCCAATATATTCTAATGGGAGTAAACAGGTCAAGGTGTGACAGTGATTCATTCACTTCTAGTTCCAAGGTTAGTGAGTGGATTTGTGTGCCTATCACTAACTTAGGCTACATAGCATGTAAGGTTGGATGTTTAATGAGTAGTGACTATGAAACAACATAGAAACAAGCATTGTGACCAGATATGAATTACTGTGCCAATTTAATATGGGATGCTGTATTTCCACTGACCCACGTGTGTTCATGGTGTACACCAGCGCATCAATAACTGTACCTGTACATGTTCATTATACAAGAGACGAGGCTTTGCTGCAGTGTAGTCGAGGCCTTAACTTGTCTTGGTTGTTACAAAGCATATGTTGGTAGTTGTCTACCAACAATGAGGGCAGCCTGTCTGTCCGATATTGACCCTTGAAGATAGGACTGATAGGCTGTCGTGAAACATTCATAAACAACTACCTACATACCCTGCATAACATTCCAGAAGACCAAAGGCCTTATTTGTTGTATTTAATATATGCAGTTCTCAGTTTGACATATTTAGCTGCAAGGATTGTTTCTGTTTGTGAAAAGACATTTCCTTCATTGGTACATTTTTGTTCCTAAAATGTGTCATTTTTGTAAAGTTCTGTTATTAACGCTTATCTCTAAACCCAAATTAACCCAATAATCTTGAGAAAAGTCATCCCCTTGTCATTATTAAGTTAATGTCTTCTATAGTTATCAGACCAGTATAGCAGCATAAATGTTTTAACATTTGATGTTCAGTTGACTGTGTGATGATTTCTTGTAAAGAAACCAACTAGTTGCACTTATTTCTGAAATTTATTTTTGGAATAAAACTCTATATGTTTTGGACAGTTCCTGTGTCCATCATCACGAGTGTATATGTTTTGGACAGTTCCTGTGTCCATTTGTGGCCTACCCATCCAATAAGTATCAGGTGCCCTTTCCCTGGAGGTTTATCCATTTGGACATTAAGCTGAACCACCCCTTGCACTGAGGTTAAGAATGTGTGGAGCTGTACCTTTATTTCCATGCATCTTTGTAGCATGCTGCATAGTTGAAGGATTGAGATGTGTTTTGTGTCAACCCATATTAATAAATATATATTTGAATAAATATTTCTTAGGTTAGCAGCTATGTCAGATGGTTGAATGGTGCAGCTGCTAGCCTGTGAGTTTTATTGGAATTCAGTTGCCATGAAATCTTTCGATTTTAAATATTTGTTCACTTTGAAAACTGTCCTGTCATCCTGTGGTATGAGAAATGTGGCATAAGTACATGGTCTTGGCATTTTGTTCCTAGTGAGATATACTGTTCCTGCTGATTTGAACCCTTGCATGTGACAAACAGAACTTTTGCTCCTCAGGGGAATATGAAGTCTCCTGCAGATCCATTTTATCACTTTGTTAATTAGGAGTAATAGGAACTGCTTTTTGTCTGATACATTCTGCTAAAAAAAACATGTTACATCAGGAAATCTAGTTGCTGCTCTTACCAAAACCTTGAATGTGAGAGTGTGCTTAATCTAGTGAAAGGTATGTAATTTGATATTAATGCATGCAAGTGGCAGACAATATTAAAAATTTTGTCATTCAGATCATCCCTGTCCAAAACAACCCAGTACTGCTGAAGAGATAATACAGGTAGGCAACAAACATAACCAAGAGCATAGAGCACTAATAACCAATAATGCTTTATTAATAGTTTTTATACAACTTGACATGTCATTCCTTGCTGTAACATGTACCTTACCAGTAACATCCAATGCACCCTAAAATTTGACACTAAACTCGATACTTTGCAGTGTAAAAATAAAGCATAAAATATAATGATTAAATTAAATGGTTTGAAATAGCCTGTGGTTGTAGTTATTCTAATTTTTAGAGGAAACGTTTTCTTTGATATTTTTAAGTTCTTGTTTAGTCAAATGAAATGTCTTCCCCACCTTCCTTGAGAAATCTGAATGCTAGCACATGTGGACAAATACACTGCCTGAAACTAGAATCACACAGTTGTTGGTTAACCGGTATTAATTAATTTGTTAAAGAACCTGTCACTGTTACAGATGTCCTATTCTGGCCTAGTAGAATCCAGTAATTTCCTTCAACATATTTTATTTGTTCTAAATTTCCATCTCTTGTAAACAATTTTTACATGAAGGTGACGCTGAGAAGTATGTTATGTGCACAGTGATAATAAATCCAATTGGAAATCCTTTGGAGCAGGTTCTATTATATTAAGTAAAATGTGACCTTTATGCCTCAGTTACTAAAATGGGTTAAATAAGTGGGGCTCTATTGTGAATCTCTTAGAAGACATTTAAGTATGAATATTTTATACCCAAACTCTTAAGCGATATTTTAGTCTTTCGCCGTGTTACAGCTACGGTATTCGCCCGAGCCACGATCTCAAAAAACGTGCAACAGTAAGGGCCGAAGTACCTAGGGACGTCTGACTGAATTTATTTATCGCGGCTAAATATGCTTGACATCCTGTCACTTATTCGCCTAGGAAGATTTTCCGATCACGTGATCTTCAACGCCATCTTGGATTGGGGCCACGAGGTTTAGTCAAGAAAAATAAGATTTACCGGATTTTGTGAAAATTTAAGGATGCCGTCAAGTAATCCTTTACCACCGAAAGAAAATGCACTTTTTAAACGGATACTGGTAAGCTTTACTATGTTGTATGTACAGAAATAATCGGCACCCAGGCGTCAACCAATGAAAGGGTTTGGGCAGACCCAAACGATTACTATGAATTTTCCGATCACTATATACATGGCTTATAAACCATGATGAATGTAATGGGGAGAAAATTTTGTTTGTAGTCTTATTAGCACTGTAATGTAATCGCGTGCATGTGGATATGTGGTTTATATTCTAAAGCTCGCGTAAATTTTTACGAAGTTCATGATTAAACACACCTAACCTAAGTTCCTGTTCCATAATGCATCTGAAAATATATCTGGGAAAGGTGAACGTTTTTTATTCTCGTAACACATCCCAATTTGTCTTGGTATCCGCATGCATTTTGGGGGTGCTTTAAATAACTACCTGACTACTTGCACGTAATTCGTAGTTTATTTTGTTAGTATACATTTAATGAAAAATTGACTCACTGTGATGCATAAAAATCGCACCGTCTTTATTTCAGAAATGTTACGAACAAAAGCAATACAAAAATGGCTTAAAATTTGCAAAACAAATCCTTTCCAATCCAAAGTATGCAGAGCATGGAGGTGAGTAAGCTCATTATGTAAGAAGTGTGTAACTTAGGCTTAAGGAAGTGTGTTGTTTCTAAATCTTACTTAGTTGAATTATTTATTCCAGCGTATTGAAATAATTCTGTATTTGTTATATTTGTCTGCAATAGCAATGCTGAACCATTCAGACATTAAGGTAAATAGAGTTGCTATAAATACGGTAGAATTGAAATTTTAGATTTAGCAACAGTCATGATGTGTATGCAAGATTTGTTAGTAATATGCAAGATCAGCACTGTTTTTGAAGCAGTTTATATATTCTTATGTGCTTTGTGTGGTGACATTTCCCAGCAATTACAACATTTGTGATGTGCAATTGTTACGTGCTTGAGGACATTGATGCTTTATCTTTCATGGTTGAAAACATGCTGTCTGTTCAAGTGCTTCTGTTACAAACGCTGTTTATCTAGTGTTTTTTCCTTATTTCATTATCAGGTATAACCATCATTTACAGTTTGTGTGTGATCACATTTACTCCATGAAGGAAATTGTATGTTTAACATGCTGTGTGTGCGAATAGTGGGGATGTGGGGGAAAATATTTAACTCCTCCTGCACTTAATGTGGCACATCATTTAGCTGTTGGTTGCATGAGAACAAGTGGATGTTATTCATGTATTAGTTGTAAAATCAGAATGGTACACATGAGAATAAGTGGATGTATTCATTTATTAGTTGTAATATAAGAATGGTATGGTTTCAGTGGGTAGGGGATCCTGATGCAGCAATTGGAATGAATGGAGTGAAGTATTCTCAGTGTTGACTATGAGATTTTAAACTTACTGTAGTATAGTTCATAGAAGCAAAAATTGATGACAAGCTAATTAATTGTTTTCATTTATGACATTTTTTGTAGAAACCCTTGCCATGAAGGGTTTAACACTCAACTGTTTGGGCCGTAAAGAAGAAGCGTATGAGTATGTGAGACGTGGCTTACGCAATGACCTCAAATCACATGTGTGTTGGCACGTATATGGTTTACTTCAGCGTTCTGATAAAAAGTATGACGAAGCCATTAAGTGCTATCGGAATGCACTGAAATGGGAAAAAGACAACATACAAATCTTGAGGGATTTATCTCTCTTACAGATTCAGATGCGTGATTTGGAAGGGTACAGGGTAAGGCTAATTTGTGTTACATATGTTGTGAAGGATTTGAGGTCTTTAACATGTACAGTATGAACCTCTGTTAACACAGGAACTTATATATATTGTGTCTTTTACAGTGTGGTAACCATGTGGCTTGTGGGTGAAGTAGTGTCCATACATGAAACCCAGTTTTGTTTATTCCCTCATATCATCTCATACATGAACCCCCCAGTCAGTGACTGGTCAGAGAGTTTTAGACAAGCTAGAATGGCTTTGTCATGTCCAATAATTGAAATGAAATCTGAATTCAGATGCTTGTGTACACATTTACCAACAATATTCACAACAGCTAATTTCTGTGTGTATGCCCTGGTTGTTCACCTACAGTGTTCTCTAACTGCAAAGAGTAATTACCATTCCAGATTTGTTTGTGATATTGTGGTCTCATTTTTTTGTTTGATTTGTCAAATTGTTTGATTGTGTGATTACAGCGTATCTAATCTGTGCACAGTCGCCATGTAGTATATGCAGTATAACAAATTAGAAGACTTCTTCTTGAATTTCCAATGCCTTAATGTTGTAAAATTGTTCTTTTGTCAACCCAGGATACTAGATACCAACTTTTTATGCTACGTCCAACACAGCGTGCATCGTGGATTGGCTTTGGAATGGCATATCACCTTCTTCAAGATCATGATACTGCATTGAGGATACTGGAGGAATTTCGTAAAACACAGTTGGTAAGCACAGTCTATCTAATAATTATGTTGTCCAGTTTTAGAGTGTTGCTTGTGTGTTTGGGAATGTGAGAATGGGATAAGATATCAGAGTAATGGCTTGAATTCAGTTCCATAAGGAAGACCAACCATTCTGGAGTGACCTGTGAAACTTATGGTTATCTGGTGCTTTCTGCTAGGTGCATGTGAACTGATACACATCATTGTATGTAAGGGGGAAAAAACTGCAGTAATTTAGTGCAAATACTGGACACCATAGTACAAAATTTAGTCACTGGATGACCAGGCACCCATGATAGGTACACCCCTGTTGTAGAGTCAGAATTATTCACTTGCTTTCCTATAAATGATGCTGTGAAGTTACAGTTGTTATTTTAAGATTACAACTTGTGGTCATAGTTGGGGCATTCAAGGCTTGATTAGCTTTGTTGCTTTTCAGAAGAGCTCTTTCGACTATGAGCATAGCGAACTGTTGCTGTACCAGAATATGGTTATACAAGAGTCAGGAGCACTGAAGGAAGCCCTGGATCACTTAACGCGCTACAGTGATCAGATCTGTGATAAACTTTCCATCAAGGAAACCTTCGGTAAGTTGTATGCCAGCTGCAGGATTTGAGGGTTGCCTTCCTTGAAAGGTGTCTCCATTTGTCTCTATCCCCAGCTCATCTCTCCCTTCCCAGTCATCTTTGAGGTTTTCTCAAAGTCAAATTTTTTATGGGGTGAGGTTGTCCATCTCACGCACATGGAGGACCAGGTTATCTGTTTGCATATGGGTCATTGCTTTTGAACTGTCTGTCATGGAAGACCCTGCTAGTAGCTATGCCACTGACATAGCTCTCATGATCCTTTGATCATGCAAGCCCCATCTGTACATCAGAGTGGGTCTGTCTAATATTTTGTGTAATTCTGTTGCAGGTAAACTGAACTTGGAGTTAAAGAGGTATAAAGAAGCAGAGGTATATTATAAGGATTTACTTATGAGGAATCCAGAGAACACTACATACTATGCCAAATTACAAGAAGCTCAGCAGTTGACTACAGCAAGTGAAAAACTGAATATGTTCTCTGAATTCCAAGAATTATTTCCAAGAGCACTTGCACCTAGACGGCTTCCACTTACATATGCTGTGGGTGAGTTCCATATAGGTTTTATTAATCATATATGAGGGTTTTGTTTAAATATGTTGCACTGTGAATTAAAATGGTTGGTTGGGAGTTGGGGAATGGGAGTGATCTTTTCTAGAAATTGTTCTTGTTTTTTGGGATGCAACACTATGTTGTTTGGTAGATAGCCTCCTCTTTCAGGATGCAGCAGATTCCTCCTAAACATTGCTCTGTTGGTAACAAACGAAATGGCCTCTCATCCCAGTGGTTTCTCTAGTCACTGCCATGGGAATCTCATAGCAGACCAGACATATCCTAGTATCATCCTATATTATATCTTGCAGCCCCCCCCCCCTTCCTCCCCAATTTTATGCAGAATTTTATGTGTGTATGTATGTGGTTTCTGCTTACAGGGGAACAATTCAGAATATTGGTTGACAAATATCTAAGACAAGGGCTGCACAAAGGTGTACCACCCCTGTTTGTAGATCTGCGGTCCCTCTACAAGGATCCAGAGAAAGTGGAAGTTATAGAGAGGCTGGTCCTCCAGTATGTTGATGCACTTCAGAAAATTGGGAAATTTAGTGAAGAAGGTAATTGAAATATTTATAACTAGTTGTACATGTGTGAATAATTTGCATGGACAGACAATAAAATATTTAATCAACAAGATGTAATTATATGTGTGAAGCTTCAAAATTTTTTGATATGCAGTGTTTGACGTTATCCATCTGTCATATTCTGTACTGTTACATTGTCAATATCCTTCAGTAACTGCAACATTGGTGTTGTCAAGTGAAGAGGTTTGGAAAAATGCCACATACAGCTGGCCATGGGGGAAAAAACCGGTGATGGTGTGTATATATATTCTAACATGTTGAAGCTTCTGCCCTTGAACTGTATTTGATAGGAAATGTGATTTTGGTTGGAAATTGTCTCCTGCACAGTTGGAAGGAAGTGATAGGATGTGATGTACATAATTGAATCTTGATTATGAGGTTAGTTCTTCTTAGTCAGTAACATCTGCAGCCGTGCAGTGCTTGTGCTGCCACCACTAGAAGCCAGCAGAAGCTAACACATTTCATGCATTCCCATGGCTTTTAGTAGAGGCAACACTGTCAATTTTTTATGTTAGCATTTTTATTAAAAAACAATTTTTTGAGAAGGAACTGATGAACAGAAAGGAAATTGCCATCAATGCCAAATCATAAGCTTTGTAACAATGTATCTTACAAAGGTGCGTTTGGTAGTTGAGTAGACCATGATGTCGCAAATAGATGCTACCATAGATATGTATGGTAAATGTTAGTGTCAATGTTAATAAAAATCCAACCAGATGCAACAGTATGCAGATATTTATTTACTGCAGAGTCACTCTACATGTTTCGGGTGTCACAGCACCCATCATCAGGAGTACTAAAAACTGTAACCG
>Ga0123354_10003474_pt1 | contig 21776 bp, 13 predicted proteins | sample TergutLab28metaG_2_FD_97872 | JGI IMG/M metagenome (GOLD analysis project Ga0123354, IMG submission 97872) | Labiotermes labralis P4 segment gut microbial communities from Petit-Saut dam, French Guiana - Lab288 P4 | ecosystem: Host-associated > Arthropoda: Insects > Digestive system > Gut ... | reverse complement strand
TTCATTCAAGTAGCTCCTCAATTGACCTCATGAGGCTCACGAGGCTGAGTGGACCCCGTTCCAGACCCACTACTACTCAGAAAATCTGGTAGCGCCGGGGATCGAACCCGGGACCTCTGTATCAGTAGCCAGAAACTCTGAATAATGAACCTTTAGGGTCCGTAAAAGAGAGCATTTTTTGACAGCTCGAAGTACCCGATTCTAGACAGAAGCTGCACCACGGAATTGGTCGGTATTGCGTCATACGGGAAGATGCTAAACCGAGCAGGAATGCGCAGTCATTCTTTCAGTTTGCGGAGCAACTTTAGACTTATACTCAGGTTTCAGTACATAATAATGATTTTTGCGTTACGAAGTTTTACGAAGATTGAGATTAATGTGTTCCGGGACCAGAGAAGACAACAGATTGGTTTTATCAGGTCGACCGTCTGAATGTGGTAGACGGATGATCAGCAGCACGAATCTCTTTTTGCTCTGCGCCATCGCAGAACGACGATGCTACCATGACTGTGCCTTTATTTTTCATGTCGTAATATTTTCTTCTTTATGCGTTTATTTTTTGCCTTTCATTTTTTCGTCATTCATCTCGTGCTTTATGTATTCTCTTTGCCGCCGTATTTTTTCTTCTCTTTATTTGTTCTCCATGCTGTTTTCTTCCATCCAGTCTTTATGCTCTGTGAGTAGCATCGTTTGCGTTCGTTGTTTAATTACGTCGATATGGTAGGGAATTACTCTATCTGACTGCTTTTTAACGTATTTAAGTAAGCCCTGAAGAGGAGAGTGTGTGATGCCTTTCAGTCTTCCGCTTCCGTTAGAGGCATATTGATAGACTGTAAATGGTCGTCTTCGTAGAGCTCTACAAAATGTCCGCCCAATATTTTTCGTCTTTAATGTCCAGACCATAGTAATTGACAGTATTACGAGGTCAACACTAGCGCCAAGGATCTTACAGTCTTTGGTGATACTGCAGTGTTTAGCGTTTCTCGGGGTAATAAACCGAAACTGGTTAATGGTTGCGACAGCGTGATATAACCCGATACTTAGCAGTGACTGAAGTCACTGTTAATTTGTCGTGTAACGTATTCATGGGTACGTTTTTATAAAGGTGTGTACCAGTCTCAGAGAATAGTGTAGTCCGTGGTAGTTGATAAGTACTTTAGTAGATAAAACAGTTGTTCTATTTAATTATGAAAATGGAGGTATAACTCCACTTACTGTTAACCTCGGTTTTAGGTCTAAGTTATTGCTCAGCTTCACTCTTCGGCCATTTTTCGCTGGAGGGAGAAATTCCGGTACGTACTGGGTAGGAGAAAGTGTTGACGAGGCGATGGTAGTGATGAGAATCGCCCCTCCAGGGAATTGAATCCCGGTCATCCATTCTGTAACTTGCCCCCCCACTGACTAAACTGTCCGCTAATTACTCGGCTAATCAACAAAGTTCTGTTGTATGGAATTGGAGTGTTGACCATGCCGTTTTCGAAAAAGCGCTGCTTCGAATTTTATTGTGGGTTACTTGAATCTAGTTCACGGTTCGTACCCAATTTATCGTAAGTTCTGTTTAACCTTTTAGGGACGAAATTGTGTCTATCTGATGTAAAGGCCCAGTTCGTACCGCGCAGTAAACACTCTTCCTCGGTTATAAAAACCTATGTTATTTCTGTATAGAGAAAAATTTGCTGTTTGTTCTGAGATCCACGCAAAACCCATAAATGCATTTTGGGCAGAACAAAGAATTTCTGAATGTTAAAGTCTTAGGCTTTAAAAGGTTAAATATTCCCCCGTCTATGCTTGCATCTTTGATATATTTCCATGAAAATATTGTAAACCATTTCTCATTTTCGCTATTCGTACTACACATTTGCCGCCTTCATCTTTCATAATTTAATGGTCACCATCCTTATGGAAAGAAAAGAGGTGTGTGTTAAGAATTGTCCCAAAGCAACACAGTCTTTGATTATACCAGTATAGTTAGAATTGTAACACGGAATGTGCATCTTTGTAAACGCATGGAATGGGTCCCGTCGTGAAGAGCTTCTCAGCTAGTCAAGAAATTTACCACATTTTATGGAATGTGAAGGTTCCGTACCGTGTTTTCAGTAGCCCACCCCTTGTCCACATTCCGAACCCAATTAATCCACTGCCCGCCCCCCCCCCCCCCCCTTCTGTTTATTTTAAAGTCCATTGAAATATTGACCTCTTACGCACGTCTAGGTCTAGCGAACTCCCTCTTTCCTCCTGGTTTCCACACCAAAACACTGTGTGCATTTCTTTTCTCCCGCACATGTGCTACATGTCCTGTCCATCTCATCCTAGTTTGATAGCCCTAATGATATATAGTGCGGAGTACAAATTAAGAAGCTCCATACTGTGCAGTTTTCGGCATCTTTGTACTTTCTGCCATTTAGGCCGAAAATGTCTTCCTTGGCATCCTGTTCTACAAACACTCTTGTTCTTCACTTTGTGAGAGACTTATTTTTACACTCGTACAAATAAACAGAAAATTTGTAGTTCGTCTTATACTTCAAAGTTCTACGAAGATCAGGCCAGTAGTAAGTGAATTTCGGTAGACTGTGTGTGAAGATTCAAGTATTCTGGGACATGGCCGGGCCCGAGACATGCCAGTCTTCCGTTCGTCAGAAACCGCTTTCATCCGAACACTCAACGGATCAATGGAAAACAAAACTTCGACTAAGCCAGCGAACATTATTTTACTTAAATAGTCGTTTGTACACCGAATTCACCTTCTCAGAAAATTTTGAAATTGCCTTATTTTTCTTCCTCCTCTTGTTCTTCCTCTTCTTCTTCTTCTTCTCCTCCTCCTCCTCCTCTTCCTCGAAGCACACGCAGCAATAATATTGGCTACATCGGTTACCGCACCCCTTTTGAAATTTTTAAGTGTGACAGGTCTGCTTCATATAATCTGGGAAATACGGTATTCCAATTAATAAAAATGTAAGTATTTATCATCTCGAAACCTTCGCTTCTGTATGTCGGCAGGTGTTTTCTTCTAAACGTCTGTGTCAGTGATGGTCAACTTTTTTTTAAACCGCGAACCGCTCATACACGATTAATGAGTTAATGTGCGCCACACAAGGTTATTAATAAATAATACAGATAAACTTATGTCTATTTTGGATAGAATTTCTGCTTGAGATTAGGAGAAATGCTCTCCGATCCTTTCCCTCCTACATTTTATGACTTTTCTCTGAAGTCCACTCGGTTAATAATTTGGCCATATGTTGAATTTCAGTAGCTACGAATGGAGGGAGGTGTACTGATGTCAAGAGCCGCGTGTGGACACCTGCATCTACTTTATTATTGTTCCAGTGACGTCGTAGCTCCCCCCCCCCAAAAAAAAAACTTGGCGCCCCAGGCAGCTGCCCGGTTGGCCCGCCTCTTAGTCCGGTCCTATTCTGGGACGTGACGCCGTATTGATTGGCAAACAGTTGCGTTATTTACCAATCGGCACAACGCCATTTTCCAGCAAATACGAATCTTCGGCTTCGCGGGGTGAATTTTAAAGTCTCGCAGGCGCTGAGGGAAATGTGACTTCCCACCAAAGAAATGCACTTGCCATATTACTGTCCTAGAGCAGAGGAATACATGTTTAATGTTCCTCTTACTGTACAAATATCAACGCCTGGAAGGGCATTTTATTCATCAGAAAAGCAGAAGCGTTGATTGGTAAATAATGTCATTCTGTATCAGGCATACGAATAGGGCCCAGCACAAGTGCGAAGAGGAACTTTTCGAACCGTGATTTGGTATTTTTGTAAGGATTTCAACTAACTCCATGGAGAAGTCCTTGATTAGAACCAAAATGTCGCCCAGCTGCATAAATTCCTTCTCCCTTTGGCTGTTCATTAAATTTTTCACAAGAATCCGCCATTGGTTGCTATCCATAGCCAAATGAATTGTTTTCCGTCTAAGACCGGATGAATGTTTATCTCCCGCGCTTCCTACATGTACATCCCCATGTCGTTCGTAATGTGATCACCCTGGCAGTACCCTTGGAAACCTGCAAATTACGAAAAATTCTGTTCGCAAACATCATTCTCTATTGTTCCCTTAATGTGAGAGATCGAGTAACACACTCGTACGGACCATTTGAACGTGCACCTTTACACTATTTTTAATGTAAACTAAGAACACAGAGCACTCTGAACTGATTGATAGCAGTTATTCCCCGAAGTTCGTCTGGTTTTAATTCCCTCGTAAATGCAATTTTGACTTGTTACTCTCGTTTCCAAGTAGATGTATCAGTCTTAGAACATGTTGGTAGGATCCCAGCGTGTGGTCCGACTTTGAACTGTATATATATGTATATATATATATATATATATGTGTGTGTGTGTGTGTGTGTGTGTGTGGTTTTTTTTTACCCTCTACCTCAGTTTTTCCCTTTTATATTATAGCACTACCCGATGATGGCCTTAATTACCGGCCGAAACATGTAATGAGTGTGATGAAAAAATGAATATAATATTATTAATTGTGTTGTATTGATCGGAAAAACAAACACTGAATATACACAGTGCGATCCATAAGTTTTAGGACTGATTTTTTTTATAAATAAGAGAACTAGAGCGATCTATCGGCCAACCCACTAACTAAGTACTATCTACCAACATCCGTTCACACTCCGAGTTTCGTTTGTTTATCAGCGACAGTGTACGAGTTATAACTTGTCTTGTAAACTCAGTTTTCTTTATACGTCATGAATGACGGAAATGAACAGAGAGTTGCCATGAAAGTTTGTTTCAAAGCCGGTCTATTTGCGACAGAAACACTAGTATCGTTGTAAAAGGCTTATGGGAATGAGGCTCTGAACCGATCAAACGTTTTTAGGTGGTATTCTCGATTTCGAGACGGAAGGGAGCTGGTAGAAGATGACGAGAGAGGTGGCCGTCCAAAATCGACTCAAACTGAGGTAAACATTGCTGCTGTTGCTGATTTGGTAAAAAAGAACTGTCGAATCGCATCAATAATGATAGCAGAATCTTTGAACATCCCAAAGACTGTAGTTCTTCGGATTCTGGAAGAGGATTTGGGAAAGAGAAAGTTGTGTGCACATTTTGTTCCACACGTCTTGACACCTGGGCAAAGGGAAGATCGAGTCACATCTTGCCAAGACATTATCTCGATGGCCGATGCACAAAAAACATGTAACGAAATTATGACGGCAGATGAGACCTGGTGTTTGCCCATGACCCCGAAACAAAGCGACACAGTTCTGAATGGGAAGGCAAGACATCCCCTCAGCCGAAGAAACTGAAATTCTAAAGGTCCCGCATCAAGACCATGTTGATAATTTTTTTCTACTCTCAAGGCGCAGTGCACAAAGAATCCGTACCAAAGGGAAAAACAGTAAATGCAGAATTTTATGAAGCAGCAACGGATCGCCTGCTGAAGCGCATTCATCGGGTTCGTCCGGCTGCGTTCTGCTGTCGAGATTTTTTCTTGTTGCACGATAATGCGCCCGCCCACAAAGCTGCAAGTGTTTTGCAATTTTTTACCCCCCCCCCAAAAAAAAATGTTACACCCCTTTATCACCGTACGTACTCTCCAGATTTATCTTCGCCAGACTATTTTCTATTCCCCAAGTTGAAAATTAAGTTAAAATGACTTCACTTTGCGGATGTTAATGAGATCCAAGAAGCCGTAACTGATGAATTAAAGAAGGTCCACAAAGAGGAATTTTCGGCAGCTTTCCAGAAACTGTACGACCGCGAAAAAGCCTGTATATGTGCCAGTGTAGCTTATTTTGAATTTAAAAAGGAAGTATTCTTCGATTTTTTTAAAAAAAAATAATCCTACAACCTTTGGACCGCACTGTGTATGTTGACTGTTAGACTGTCCATCCCTCTGCATTCTTTGACTTTTTTCCGAATTCATAGATCTTGAAGTATTCAAGTTCGCTGCGGGTTGTTGCAAGGTCTTCGCCAGAAATAAACGCATAATGAAGATTCATGTCGATCCGAGTTTGTTTTATATCCCGGTCTGTACATACGCATATCGAATTTGGTGTACCCTGTTGGTCCTGTACGTGAGGCTCAAATCACCTTTCTTCTCAAAATATTGCCGGCCCTACAGGTAGTTGGTACATGACATTAAATTTAGCTGTCATGAAGTTTACAACCTATAATTAGAATGATTTTCGATAAGTGCAGTTTGTATACAAAATACTACAGCGAAATGATGGTTATGGTACGTTCTCGTACACATTTTAATCAGTAGTAAATTAAGTCAAGGCTTTTTATATTATGCTGAATCGCAAAAGAAGGCATTTGGAACATGTGCTTAATGCATTGACAGATGTGGATCCTATCAAAATATTACGAAACTTAATAGGTAACGCCTTCCAATTTGTGAGTTAAAATGCGCCATATTAGTCCCGATATTTGCCGCAAAAGTAACGTAAATGCCTTCGCATGTGTAATACAATGTCTTATGTTCGTGTCGAACGCAAGCACAGTTATGTACCAGTATTCTTTCGCGGTCTTCAGCTTAACGATGTGTGTAGGATAAATACGTCATTAGTTCCGGGCCTTGCATGCTAATCTGAGTTTCAAGAATTGTAAACAACTTGTAATCACATTACATTTCAGATTTGCTCGGAGACAGTATCTGTTTCTGTCTGGTCCGTAGTGTTAAATAGAATTCACACTCGTTAAGGCCAAACTTACGTTTTCGTGTCATGTACTATACTTGTACCAACGGAACGCGAGTTCGGCGTCCCGCTACGTCTTTCTGCGTTGCTTTGCCCTATACAGATAGAGCCCTAACATAGACTGGCCTCACGTCTAAGTCTTCCAAGAGTCTAGGGAAAAACTGTTTTGACGTTTTAATTCTGAATCGACACAATTCATGTGGCCTGTTGTATGATGGCTGAAGAAACAGCATGCCATCTCCATCTGTGCTGAGTATCCTTCACAGTGGGTACGTTAACTTCAGCATCGATCAGTCGGAGAGGATGACGATAGGTCCTGCCGAAACCCTGATGTTTTTGTATTTTCATGCCATCCATCATGGCGAACTTCCCAACTCTCCTAGTTTCTCAAAACGTGAGTGGGAGGTTATTGGGAGCCATCCAATACTGCCGATATTGCAGCTCTGTGCGCTTGTCCTTTGTTTCTCTAGATCACACTCCAGTGTTACAGTGTTCCGATGGAAGTTATGAAGGTTTGGTAATGAAGCTAAATTGATCTGGCTGAGCATTAGTTCAAGGTTCCGTAACTTAATGCGTGTAGCTACGTGTTTTCATGCGTAATGGTTACATAGCGGCGAATGGAATTGGGCTGAAAAGAGTTAAGACATATCCCTGCCCCATTTTTCGTTTGGATAAACTGAGTAAAACAAAGAACACCTCAGTATTGCTAGACCAAGATTAGCAACGGATGGTCACGTGTAATAATAACTGGCGAGGGTAATAAATAAGATAGCAAGATGTGAAATTAACCAGAATTAAACGAATAAAAGAAATATAGTGGTTATAATTCGTGTGTACGCCGTACAAGGCCTGTTCCATGTTCTTGAAAAGAAGCGTCTAATGGAATCACACATTGTATTGTGTCTAATTTGATACCAGGATAGCAAGAAAATTGTCAAATTATTGCTTCTAATGCAGATTTACCATATGGTTATGAGCCATAATAAGGCCTCATTTACGTAGATCATGGCATAGTTAGCATTCGGTGTAAGGGCTACCTTGATTTCCCAGTGTAGCCGTTAAACCGTATGCCGATTTTGTCAAAATTCGATATGGTAGACTTAATTTGCATTTTATTATTCCCGCACTAAGTAACCCGAGATCGCCTGTTCGTAACTTCGTGTACTACATTGTGGATTACACCACTTCCAGTCTTCTGCTTCCCTCTTTCTTTTCTTTCTTTGTATTGTCCTGTGCAGGTAGAGGCCTTTCTCATGGCCATGCGTTTGATAAATGTTCATAATTTCAAACATTACTTTTTAGTTGGAACAGGCATGAAGGCCAACAGCAGGTCAATCAATGTAATAGTATGAAATTCATCCACTTCGAACTGTACTGGGGAGATAATTTCGGCGGCACTATACTTCCTAATAACGGCAGTAACGTAAGATGTAACCTTAACGATGCATGTCGGTTTGGAAGTGTTTCAGTTGGTGGCTTCCTTTCAGGTGTTTCAATTAAAATGCTGTACGTATTTTTCCACGCGTCTTAAGAGGCCGTAAATCTCATCCTTCTTGAAGTAATCGCCCCAGCTATAGTAGGTGAAGAGAAATTTCGCGTCTCTTCTCATGAAATCTCCAGCCTCTTGCTGCACCTCTCTTGGGTCCATGTTGTTACAGCCTTGCTGTTAGTGAGAGATCCTAGTTTCACAACTACGTTAAACAACACACACACACACATATATAAGCACATAATTCTGTAAGAGAGAGAGTCCACGGCACTGGAAGTCAGTAGATTCCGAACTGAATGGTAGCAGATATGTTCTGAATTTATATTCTGCCTTAATTTCCTCTCATTTATTGCTGCTGTTGCCAGTTATTTGAACGTTTCCAACATTTTTACTTGAGGTACTAGCTCTCCTTGTATTGTTATATTGTTACACGTTCTGATAGAAGATACAACAGCTTTTCACAAAGGTGCAACACTTTTAGGATAAAAAGAAAATCCTGTAATCACATTCTTGCCTGCTGGTTCTCTGTGTGCGTGGGGGGGAGGCGGGGAGGCGGTGGCAGTATCTATATTGGTGACTTGATACATCTATAAATCCTCTTGAGCCGTGTCAAGAAAGATGGCTGTCTCATATGGAAATTTGCCAATGCGTTTAGATTTTGCCATGCCGACATCTAAAATTAATGTTGCGAGTCCTATATGAAATGGGTTATGTTCCGTTTGGGGGCGTCCTCCGTGGTGCTGTTGGATTGGACCCGACCACGTGGGTTGCCATGGAAACGGACTGCCCTGCTACAGCAAGGAAGAAGAGAGCTGGGTGACTCCGCCGACGGGCGGCTTGTAGTCTCAACGTAGCCCTTCGTGTATTCGTTCGTTTGTGTGTGTGCAAGCTCCAAGATTAGTGAAAATATCAGGGCAAACACCTATATTTTGAAGTGAGCTGTACGGGACAGTTACTGGACGTTAGACAGTTCGTGGTGTCATGCGGGAATACACCTTGATGCACGCCCTCTCGTGCCTCAGTATAGTGCACTGTCTACCCATCGTGTGTGTGTGATCTCATTTCAGAATGCACTTGTGTTAGCAGTCCATGCTGTCTGCACTAGCTGTAAAATTGTTTATATAAGGATGTAGCCAACAGCAAGTACCTTATTATGAATTTATATCGTACTATCACTCTGGAAAAAAAGCATAGGCGCTGGCTGCCTTTATTTACAGTCTTCTGAAGAAATTTTTATTCATTGATCAAAATCGGCATAATGCAAATAATATCCACATGAATTATTAAAGTAATTCATTAAAATAAACGATATGACCACACAGTGGTCGCTTCTGTTCGTTTTTTGCACAGGTCTTCTGCATTTAGAGTTGTCCATAACTGCAGTAGACAAGAAAGTTTAAGACAGCATTTCCATTGAAGAGAAGTAATGTTATATTAGCTTCCCATGTCCCCCGTTTTACTGGATTCAGAGTCACGTGTTCAGTTTCGTGTCTTTTAATTTGGCAGTGTAATGCTAATTTTTAATTACTACATTTGTATTGTAGCAGTGTGAACATCTCAAATTTGGAAACGCAAATCAAGGTAGTTACGGTAATGCCTTAAAGGTCACAAATTAGTCACATTTATTGCTGTTGTTCCTGTACGTTGTAGTGCTTGATTTAGAAAAGTTATGTTCGTTAATTGTGTGTATGTGTGTGTTTTTGTTACCACTGGCATTTATAATGTGTTGTTAGTTAACATAAACGAGCGACTTTTCGTGTTCAGCTGCAGAACTTGTGAGGGGGATTTCTCTTGTTGACTTGCCGTTTACTCGCTTCCATATTGTGGGCGTGAACCGCTCGAGTGTCGTGACGCCACCATATAGCAAAATTACATTTGGATGTTACAGGTATAATTCAGTAGTGAAAACTTCCGGATAGCGGGGTGAGAGTGAAAAATTGCTTTATGTGTCCTGTGAGGGAGTAATGGTAAAAGATATTAAATTGTGAAACTAATATAACGTGTGGGGGGAGAAGGGGGATGATATCGTTAGTCCCTTGTGGACCGAATTTTATGATCATTGAATTCTTATCGATGGTTCGTTTCTTGATAGTCTCATTGCGTGTTACATTTTCATGTATTTTATTATGAATGTGAAATTCTTGCAGTGTGTAATTTACTCCAATTGCAGCCAACAAAGGTGTAATTAAAATCACTGTTTTTCTACGATGGGATTGGTGGTTGATTTATTGACTGACGCCTTTTCGGTTGCTCCGAATGAAGGACTAATGTGTAAGTAATTGTGTAGAAGGAAGTGACCCTGTCCTGGTTCAAGTTCCTGGTTTGAAATTTTACGTAGATCTGAAGGAAGCCACAAGAAACGTTCGGTGATGAAAGTTTTGTGTGTCAAGCCTTGTGTGTGGGTTTCCCGAATACGAAAGAATTCGTTTCACGTGCAGTGCTGTAATCATATTCCTGTGGAAGTGCTGTTATTTACGTTTGAGATTCCACGCCGGTGAAGACTCACAATGTTTTCTCGTAGGTTGACACTGTGCAGTCTGTGTGGTAGGTAGCGACGTTTCGGACTTCTGGTCTGAAGCTGGAGGCAGTGTGGTCTTCCGAATTGATGCCACCACTTATCAGACCCCACGGTGTCAACCCAGATGACCACAATATGAATACTCTTGTTCGATGTGCGTTCAGATGTTGTACTGTGATAGACGCGCACTGTGCATTACAGAAATAAATTTCAGCAACTCTTTAATTTCCTAACCAACATTGCGGTAGCAAAAGCCAAACGTTCAAAGCCACAAATACCAAAACATTTCTTCCGACCCTGTACTGAGCAAGTTGCGTTTAACTTGCATGTAAGTTAGTAAAATCCATCGTCAAGTTATCCACCCATTCTCGTTCCAGCCATTCCAAGTTATTTTCCCCGAGGTTTTACCGCCAAAATTCTGTTTTCCTTGTTCTTGTTCGAGTTGCATGCACAGTCAGCCGTTCAGAGCCTCCTCGAATGTTCTGCCCCGTCAGTACTAAGTGGCCGGTATAAACTGCCAGGTTCTCGTATTCTGAGCTGTTCGTAATTCGTCCTCTATAGGTTATAAAGTGTAAGTAATAGACCGGTATTATATACCCTGGCGGTTCGAAATACCTGACAAGTTATCAGGAAGCGATTTTGGGAAGCAGTTCATTCTTATCAACCTATTTCAGCTATGTCTATTTTGAGTATCGTTCAACCAAAGATTTTTGTGTGCGTTTAATGGGTTATCTTTCATTCGAGTGTCCTAACAGTAGTGCTGAGAGAGTGTAAGCTGTCACTCTTTTCCCTTTCCCGCTTATTACTGTATCTTTGTATTTAGAGTAAATGTATAATGAGCATGGGTCGATCGGTCCCCCCCCCCCTCCCCCGAACTTCAGCTTTCTGTTTGTGTTCCGCCCTCCTTTCAACTGAGACATCGTGTGTAACTAGAACTCACATAAACACTCGCACGTGCAATATAAGCCTATGGCATAGAATTTCACCTCAGCATCAAGGAATTTTTGAAACGTAACTAATTCTAAATCGCATTACCGTGTAAACGTCGCACCGGTTGGGCACTGCTCTGCTTTCGTAAGAGCAGAGAATGTGCCCCAGACTTGATACTTGCCATAAATAAACTTCTTTATTCAGCCGCGCTTCCGAAGTGTTGTAAAATTGATCGAAGTCGTAGGATAGCATAGGCACGAGGCGTTTGTGAGAGGTATAAGGGTTGTTTGATAAATAAGTGGACTGTACGCACCGAGCAGCATGACGCCCAGGCATATGCCCCATGGTTGAGACAGGTAGCCCACGGTTTCACGAAGAATAATTTATACTACACATAAGCCGTCAGGCCACGTTGTCCGATTATTTACCAGACAAACGTTATAAATGTTGTGGGTAGGTAGCTGTGATGTCAGTGGTTCCTGTGTTTCCAAGTTCGAAACAGAATGTGAAAAATGTCATTCCGTTGGGATTCAACCCAACAGTTCTGATTGCTGGGCGCACAGACAGGCTGAAGACTAAACGCCTAGTTGAATGTTACTCTCTTGTACGTACGTGTTTGTTGGTTTCAAATGTAGAATAGACTGTTTTTCCCTTGACCTGCTAACACAGTAAAGGAACTCTTACGTAGGTGTACGTATTTAGATAAAGTTACAAATATCTAAGTTGGGATGTCTTTCCACGAGGTGTATGAATTGAACGCATTATGGGCGGTCGCCCACGTTCGAATTTTATACCTCGAAAGTTTGAATAGGTTTCATTTACATTCATTTTTGAGGGTTTACGCTTACAGTTGTCGCGAACCTTCAGTTTTGGCTTCTCGAGTTACTCGAAAGCATCAGAGCCATTGAAATGTGCAGAGTTCTCAAAAATGCGTGTGGGTAATATCTGCCTCGTACATTAGTAATTGAAATCGACCTATAATTTTCCCTGCTTATTACACAAAATTATTGTTTTGGTATAAACAACATTTATTCCATGAGCCAAATAGGCGCCCAGTTATTCAAACGTTTGACGGAAAATATGCATGGCCATTTCTTACCACAACATCCCTTCTTATTTAGTCTGTTTTGCAGGGGCTGGGTTCTAACCGAAAATTTCGTATTCGAAGGTTAATACTGTGGTTAAGGTATTATGAAACAGTAGTGGCGCTGTGTTAATACCTTTACATCTGTCACAGATTTTCGACCACCTCTACTTGAATCACGTTGGCGAACATCTTGGGTTGTTCGCGGTTTAATGCAGCGGTACTGATGAACTTATCTGGCGCTTTGTTCCAAGCGTTGACCAACATCAGGATGTGATTATTATTAAACATGTGTTCGAACTCCAATATTGGCAGAAGCAAATATCCGCAGCAGAAGGTGCCAACATTATTGTTGACGTCAGCACGAATGATACAAGGTTTGCCAAGGTGACTGCATCCGAACAGCACAGACCTGGTGCGTTTTAATATTTTTCTATTCCGATATTTAAAGAAGAACTCGAATACAAGAATGTCATAAATTCTGCAAATACGGTTCATGCTGTCAGGTTGTATCCGTGCTCAAAAATTATCCAGGTTTTCCTGTGAGCACCAGTTTAAGACCGGACTAGTAGGTGTGGGATATGTGAGACTCTAGGGCATGTTTTGTTCCGATTACTTCGGTTATATCTTCCCAACCACCATACCACGAGTGACCCTAAGCCATCTTTGTCCCCGTCCCTGAGGCGTGTGATAGGTCATCACGTCGCGGTGTGAGCCCTCATTTGGGACTTCACTGGCTAAGGAAATTGCATTGTTGTTTAATTATTTTCATTCTTCGGATTATTTACTTCCAGATGTTATATAGCGAAAGATTCTCATGAATGGTGAGTAGACAAAAATTGTGTGTGAAGGTGTTAATCGGTATTCGCCTGGATAAACTGAGGAAAATTGCGAAAACGTGAAAATGGAGAATAATTCAGCTGTGTTTGAGGCCGAATACCTTCCGAATATGCGTCTAGAGCGTTATCCAACATTACGAGGAAAGATTCGCCCCCCCCCCTCCCCAAAAAAGCGCCCCATGCAAATTGGACCTACCAAAACAAGACAGTACACAACCGACGAAAAAAGTACTGCATAATCCAAGACAGTAGCTTAGACTGTCCTTAAAACATATGAATTGTAAGCGAAAAATAAAAGTTATTTTTATGAGATTATGTCAGTTCCTTAACCTTTGTAGTCGGGTTTCTTGTATTTCAGTAGCAAAGCGTGTCACTTTTAATCATTTGCTCTCTCGCCTTGATTTGGCGGCAACTTGTGTAGCAGACTTGTATAGCTTGTAGTAGGTATATTTTTGTGCAGGCAGTAGGCTGTCCGCAGACGTATAGGAGATGTAGTAAAACCCTTGCCTTTCACTATGTCACGTTTATACTCTGCACATCCCCTCTTTCAGGTTGCTGCGGGAAGGGCTAATATACCTACCTTAGTGCGACAGTCAGAACTGCGAGTATGATATTGCAGTTGGTCGTAGGGCATTGTGTTCTCAGGATTAAAATGGCCCACCTTCGCGAACACGATTATGAAGTTACAGGTTCCATAAGCGCAGGAAATGTTTTTCCCAGCAGTAGTACTGATGTCCTGTGAAAGCAAATTGTGTCACATTCAGGATCGTTGTGAGAACCCACAGGAACCCTTGCGTTATTGTGAGGCCCTTATTACCCTTTAAGACGCACGATAACTGGGGTGCGGGATGATATTTCTTTACTTTTCTGTCCCTTTCTCTTTCTTCTTTCCTTCATTACTTTGTTTATATTTACATCCATTCTCTCTTTTCTTTGTCTCATTCTTCCTTCCATCCTCTTTGTTTCATTGTCTTTGTTTGGCGTATTTGTGTCTTTCTTCCCTATCTCCGTATTTGCGTGTGTACTTAATATTCCTTCCCTGCTTTCTGTTAATGTTTCTCTTTAAACCCTTTCTTTGTTTCTTTCTGGGAAGGGGCATGCGCGTTTCCTGAGCAGTGGCTGCTGTGGCTAGATACAGCTTAAACACATCTTTATTAACTTGAGTTCATTTTCCATTTTGTGGCGCGTTCTGGGAGCAGAAATTATTTTATTGGTACCGACCTATCTCAAGGAAGTTCTGACCGTGCATAATGAAGTAGTGTACCTTGAAGACGCGCGGTGGAGTGGAGGTATAATTTCATGGATTCTTAACATCGGTATTAGGTGAAAAAGAATTCTGCGTGTTCGGGTACACACGCTTATTCGTCGTGGTGTGGCGACATATAAATAATTTTCGTAGTTAATTCGTGGTCTGGAAGCTGTAGTAATAAGATCAAAACAACCGAAGTGGCTGTGAGAAGCTTTTAGCCGTCCGTGTGCGGTTGGCGGAACATGGCCTCAGTACGCTCTAAAGGTGCACTAGAACTTTGCTTCATGGAATTGGATATGAAGAAAAGGAATCGATAGCCGTTTTGTTTACTGGACACTGTGTATTTTGTGCTGCCAGGACAACAAGCAACGCCCCGAAACTCCTCCCACGACGCGCGCACTGGGGCTCCCTAGTGCCCAATTCTATCTTACATTTCCGAAAGTTACATCCCCACTGTGCGTGGTAAAGTTCACGCCAATAATCCCTCAGCGAAGAGCTGTGGAATAACACATCCACAAAAAGACGCGCAACCCCTTCGGTGTACGTAATCAATCCAGCGGCATGAATACAGTTTCTTTTATGTTTCAGAAGTTTGTTGCCTTGTGTTTACTTTAAGACGTGTTTACGGGTGTGCATGTTACCTCACAGTCCGAACTGACAGCAGGGGCAGGGAGAGGCGAGCTAGCCTAGCAAAGAGCGACGAAGTAAAAGAACTGGTGGCCATTGAAGTAGCTGACAATGGAAGGCTGAACAGACGCGTGTTTTTCTTCTTTTCTATGCCGCATTGGCCTGTGTTTTTATTTGAGACGGGTAGACTAATATATACAGTTACAACTCGAACCGCAATACACATGCATTGCAGAAAAACAAATTACGCGTTTTCTATTTCATATTTCATTAAATATTCACTGCATCAGAAAACGTTTTGAGTGACAGTTGTCAGTCGTAATCTGCTGTGTTTAATGTATTTCAAACGCATGACTAGACCACCCCCACCTCCCATATTTATAGAACTATTAGATATTCAGTTTGTGTGTCCTTTACAGCAGAAGACATAATTTACCGACACGCACAGAAGTCCAGTTTGCACCATAATCTTTAATGTGAATCCCTAAATACTAAATTTAATATAAAAATCAACACAGCAGGTTCAGAAGTAATGTATCCAGACAGATGGACAGGCATGGCTGCGCGATTGTGTATTCATGGTACGCGCTTTGTCAAGAGCGCGTACAGTTTTTCGGTAACGTGGTATTCCGGTAGATGCACGTTGTGCTTTACGGGCTGCCGCTGGTTTCGCAGAAGGTTGGGTTCCAGGGCACTCTCGTAAAGGGAATTCTGATATACAGTGGAACTTGCTGTTTGGGGCACGTGGTTATTGCAGAAGTCGCAAGTGTGTGTTACCTATCGAAACATTAAAACATCTCCGAAGTTACATCTAGGTGGTTCCGAGACCGGCAGCGTTAGTCGAGACGTAAATCGAGCTGGATTTCCCCTTAAACGGAATGCTGAATGTATAGGGTTGTTTCAGACAATCTGTTTTTTGACTGAGAAAATACAGATCTATTCACACTTGTGAAAAGCTTACAAAACATATGGAATGACAAAGGAATATTTAGGAGGACGCACTTCCTCGTGAAGTGTAGGCTGGTAGACTGGATTATCATATCCAGTGTCCGACAGTACAGGTGGCGATGCAGGAGTCCATGAAGATGACTTGAAGGAATCAAGCACTGAATTCGGGTGAGACAGAGACCTTTTCTTCTTCAGAATGTCTTCACAGCAAACAAACTTCCTCATAATAGCATGTCTAGTTACTGCTCACTACTCGATCTAAACAGTTCCCTCAACTTTTTTTTATGCGGCGGCAGTGAGCCCAAGCCCCTCGGTCAACATTGAAACCGTTACGATCCTGTCATTAGACTCAGGCCTAGGTTCCTCAGAGAGTGCTTTCCTTTCAAATTTCAATAGGATGGTCGAGAGTGCGATCCTGATCGTGGGAATTCAGCAACTGAAAGGCATTTTAAGCATCCTACATACGAATTTGCGTCCTTGACTAAATGTGTTGCGTCTGGGAGTAAAAGATGTAAGTGCAGAACGACGGGCTTGGGGAGGAGGGGGGGGGATTGCTGTATGTAAAACGGTGAAAACAGTTACCGATACCTAATATGTGTGCGTTACCTAAGACCGCACAGTATAGATTTTGTTGGAACTTGCACAAATTACTGGAGGAAAGAAAGTAAAGTGATGCCTTCGTCATAGTTTCAGGGTACTAAAATGCCACTCATTTCCGTACGGGAAACCGATGTGGTAAAAATGGACCATCGTAAAGAGGTTGATGACTGTACATGACGTCAACAAGATGCCACGTGTGTGTACATACTCTGTAGTTACTGTTTGAACTGTAGCAGGTGGATGTAATCACGTGGAAGCCATTGTTTCTGTCCTCTCTTAGTTGGTCTAGTTGCAATGTAACCAAAAATAAATTTGAGAAATTAGTGCATCTAGTTGGTTTTATTATAAGAATTTATCACGATGCACGGTCACCTGAACGTCAAATATGACTCTAGTATACAGGCGGTAATGCTAGTCATTCAGTATTGTGCTGCCGAACGTTGCTGTGTACTGATTTAGTACCGCTTTTTGTTTGATAGGTCCCATGTTCGATTCGTTACCCGAAGTCTGGTTGTTACGGCATCTTGAATCCGTGGTATTCATGGTACTTCCAAACAAATGCTGGACAGTGTCTCAAGTTGTTAACGCTTACGCCAAACGCGCTGCAAGTCCTCTGCTGCCACGCACCCGCACTGTATAGGCCTGTTCATGTTATCACAAACGAGGCTGTGTCTATCCATTTTACAGCCATTACTTCTTGTTTGGAGGCACTACCACTTCCTCATTTATATTGATCGAGTAGTCCCAGCAGTGTAGAGAAATTGCCGTGACCAAAAGTTAGTTTGATTATACGTTTCGGTTGTGTGTGTTCGTTATCACGAAGTACGTTAACTTGACGCGCAGTATCTCATATTCTGTGTTAGTCGGCGGCGGTCCGATGAAGTTTCGTGCAATTGGTTGAAAATATAATTTTGGGGCCATTTCGGGTAGTACATAAAACTGTCTCATTGTGCAGCGCTTTGATACACTAGAATGGATTTTAAAGAAATAGGATAAGTTGTCGAATGGATCCATGTGACTCAGGATAGGGACCAGTTGCGGGCTGTTGTGAGCATGTGATGAACCTTCCCGTTCCATAAATTGCGGGGAATTCCTCGACTAGCGGAACTATTAATTTCTCCAGAAGGACTTGGCCCCGTGTAGTGGTGGCAATATTTAACGAAGTGCAATACCATTTGTGTGTGTACAGTGTGTTGTATAGTGTGACATGCTGTGCAGCTGTAATTTTTTTTTATTCGCAGTAAATGACCATAAGTGTAGTGCAACAGTTTAGTTCGCAGAACAGTGTACTACGTTAGTCTGTGCGTTTTCCATTCTTTTGCTGGCGGCGCAGTGGAGTATAATGGAATAAGTCTTGCGGTAAACGTTTCAGACACGAACTTTTAGAATCAGCGTGTCACGAGTATCACTTTCACATAAAATCGTTTCGTAAGTGTGGAAAGTAATTCGAGTGGTTCACCAAATCTGTACAAGCACCCTCATCCATCTTGATTGATTGGAAGATACGGATTCGATACTTTCGAAGGCGGAATCCATTCCCTCCGAGTTCACATCTTTTCGCAGTTTTCTTGCGAGCCTATCAATGTCAGCCTGTGGAAGTTACAGCCATGTCACACCCGCAGGCCAATATTCCTTACTGGTTTTCCTCTGTTATTTCATACAAAGGTCCAAATATTCTACTTCATCTCTTCGTACTTCAGTGTAAAACGCAGTAATAAACCATTTTAATTTAGTACGAACAGTGAGCCTTTGGAGTCTGTCGTATCTTATTCCACTTGTATTTGGAAGGTACCAGGTTTGAATATAGGGCGGAACACTGGCTAATCTGTAGGATAACGTGGATGGTGCGTTGAAATAGGCCAAAACCTCTTCAGAGGCCCTACATACGTAATTGGTCGTCAGATTTCCCTTATATGACGTTCAGTAGCCCTTGGAGATAAATTAGTGTTGTCGATTTAGGATTACTCTGGAGCCTTGAGGAGGTGAAGACGTTAAGCTCCGCAATTTGTTTCAGGGCGCCGAAATTTCTTGTAAAATATGAATCAGTTTGTGTTGAGATATAAAATTACGCATGTGTACCAAGGAACGGGGTAGACGATCCGGGCTATGGTTCCCGATATAGGCAAGAGATTTTTTCTGTTCCCCAAAAGTCGAGACCGGCAGTGGGGTCCACCCATCCTTCTATTCAGTGGGCAACGGAGGGTCTCTCCCCGGGAGTACAGTGACCGGGGCGTGAAGTTAACCGCTCAGTCTATAACTAAGCTTAAGAATGAGTTGCGCTATGCCTCTTCTTCTGTATGCCTTCATGGCATAGACAGGGACATGCTTATACCGAGATATAGTTACATTTCTGTTATTTCGTATTGCGAACGTGATTGTTGTATATGTCTGGTAATAATATAAGCACCCACACAAACGTTACACGATCCCTGCTTGTCTTGTTTTTCTACACACAGGTCAGTAGAAGAGTGTAAATTCGCAGAAAACATCCACCTTGTCGTTTCAAACACTGTCTCGTATTTCACTCGTAGTAGAAAAGTTGTCTTAGGAGTCTTGTATCAGCGGTATAGCTACTGACAGTCCTTGACATTACGTACGTTAATCTGCAAAAAATAGTGTCTTCATCAACTTTCTTAACTTACACTGTCATTCCTGTTCCGATTCAGGGTTGTCCTGAAACAGTCATGTAGATATTTGGCGCTTCTCGTCCTTGGACGGGAGATGATTTGGGGATTTTTACTGAAATCTTTTGACCAAATTCAAGTTTGCGTAAAGTTGTACAGAGTACTGGACACTTTACATGAAGACCGACGAACATTTTTGCAGTTTGCCTTTATAATGAAGACATTGTGTTGTCTGTAAGCTACGAACTAAAATTTAAATAGTTTAACGACCTGAACATAATATTTAGCAAGGTCTACTCAAAATCTGTTGAGCAGAGCAGACCGTTGCTAAGGTACGGGGACACTACAGGGACTGTAGTAGAGCGAACGCGCCATGCGGACATTTCTTTTGCAATTTTGGCCCATAATTGATATCAACATGGCTGTTCCGCGTACTATTTTGACGAGAGACTGCCTACTGATACCCTTAATGCAGGTCCTAATAATATATGATGTAGTGACAGGTCTTCGAAAAACTGCATGGTTTATTCTCAGAATGTAAAGAGAGTATCATTGCCGCGCGAAATTTGTGTGCAGCTGCCATTTGGTGGGCGAAACTATTAAGCCGTAAAAAGTTAAAGCATGACCACAACTGTAAAATGTTGAATGCCACGTGTGAAAAATTCCAAGCGTGACGGCGACATTGCAAAACTGCGTGGTAAGGCTGACGATGGATATAGTTTTGTCCGTGTCTCAGTATGTTGGTGGAAATTATGCACATAACTGGGTCATGAAGTAGTGCGATTGTTAAATTATGGTCCCTCGTGCTTACCGTGTGCATTAAACGATTTGAAGGAAAGTAGGTGCCGCAGGTTCTTCCGAGAACTTCTGAGCACTTCATTTATGCTTGTGTTTGTGTAACGAACAAACTGGTCTCGTTCAGTATAGTAGGCATTAAATTTAAAGCGTGGGGCAGTAAGGCTGCCGATGATAGGGTGCTGCCATCTAAGCATTCTAACGCAATTCATTGATGTCATTGCTCGTATTAGTAGATGGCAGGGAAAGCGCTGTAGTGAGTGGTGAAAGTCGTAGTATTTGTTTTTACATTGGGATGTAGAGCGTTGCGGTAAGTTCGACTTTTCTGAGTCTATGGTAGTGTGGTGTAAGGGGGCGGTTAGTGCCGTGTCTGTGGTTTGTTTCGTTACGGTAGTAACAGTCAGTTAGTGTAGCAATTCCGCCATCATTGATGTTGCATGTGGCCATCGGTGTTAGTACGAACACACTATCAGTACGCTAGATGATATAGTTGGGTGTTGTCTGCCCTTAAGTTCGTCTGCTTCTTGGAACTGAGTGGAACAGTAACCCGGTTTTGGTATGGCAGTAATTATGATGTGAATGGCCACATTGTATGCTGTATTATATACATCAACACTAAGCAGTGCCAATCGGAATAAATATTTGGTATCGCTTAGGTCGATGCATATAATAACATCGTTATTTTGTGACTGTAACGGACAAATTGTACGTCCGTTTGGCTCTGTTTAATCTGGCGTATTAAAGGCAGTTTTAATGCCCTTCCTTACTTTAAACTAGAACAGAAACGCATTACTTTCGATTGACTCGTTTGCTTTACAAAACTGATGTCCGCTCGATAGTTCAGTCGTAACTTTGCTTTGTAAATTCGTAATGCGGGCTTCTGTTCCAGCAGACTTCAAAATTGCCTAAGGACTTGTACGTTGAGCTCCAAAAATACGCTCGCCCTTTCAGCGCGGGCTAGTTAACGGAGACCGGTAAGGATTACTTGGGCTTGATATGAATGTATTAAAATTTAATACAAAAAATGATTTATTGTTGCAACTTGAAGGCCCGAACAAGTATCCGTAGTTTTATTTTTGTTTCTGCGGTCCCTCTGCTTTCAAGTGTGTACGTTTCGGGGTTTTACTGTACTTCCTTCTACAGGGGGTGTTATCGCTAACATGCCGTGGTAATTGTTGTATTGCAGATTGGTGATGGCAGTCGGAATTGAACTTGGACCTTTTTAATGCTTAATATATTTGACACGGAAGTTTCGTATTCAGGTGGGCGCGTGGGATGCCGTTAATAGGCTCTTACGCGATGACGTGAAGGTCACTTGACATGAGAGGCAACATATTAAACATTGTGTGTCAAGTGACTTGTGCGTCACGATGTGTGTGTGTACAAGCACACACATCGTGACG
>Ga0123354_10003471_pt1 | contig 21784 bp, 14 predicted proteins | sample TergutLab28metaG_2_FD_97872 | JGI IMG/M metagenome (GOLD analysis project Ga0123354, IMG submission 97872) | Labiotermes labralis P4 segment gut microbial communities from Petit-Saut dam, French Guiana - Lab288 P4 | ecosystem: Host-associated > Arthropoda: Insects > Digestive system > Gut ... | reverse complement strand
CATTCACTGATTGATTTTTTTTTTGGCATTCGTCTGTAGTAACTTTAGCTTGGTGTCCTCTTCAATCAGTGAGTGTATTTTAAAAATGTGAATTTGGCAAGGAACAGTGTAGCTCCATGAAGATGATCGTAGGATCGAAATATGTTGGAGCGATTTTAAATGTTTTAATGTAAAAAATTTTATATATGTGCATTAGTTGGTGTGCTAATTAAATAATTAAACTCGATACTGCGGCTCTTATACAGATCATGCATGGTGTATAATCGTACATGTTTTAATAATCTTTTTCAGATATATTGTTTAGTCTTTCTTCACTTTCCTGGCTGTATACATCTCCTGTTATTCTTTCAAATGTTTAACGCAATCTGTGACATTATGCAACTTAACTTTCTTTATTAAATGCTTTGCCTCTCATTAATTTGATTGTAATGGTAAAGTATAATCTGGACATGTCTTTCTTTTCCAGCATTTAAGCTGTGAATGATTTGTTTTGGTATAAATTTGGATTGCATAATTAAGAAGATTAATTCCTGCTAGATGTCAGAACGATGCCTGTTTCCTTTCTTAATAAGAAGCTTTATCGCAGCCTCTTGTGTTTCTTCGGGGGGAATTTTTTAATTTAAAATGTCGGCTTGTCAATTCGAATGAGTTCTCTTCTGTATTTTGCATATATAAACATAATTACCAGTTGTATCTTTATTTTTTTCTGTAATTCTGTGACTTTTATCAGTATTTTCGTCGCGTTCTTTATTTGTTAGGGCCATATCACAAGCCAGCCGCAGATTTTTCCGAGTTACAAACACGGCTCAAAAATATATTTCATAGTTCCTTTAGGCACTTAACCCTTTAAAATGCGTAAATGATTGAACAGTATACAAAATGTTGTGTCATAACTCACAGAAAACCAACACGTCACGTGTCCATTATGCAGGTATTTCAGCTAATGCTACTAGGGACTTTCATTATCGTTTATTCTGGCAAACATTTGAACCTAACAAATATTCTCGTTGGGCGAAATCTGGAGCTCCGTAACATTAAACCAAGTGGCATATAGGCCTACACTGTAAATACAGTGCCGATTAAAGAGAGGGTATTAAAAGGGGACTGAAAACTAATTAGAACCATGATATTTATATCGTATTATAGGCCTGTCATATGTAATGAAAGTGTACTAATTGACTCTAAATGTATGTATGTATGTATGTATGTACATAGCCCACTTGAAAAAGTATTCCGTGAATTGAAATGAACCAAAGTTGCTTCCCAAAACTTGTATAAGTGCACCACGTCAAATTTCATTCAAGTAACTTCTGTATTGTCAGCATTTCTGAGACGTTTGAGTTTATCGCGGCTGTGCAGCTGTAGAGAATGACGTGGCATCATATTGCAGAAGAACGGAAACTTTCAACACTGTTGTTGGCGGAAGGATGGACGATACGAAAAGCTGATACGTCATTTTCGAGCTTATGTTTGAAACGCGTCAAAAAGTTTGTAATTAAAGAAGGGCGTGTACACTTTTCAGCCCCAAATAATTCGTCGCTGTATTACGTTACTTATACCTAATATTTTTCAAAAATTCGGAGGCTGAATTTGGAACTTGACTCTTTCGTGGGCAGGGAAGTGAAGATGATGACAGTGGCTATTACACAAGAGTTAAGATAAAAACTGTATATCTCATTGGGCTCTGTATTTTACGTAATGTTCCAGTGCGTAAGATGACTCATTCTGGGGAAGTTCAATAAGTTCGGTTTAGGCTTCAAACATACTGTACCGTATTTTATGTTTTGTTGACCGTGCATCCCTGTACATTCTCTTTCGTATGAAGCCAACTAGGTGCACACTACTACTTAGTATATTTATTTCAAATTCTCTACATGTTTCGGGCAACTATGTGTCCATCATCAGGAGAACTTGCTGTATGTATGGGACACTGGTATTTTTCGTTCCGTATGGGTGACTGTCTGGTCTGCTGGTTGGGATGTCTCATCCCAACCAGCAGACCAGACAGCCACCCACACAGAGTGAAAAATACCAGTGTCGCATAGGTACAGTAAGTTTTCTTGATGATGGGCACACAGTTGCCCGAAACATGTAGAGAAGTTGAAAAAAATGTACTAAGAAGTGGTGTGCACCTAGTTGTCTTCATTTGAAAAAGATACTGGACCGTCACGGACCATAATCAGGTCCACACAAGGTCTGTTAGTAGCTAATACCAAAATAATGGAAATTCGTTCGGTGCCGTCAGACAAAAAATATGCAGACCTATAGATATAGCGTTCCATTTTGAGTTCATTTTTTTATGTGGATAGAGGACGCATAAAGCCGAAGGTTACCTATGCAAGAATCTATAAGTTGAGAGGTTCTGCAGGTGGCATTGAAGAAGATTTGTCTTGAGGGAAATGACACCATGTCGTTTGGTAAATTATGAACATTCTGTATGAGCATCCTGCCTGAAGCTTCAGGATCTAAACAGTCCAGAAACTATTCTAAGAACTTTCTTGTACTAGCCACGCCCTGAAGATAGAGGTAGTGAGCTCCGCCGTAACGTTGGTTGATATTTGCCCATCAACAAGGCGTAGTATCCCAAAAGGTTTGAGGTTTGTAACTTCTTCTAGGTTGTGCTTTCTAGCAGCCACATTGCGCTTTGAATTTTCACACAGCTGGCGACTGGCTAGTTAGAAAGGGGATGCCGCCGTTGCAACTTTTTTCGTTTCCGAATAATCAGAGTGCGACTTCGTCAGCTGTTCCGTGACCTAGCAAGGTGAATAGTCAACCCAACCTTACTAGCCTTCTGACCGACTAAGGCGAAGGCAAAGACCTTGAAAGGCGCCTGGCTTCGCTTTCAGGATTGTTTCACCTCAGCATATGTACCTAGTGTAACACTGATAGACGAAACCATTTTAGTTCCAGAAGTGCGTGCCAAGTTTCCACGCAAGAAGGCTTGCGAAATCTGAAAGTGTAATACTTCTAATTATTTTTTTGCATTCTCATCGGAACCGCCGAGTTTCCAAGAAGTGTAAAATAAAGGAGACAGCATACAACAGTACAGAAATATGAAGAAATACATTCGCGAAATATTTCTTCACTCTAGTTTTGTTATCTCATTTTGGGCGTGTTCGCAAAATTGCGAAAAGCGACTATTAGCTTCGTCATGTCTGTGTGTCTGCTCTCTCTCTCTCTTTGTCTCTCTGTCTACACGTCTGGCTCTCTCTCTCTCTCTTCGTAATGTCTGTCTGTCTCTCTCTCCCTCTCTTTTTCGGTCTGGCTCTCTTCTTCCCCTCCGCATGGGACGTCTCGGCCCCCCCCCCCCACTGGCCACATTTTCATGAAATTTGACAGTTTATTATTTTTCGAAAATCTGTCAAGAAAACTCAAGTGTCATTAAAGTCTGACAAGAATAATTAGTGCTGTTCATGAAGACATATGTTCTTTTATTATAGAATCGCGCTGATTTCTTCTTAGAATGAGAAATGTTTTAGACAAGAGTTGTGGAGAAAATAAAATACACTCTTTAAGTTCAGTAAGTTTTTTCCCGACAATCGTACTGTTTGTGAGATAGGGTGGAAAAATATGGTAGATCCAGACAGGCCACCGATGACAATATAATACGAGGCATGCGCATTGGATGCTGGATACCTAAGGCAACAGACACACACACACACTCGGAATATGTAATAATTATTGCTTTTCCACGTCAACAGTGGTTACGCGAACGCGCCTCAATATTACGTTCTAAGTACACCGCCTGTCTTGTTTCCGCTTAGTGGTGTTTTGTAATTTTCATTGTCAAAACCTTGTTGATCCACTGTAGGGTAATGACATGCTCTAGCGTGGTGGACATTAGGTTCTTTTGTTTAATTAAGCACTAGCCAGTGAAGAAAGTATAAACATCGTTTAGGCCCGTCGAAACTCCTATCTGTGACACTAGATGGAGGTGAATGTTGTGCTTGACGAAGCAGGCAGTTTACTCCTGGGGAAAAGGGCCTTCCAAGCACACTAGGGAGACGTTTTCATGGGCCCCAGAGCTGGTCTGGCCATGATGAAGAGGAAAAAAAATTCTGCCTTCCCGGGATTCGAACGCCGATCCTCCGACTATTGAGACCACAACCTAGTTGTTATACTGATCTATCCATACTCCTATTTTATACGAAGACAGCAGCTATTGTGCTGGGAAACTTTTAATTTATTTGGGTAGCGTGAAGTCGAATTTAGTTCTGGAATATCTTGTTTTTATTTGTTGTGTTGCTGAGTGACAGGGCGTTCCTTCTTTATTGGCCTGACTTTTGTCTGAGCCTACTCGCGGTTTCTAACCTTCTTTTCCTACAAGAATGGGTATTTGTGCTATCTTTTCGCGTGTTTGAATTCGAGATACGCTGGACAGTCATTGACAAAAGGTCTTCTTTTATGGAATTTAAAGTACTGGAAGTCACCCCAATATCATACTTCCAAAATTTCAAATCGGTAAAAACATGGTGGACGCGAAACTAATGAGGCGAGGGCGACAATATTGCTACTGTCGAATTGCGGTAAGCATGCTATGTGACCCAGCCCACTGTTATATTTATATAATGAACCAATCCGTCGGCAGCAACACATATTCGTTGTAGAGAACCAACAATTACATGTAACTAGGCCGTCATTGGTCTTATGATAGCTTTCTTAAAAGCCGAAACACGTAGATGATTGTTCTTTATAACCAATACATGTGGTATTCGACGGATACTTAATGGTTCTGTATAACCGTAATAACAGTTGATCACCATGGCCATCTTATGATCAATGGTAACTGTGTTAGTAGTAACAGTATCTCGTTTCACAATACAGTACAAACTTAAACGTGAAATTTTCGGTAGAGATCACCGACGCTATGCGTCATCCAGCGGACATAGCACATGTTATTAAACACAATGTGATCTAGGTGGATACATGATTATGTGGCAGAATGCTGACAAAGAACAATTTAAAATTTTTAAATAGGACGTGGAGTCAAGCTTGTATTAACGGAATATTAAAAAGTCTGCAGTTTATAGGAACGCGGCAGTATGAGGATGGAATTGAAAGTGGTGCTTAATATTGTTGGCATGTCCATCTCAGGTATTCGGAACAGTTACCAGCATTCAGAGTGCCAAGATGCACCGAAGGCATGGAGAAACTGTACGAACTCCCGTATAGATAACAGCTTTCCAGTATCGTGTGCTTCAGTGGTCGCTTTCGTTTGCTATTTAAATATTAGGTGTTGGCAGTATTGATTATTTGCCTTGACTTGTCTTTTATGAGGCTCATCAAAATGTTTACAGCAGAGTGTATCCTTTCAGATCACAAGCTTTCCAGTTTTCTCTCTTAGATAATGAATCCGTGAGCTGTAAACTTACAGTGACCACAAAATGAACGTGCCGCGGCGAAGAATTCAAATATGTATGAACACCTCTGGTACTTGGCTCATTGTGTCTGACGTCTACTACCAATACCCGTTTGCATCTGATAAGTACATTTGTAGCCATGGTACCGCTAAGAACGTGTAAAGTGTAGAGGTGATGGGCGAAGTCAAAACCAAAGCTGCTATAATATCAAAGTTGTATCCTGCATGTAGTTACAAAGGCAAAAGAAATTAAAGCAAATGTTTGTCTAACAGTCAAACTACATTAGTTCGTAAATAATTCAACAGCATTATGTCCGATGTAGACATCGGATTTGGTGAGAGGATGTTATGTGCTGTAAATCGGAAAAGTGTGGCGAAGAAACGGCAGTAAGATGTTGTAGACACCAAGCCATTATTATCGTAGAGAAAGTAAGAAAACCCTAGATGATTCTGAGCTAGGATATGGTTGCCGATAAGACTCAAGGACCGTACCTTCCAAGTAAAATCCAGCACCGTTAGTGTTCATACCCTGAAGACAGAAGCCGAAGAGCTCGAACTAATGTTGTCGACTCACGAGAACATCGCTGACCTTGGCAGGGATTACGCAGCAGAAGTCGGAGCATATATGTTTATAACCATTTACCGATGTGTTTCTGTTAAAGGTACATTGGCTGAAATGCAGTTACATCTTGTGTTTGCATGTTAATATTGCTTTCTTATCCATTCCATCTATTTTGACGTGTGCACAAATTGGCGACCAGTGGAAAGTGATAGAAAAAGTGATAAGACTTGTCCTTTAGACACGATCTGTGTATCTTCTCCGCAAGGCTGCCTCTCGGGTAAGGCACCCTACTCGTGTTGTCAAGGTCAATCATTAACTTGAGCTGACAGTAGTAGCCGGCAGACTGCGTTAGTATTCACTGTACAAAGATCGGGGCTTTCGATTTTCCACGGCCGCTCCTTCACCAGTAATCTTACCGATCACACTGCCAGCTGTTCACTGTTATCTCTTCCGACATCTTAACTAGGTACAGTGTCATTAAATGACGTGACAATATTGTTCGTAATTCTAGAAATGTAAGGTTATGTTATTTTTGCCTAAACGTCACAGTGTAAAGGCAAGATAAGTGTTCGGAGTTAGGGGTTTGCTTACTCTAGACATCGGTACTGCTCGATAGCAAGGTCCCTCCTGTCGAATGAGGCAGGAGGTTGGATAGATTTTCACCTGAGTCATTCTGAGTGTAACAAAGACAGAAAAGAACCCTGACCCCTGCTGGGAATCTAAGCCCGGTAGTCCATTGAGAACCAAATCACCGTAGCATCTGGGTTACATAGGGTCATTTGTTATTATGTTGTCATGTTTTTACAGTCTTACAATCGTATAGAAGTGTCAGATGTGAGACGGTTCGATATTGGTATCTTTTGTTCTAAACGGGAGAAAAAAATCCTCAACGAATTTTGCACAAATATTTTAACGTAAAATATTTGTATTTTGGTAACGTAACGTAACGTATTTGACAAAAGTATGTTCTTTTAAACTTTTGATATACGAATTTTATGTAACAGGTTCTTAAAAGCTCAGTTCCTGTCTCACAGTAAGTATTGTTTTCTAAGAATTACGACCTTTGACGTTGGTAGTGATTTCGCAGGTGGAATCAGGCCATTGGGTGTGTATAGCTGATGAATTCCAGATGAAATACATTGGAGCTAAATTTAGTTGTGCCTGTGCGTGCGAGCTTTGCTGTTATTTTAAGTTGTGTTATCTGGTTATGGCTGTCCATAAATTTGATTCGTTGTTTGTCACAAGGTGGACAACTAGTAAACTGCAACCAGTAGGATGCAAAAGAGACGTTTTTGACGTAATTTGTATGTTTTCTCTGGACGTTTCGCTCGGAAATAAGTGTCCCCTTACCCACGTTGTCAGGGCCAAAGCGTAACTCCTGACTAACGATCAGTACTTTGCATTGCAAGACGCGTCGGTTAATGCACTTACGGAAATAAGCGCAGAATTTTCTATTTTGAAACAGACCGTATGTGTAGCAGTCACTGTGTTGTACATGGTTCGTAGTGTGCGGCTCTTTTAAGTTTAATTGTGCCACTGTGGTGCGAATTTGTATTTTAAACGTAGTTTGCCTTCTTAGAAACACCGAGTTCTGCTGTGAACGTTCTTCGGAGACCAATTCAAAAACTGAGCATGAGCTAAAATTGCTAAAAATAGACTTACATGAATATACGGAGTTACATCCCACTGTATGGCTGGCTTGCTTTCGAAGAAGAAAGGATTTTTTTTTCTCGAATATTTCCAAATCCAGTCTCGGAAGCTCTTTGACACGATCTTGAGCAGTTAACATCCAGTACCAATTGCATAACCTGAAGATTCAACTCCCCTGATACTAGTGCGTCCTGTGTACACTGAATTAAGTGTATTTGCATCCTTGTGTACGTTTCTTTGAACGTGACTGCTAACTCCACGTTGTATTCAGTACACATTCACTATTTTTATACAGATATCTGTGACTAATATATTACTATTTATTCCGCATAAAGAACTTTCTATTCTAATCCGTATTATGCTGTAAAATAAAGTATGTATGTGTATTTACAGTTCTTCCTACTCGCGTTCATCTCAGTTTTGCACAGTTTTTATCCCACTTGGTTTTCCCATTTGCATTCCATTTTGTATAAAACTATGCCCAGGCTTTTCAGTTCTGTTATTTTCTTTTATACTATTTCTTAATTTGTATTTAACCATATAGATTTCAAAAAATTTTGACTTGCTTTTTTGTATGTCTACATTTCAACGGTAACATTTCGAGTCACGTCATCTAACTTCCAAATCGCACGTTACTAATATATATTTAAAAGCATATCCCGGAACGTCACTCCGCCAGTACCAAGCTCTCCGTCAGGAGGGCACACACATTGTGCCCCAGCTATGTAGGGCCGTCACCCCCGTGAACTGCGGAGATGCATTTATGTGCACACGTAGTCCCCGCTTCGGTGCGGCTCCGTAAACACTTTTTCAGAGACGTAAACCGCAGTTTTAACTCACGATATTCATAAACACACGGAATAGAGCCGGCTAGAACTGTAGTAGTTTGCAGTAGTAAGGTCACTTTATTTGTTTAGTATGCATGTGTTTAACTTTCACATATTCAACTCGTAACCCAATAGAACCGGCATTTGGGTGTAGACATTAATGACACATTAGTGTACACCACGTCACAACCAATAGAAAATATTTTCTTACGTGAATAAATAACTGATCTGTTGACAAACCGTGTCTCGAGGTTTCTTCCCCCCAAGGCAGAATACTGTGGTCTAGATGAAATCCACAATTAGCACTACGGTGTTCTTCACCAAGTAACTGAAGAGCAGCTACTATGCAATGACCGTTTAAATCTAAGTGGTAAATATATGTACAACCTTCTGTAGGCATATATCCGTCGATGCTGGCTCGCCTCTAACCCCACCATTTGGTGTAACATTAAGGAAATCGGCATTTTCCTCACACGGTGTATTTATATGTTGCTTATAATTCTCACGACGCATAGGATGCGGATTGTTTCTCCGTGCAAGTCTCCACAATGGACACGGACCGAGTGCTCTGTGTGGCAAGAACTGCACTTTTGTACACGGGATAATACAGTCGAACTTCATCAATGCGCATGGCCGTGCCGTGGCTCAGGCGGTCAGTCTTCGCCCTATCACCGCAGGAGGCGGGTTCGTTCCCAGGCTAGTCCGTGTGAGATTTGTAGTGGACAGAACGACAGTGGGACAGGATTATCCCATAGTACTTCTCTGTTTCCTTGTCAGAATCATTTCACCAATGCTCCTTACTCGGCTTTATCTTAATACTACTCTTAGCAGAGGGACAACAGGAGAGGTGAATACAGGGATTTGGTGGGCAAACATGAGGGAAAGAGACCACTTGGAAAACCGAAGCGTAGATGGGAAAGGAAAATTAAAATGGTTCTTTATGAAGAGGGATGGGGGCATGGACTGGATTTGTCTGGCTTAGAACAGACACAGGTGGCGGGCTGTTGTGAATGCGACAATGAACATTCTGTTTCTACGGGGAGTTTCTTGGCTGGCTGAAGAATTGTTATTAGCTATTCAAGAAAGACTGCTCCATGGAGTTAGTTTAGTTAGTTAGTTGGTTAGTTAGGTAGGTAGCTAGGTAGGTCGGTAGGTAGCAGAAGGACAAGCAGGTGAAGTTTGAGAACCGAAAACAAAGCAGTGCTCTTTTGGACATCGGGGTGACATTGGATAGAAAATCACTTTCCATTTGGGGGGGGGGGGGGGCCAACGGGGGGATACACATCGACTTTTTAAAAACTACTCTTTAACAGAGGACACACAGGCAAAACCTGGGAGTTCCTAACAAAAACTACTTTGTTGTATTCTTTCTTTTGGGTGATATCCTGGCTTCTGAATTTTCGGCGTCGACGTTTCGGAACATCTGTCCCATCTTCATAGTTTGTTTCAACGACCTATGAAGATGGAACAGGCAGAATGTTCCAAAATGTCGGCACAGTAAATTTAGGCGCCGGGGAATCACACAAAAGAAAGAATACAACATTCACAACGCGGCGGAAGTTGGTGATCGATAAAAATTACTTTCATTTGGAAAAAAAAAACAAGAGTTAAGAAAAACATTTTAATTGTTTTTAAGTCTTAACCGCTGTCTTGCACGTTACTGACTGACAGCGGTGTTCATCTTTCATAAACCGTAATTAACCACACAGCTGTCCGCTGCTGTTCAAGTTCGCAGCAACTTTGGTGTTTGTATGGACTGCTACTGTATACAGCTGTCCTCTCAGTCCGTGTGACTTTTGGGGTTCTCATGGCAGTGACCGTGAACATTAGGACTGCAGTATGCGTAAACCTGGCGCTGTGATTCTGCCCTTTATAGGCCGTTCTCAAACTCGCAGACTCCGTCCCTGTAATACCCACTGTAACATTACACTGTTCTTAAGGTTTACCTGGTGCAGGAACATCCCCGCTGCCTCTCCATCTCTTCTTAGGCCGCACTGCCACGAGATACACTACATTCACTGCCACGGTCTCGTAGCCACTGACATCAACAGAAGAGAAAACTCAAGCGCGCTTCTGCTGCTTTCTCCGCTCTCTCCTGTACTCCCACCAGCTGTTTAACGCCGAAATAACACTGGCGTAGGCGGGTTCGAGTCCCGCTGATGACAGTGATGGGGGCTTATGAGTACAGTTTGTATGAAAAGTAAGAGGGTGCAAGTCAGCCACAACCACATCCATTATTTGTCTGTGTTGGCGTGTATTATTATTATTAAATTACAGTAAGTTTTGATATGAACTATTACCGCTTACTTTACTTCGTATGTTTCAGTGTATTCGGTGAGGCAGTAAAGAACTGTAAAATATGTTCTTAAAGTACAACCAATAAGATGCGACTTTTCACAATTTATTTATTTATGTAAGACGCTGTACATGTTTGAGACGGGTTCCCCGTCCATCATGAAGAGCCCAAAACTGCACACACAGCGTCAGGCATTTGTCAGACCATTACCGCTACCTGTTGCTCAGATGGTAGCAGTAATGGTCTGACAAATGCCTGACGCTGTGTGTGCAGTTTTGGGCTCTTGATGATGTACGGGGAACCCGTCTCAAACATGTACAGCGTCTTACATAAATAAATAAATTGTGAAAAGTCGCATCATATTGGTTGTACTTCGAGAATATATTAGCGATGCACGAACCTATGAATGTTAAACTGTAAAATAATAATTGTATAACTTATTGATTCGTTTATGTGCATAATTCCCACTAGCATATATCCCGCGGACGTTAGGCATGTCAGATGTGACAAAACACTTCGCACTGTTACCATGTTTTTAACTATTAACATACAAAAATATTTCTGTACAGATTTTGTAAATATGTTTGTGATCTACCTGCAACAGTAGTGTCCAAACTGTGTGTTTCGCGAGCAGCAGGACTGAAATATCCTGCCTTTGAAGTAAAGTAATAGTCCAAGCTTCCCCGCAAGCAGGAAATATCCTCGGCTTGTCCCTTGCAGCCATCGACAGACTACAGTCTCTTAGTCGCGATTCTGACAGTGACGGCAGAGTCTGCTTCTTGTATTCAAACTTCGCACATCTACCTAGTAGCCAGGCATCATAACGGCTTACCTAATCGGGTTCACTTCATATTCTAGTCTCCAACATCCAGCCATTAACAAATCACAGTACTAACTGAGCTCCTCCGGCTTACCTTTTTTTATTCTAGTCGTTCCTGTTACTATACTGACTAAGCTACCCCGACTTATTTCTTGTAATCGAACTCATGTTTCTTAGCCCGTAGCGAGTCATTATACTGAGTGAGCTAAACACATTTCTTTTTATAATCCGCAAGTCATGATTTTTTATAATTAGGTTCCGGACGTTCAGCCAGTAGCAGTCAGTATACTGACTAACCTATCCGGCTCTATTTGCCGTCATTCTGATAAAAGTCTGAAGGATAACATAAATACCTAATTACAAATCGAATATAAGTGCATATCATTCATTCACTAATCACAGTCGACTCTTCTGCATTGCCCGTGGATGTTAAACTTATCCCCTAGTATTTATAGGACTTCATAAGGCAATGCAAGCAGCACAGTAAATATGTCGTTTGTACTGTCTGAGTACTGGGAGTGGATGGTAGCTTCCCACACGTTAGCTACTCTTCCTGTATCCAAACTAATTCCAAGTTCCCCTTCTCCACTCTCTTGCCACCATCCGCCTTCAGTGTCCAGTACAGTGGTACCTGCACGGATGGGCATAGACGTCGATGTGGATTATTACGTAACGTGGAAGGCAGCATTGTGAGGTTCGTGAGATGTTGGATGTGACACATTCTTATAAAGCAGTCTCCTAGAAATCGTGGGAGATGCCTCTGTGCACGCCACGAAAGAATGTGGGGAAGTGGAGTTACAGCTCCACTTATTATGAACCTCGGCAGTAAATGGGGTGGGTAGTCAGCTTCACGTCCCGGCTGATCTACCGCCCCCACTCAGGGAAAGGCTAGGTGGGCCTATCTGGGCGCTGTGGAAAGACGATGAACAACTTGCATCTGGCGGCAATCGAACCACGATTTTTCGGCCGTCCAGCCCGTAGCCTATTCACTGTATCGACTAAGCTATCTCGGCTGCCCATGGGGATGGGGCAATTTTATTCATATGTCTGTCTAAAGGAAAGAGGCTCTGAGTGTGTCCAATAGTGGGATTCTGTGTTAGCCTTGTCGAATCATGGGGTGTCTTATTGCCAGAAAGACGATTAAATGGTCCATTAGTTATTATTAAAGGCACGCTGAAATTCTTACCCGAAGAAATAGACACACGGTACGTTTCCAAATGGGTGGCGTCAGCTGTTCGTCTGGCAATAAGAACGTTATGACTGCAGTCCTACCGTCGGGTGTAAAATGGAAGTGACCGCTTCTGGGCAGGCCCATTAATAATTTAGAGTCATATGTTGAGTTGCGCCAGGCGGGAAGTCAGAGGCCTTCATGGTCAGTTATTTTACTTAGAGAGGAGAGCGCACTCTATCATGCGGCGCTCTGTAGCCTACACAGATCGAAAGTGTCGTTAAAACTGAGGACATTTTACCAGTTTTGCCAGCACTGTCTCACCATAAACTGTCGCTGTTTTGTCCACTGTCCATTCGAAATTCTGCAGACAGTGTAGTCACATGGGCAATTAAGAAACGTTATGTGTTGTTTGTGTGGCAGAACTCGTGTGCTGTGAGCGGCCTACAAAAGTCAGAAAGTTGGCAGCTATGGAGACTACCAAGCCAGTGAAAGTCTGCACATTCCACTCTGCCGCAGGGGTGACCATCAACCCTCTCCGCAACCTTGACCGCTTTTTATATTTACTTTCACTCCTTTTACCCTTACGTTGTGGGGGATGCAGCCGCTAAACACAAACATAGCGATGCTTTGCTGCAGGAAATATAAATCTTAAATATTCCTTTATATCGAATTACTGAGATTATAAAGGTTGAATTGAAAACTGTCGGAAGGAAATAGTAGTGGCCAGTTTCAAGAAATTATTCCAGCAGTAGCCGAAATGAATGGAGAAGAGTACGAGGGAAGGGAGCAAAAGAAGAAAAATGTAAACCATAAACGAAGAATACAGAAAGAAAAGGCAAACTGAAAGAACGAATAAAAGAAGTGAAAGACTGGGAGAACAAGGAACATAAAGAGCAAATAGATCGCACGAAGCAAGGACATAAAACAGAGAGCAGAGAGTATAGGTGTCCCTGTGCTTAATTAAGCACCACAATTAGAATTTTGTGCAGTTTTAAATGCCGCACTAAACACAGGAAAAGAGCCCCGTACCCGATAGAGGAAAGAAGGTTCGGGCCGAGAACACGTGGCTGCCCTTTCACTAAAAGTGCAAGTACACTGACAGTAAATGTTTGTGTACATGGCCAGAACTGTGTCCAACTGAACGTGAAAGCTAAAGACAATAAAGGACAAAGACAGGATCACCTCATTCCGGGAAGGGAGGTTCAAAATGCAGGACACATGCCTCGAAGAACAATGGTTGTCGGTGATATGAATGGGTAATAAATTCAGCACCCAATCATCATACAATGCTTCAGTGATTGTTTAAAACGTCTGAGCTTGGAATGTGTAAAGGAAACGTAGATTTCGTATCGCATACGTGATATCTGTTATGCTTACAATTCGTATTTGTCTAAAATATGGATGCTGGTTTTCCATTACTGCAGTTTGGTGTAAAACAACATTTCTCAGCCTTTTTGAGCCGCGACCCTAATTAGGCCAATAATTTTTTCGCGACCCCAGGAGTGAGAAATAAAAGTAGACGTAAATTGAAAAACATTAATCGGTATAATGAATGTGATATTTTAATGATTTAATGAAAATAAGATAAACATAAATGTTGTAAAATCATCATGCAAATAATTGTCTCGTGACCCACACAAAACAGTTTCGCGAGCCAAGTTTGGGTCTGGACCCTAGGTTAAGAAACGCTGTTGTGTCCTATGCCATTAATGAAAATGAGTACGACTGAAGAGCGACTGTAACTCGATGGATCAAATAAGCTACCTGTATTGGGAGGCAATGTTAGCGTTTGGTGACAGCGTGTTGTCGGTTATCACTGCATCTCCTTGTGGCAGCTCCATACAATTCGTCTCACTACAGCTGCTTGTGGGCGTCAGTAAGCCTACGGGCTACTTCGAAGGTTGTTTCCCGCACGCCCTTTATGCAAAACTAGCAAACTGAGAAAACGTATATGTTGTTCCTGCGCACAGTTTGGAGGAAAACAGGCGGAGAAATATGCAGCCCCAACCACACTTCATCTTGATACTAGATGGAGATAAGTGGCCAGCTTCATGCCCCGGCCGACTTACTCCTGAGTCCCGGGCGTCCTTTGAATAGGAGGCTGAGTGAACGTTTCTGATTTTTGATAGAGAAATGCCCCGTTTGAATCTAGTTACTGACATCGACTGTCCCGATCGAAGACTTTTGTCGCCTTCCTCAGGGTGTCCAGGTACACGGCGGTTTTGTACCTGAAATAGGCCAGCCTCCTCAGATTCTTTAATGTTCAACGATGCATCACGTGTTATATGAGGAAATTATAGCTGTAGAGGGTGAACTGTTAGAATTCCCGTTTAATTTTCAAAGATATTTTAATGTGTGTCATTCCCGTTGTGTGTATGAACTAAATATGGGTGATGTGTAGTAGTAATCAATCAACATCTCACTTGATACAGTTGTGTTTGACTACTACGCACCACCCGTATTTAGTTTCAAAGATTTTTCGCTCGCATGTTTTGATATGACTGTTTAACAGAATTTATATACAGTATGTGGCCTGCGGACCATCGGTTGATCAGTACTGAGTAATAACATTGTAAGGATAATTGTGTTGCCGCTATGTGACAATTAAGAGGCGGTTCCACTTCTCACGACAGAGAGAAAGCACAATTACTTTCCTTATCAACCTCAATGTCTCTTCTTGGGGTTGGGACTGAGAAGGAGATGGATGCATTCTCTTAAGTCATACAATGGAAAACTTAATCAACACGTATATTCCCATAGAGCGGGCTTTATTTGTTTTGGGAATGCACGAAAACCGTGCTTTCCTGAAGCTGCAAACTGTGATGCCATACGAACATAAAACTGTGCTTGATTTGGTAGTACTGAAGATTCTCAACAAGAAACAATAGTGAATCTGATGTTTACTGGACCGTGCATCATTGTAATAACTGAAGAATAAAAAATCAACTAGATGCCAATTATTATTTTATTGTATTTCTTATAGGCTCAACATGTTTCGGTCATTACTATGCCCATCATCAGGAGCTCGCGACTATATTGTTGAATACCACATTGGTCGTTTCGTTCTTGGTTTGCTGTATGTTGGAGGTTAGGTGCGGTAGGCTGCAGTAAATCTGCACACTGTTTGCCTTGCAACTGGACACAGCGGTAGCGCAGTTGGTTGAGGCACTGCGCTACAAGCCGGAAGGCCACAGGTTTAATTCCTGATAGGTTATTGGAATTTTTCGTTGACATAATCCTTCCGGCATCACTATGGCCGTGAGGTCGACTCAGCCTCTAAAAGAAATATGTACCACGAATATTTCCTGCGGGTAAAGGCGGTCGACAATCTTACCAACCTCAGGTGCCGATTGTCTCGAAATCTGAGCGCTTCAAACTCCTGGAACTCTCTGGGCCTGTACAGGGTTTGCTTTACCTTTCCTTCCTTAAAACGAAAAACGTGGCATCACAATGCTCTCTGTGTATGTATCCATTTGTCCTGCCTTTTCGGTTCTTGAGCTAAATAAACTGATTTTACAAATCTTGCCAGAAACGTTGTGTGAGTCCACGAATATATCCTACAGTCAGTAACAACGCCTCGCCGGAAGCCTAAATTTGTAAGGTGAAAGTTGTATATTATGCCACTGCTCCCAGTAACTGAGAGGAGCTCATTCTGAGGAGTCCACCAATCAGGTTAATTTCCCGTACCTGAAGACGGAAGCAGAGCCGGCATCCGAAACATTGCGTTTGAATTACAAGTCGGCGATGAGGAAAGTGAAAAGCAAAGGAATTTTTCTTCGGAATGGTGTGTGAAACGTTTAAGTTTATATTCAGTAGCATCGGTGAGTAACGGCAGGTTATTAAAAAAATAAGGTAAAATAGTAATAGAGCAGCAGACACCTTAAACGAGTAGCGTATGGACTTCATGCTTATGTTTAATGGGCGAAAAATGTAACGGTTTCTGGTTGAAATTTCAACAGGTGTTACGCTTGTATTTCGAATAAAAGTCGTTAACCATAGTCAGGTGTATGTTCTATATCATGTGTCGTAGTTTTGTTGGATTGGCCAAATTTCGATTCGTGACCTAGGCCCTGACCTTGAGAGTCTTATATACATTATTAGTGTGACACGAACCAGAGTTCAAACTACGTTGACATTCTTAGTGTAGATCTCCTAATATCAAATGTAATGTGGTTTTGTTCTGCAGTTTCCGAGATTGAACTCGGGCGGTCAGGCATCACATCTCCAGTATACGTTCATATAATTCACTTGTTAAAATATTCTAGGCAGATTATCTAGAAATCTTGTATACACAACACAGTCATTTTCGAATACAGACAAGTACATAAATCTTCACAGCATGGTGCTTAAACACAGGTACAACTCTAGAAGACTGATGTTAATGTATGTTCACATCACATATTAGGTACGGGATGTATGTAAAAGTGTGTCCATATCGCACCAAGCCAGAGCGTGATTCAGACCGAGGTACTAGGCGGAGCGGAATGCTTCGCGTGCGCACTAATATGATAAACGGAGGCATTTAAACTTTCAGGACCGTGTACCGAAGCAATGCTGTTGGTACATACTTTCTATCTTATTGGCAGACATGAAGCATCGCGGGGAGTGGGGGAGCTTGTAAGCGTGACGAACGGAGACAGACCTAAGAGAGTTTCGAAAATTGTAAACGTTACCTGACCACCTCATTAATAGAAAACCCGCCTAACTAATTAACTGCGTGACTAGCTAATCTCGAAAGGCAGAGTCGCTAAAATAACGAACAGAATAACTGCGACGTAAATGCATTATTTCATCTGTGAATGTAATTTATTTTCTTTATTCGCGGTTCAGGTTACAGTCTGTTGCAACTGCTAAGGTAAACAGCATTTGCCTGGTCTAACCCCTCTTCTTCTACCCGTCTGTTTGTATGCTTTAATCGTTTCCTATGCCAGTCTATCATCTTTAATTCTTCAGATTGGCCATATGTTCCCTACAGTTATCTTTAGCTTTATAGGCTTTTCATAACTTATTTAATTTTAATTCGCTTTAAAAGTCACCTAAGTTAAGGTCTTAAATGAATCTTTAAGCTTATTTTTATGGGTTATTTGCTAGACTTTAATGAAGTTTTTATCGTGGCACCTATAACTATCCATATTTAAACCAGTTACTCGTTTTTCTTCTCCTGAAGTGAGGACAAGGAATGGTTTTATTTTGTGTCAATAAATGTCCAACAAGATGCAATTATACACAGTTTATTTTATCTGTAAACTGCTCTACATGTTTCGGGTGGTTTCTCCATCCATCATCAGGAGCACAAATAACTGTATCTACAGCATCTGTTATTAGGCAACCGTTGTTACTACCTGTCGCAGAGCGACCGGTAGCAACATGGATGGAGAAACCACCCGAAACATGTAGAGCAGTTTACAGATAAAATAAACTGTGTATAATTGCATCTTATTGGACATTTATTGACATAGAATTGCGATGCACGGTCCCATGAACATAAAAAAAGCTTTTATTTTAAATATGTTTCTTATTTGTACACACTACAGGCTTAGACATTGCTTCCGGCACCAGACAAACTCTTCCTCATCATTGGGAGAGTGTAATTTGAGATTTCCTTATCCCCGGCAATCCAGCTTTGTTCTGCAAGTCTGTGTCACTTCCCACCCTAGGCCCTACCTTTGCCATTAAATGGATTAAATGACAGTAGGCTAGCTGAAGCCGTAACGCGACTATCATTTATTCAGAATGTATCCACTTGAATTCTCCACCTTTTTTCTTGAGGAGAATGGTCCAAAGTCTTCTTCAAAAGCTTTATTTATTTACTATTCATGGATACATTCCATGGACAGTGCAAGCTGTTTGTTCGGCCTCTCCGGGACTGAAGGGTTGCCGGATAATGCAGTTTGCCGATTGTTGGATTATTAATGAGTGTCGTAGTGTAATTAGCAACATCTTGGAAAGACTTAACAACTAAATGTCGCTTGTTATCCCGTCCTGTTTTCCGCGCCGCGCTTTCTGTTTCCCTCTCGTCACTATGTGCACTACTTGGGGTACATATAATCCCAAAAACAAAAAACAATAAGGCATTCTTGTAGCACGGTACTTGCTATACCAAAGTACCCCAGTGCAATGATGAAATTAATATGGCCCTGGCAATATAACTGGAGAAATGAGTGCAAAATGTTAGCTCATAAACCTGAAAAAAAAATGATTACCGTCTTCGGGGATGTTACTTTGTGGTCGCGCACCAACTTTTCAGGGCAAACTCCTGCCTTCATAGCTGGGGTTTCCTGATAGTCAACTCTGTGAGAACTTCAAATCATACTAACGTAATGGGAGCATTTGTAGGACCCAGGCATATTAGGGTAATACTGGAATATATCTAAAAGAATTTGGTTACGAGGATGTGTACTGTCTTCAGCTCCCTTAGGACAAGGTCCGTTAGCGCGTTCCTGCCAATGCACAGATGAAGTTTGAGTCCAATAGTGCAGTGTTTCTCAACCGCCGTTCCGCGGCCCTCTACCGGACCCTGGCATCAATTATACCGGGCCGCGAGAGGTTCTCCTGGAATATATCATTTTATTTTTCTATACAATTTTCATTAATAAATTTTTTATAGTGGAAATATTCCGAGGAGAAAAATATTCGTGAATGTGTCGAAAAACTTAGACCCCGATGTTGGCCTGAGGAAACTACAATATGCTACAAGATTTCATTAGTCCAGTGATTGATAACTAATTTAAATGTAAATTTTATATTTGTCAACATGCTAAACGTATACATAAGTGTACTAATATTCTTTATGATTATCCCATAATTAATTATTAATATTTATGTTAGTTTAATGTATGAACTTAAAAAAAATTGGAAGTTATTTACGAGTAAATTTGTTGGGACGGGGCCCTTCTCTTACGAAGAAAGAATTTACCGGGCCGCGGTCTCACAAAGGTTTAGAAACACTGCCATAGTGGGCTAGAGACGCTTTATTTTTTGGGGCTGTGTGAGCGAATATTAGGTTCGGAAGCAAGACTCTTCTCCAAGGAGTAATTTCTTATAACTTGTATTGCATCTTAAATTATTACAATTATCTTATAAATACATTACAATATATATGGTTGTGAAGTTCAAGGCCTTCCGATGGGCTGATTCAAGCAGAGCGATCTTCAGCCGCTTCTGCATTCTGGTCTTTGAGAGAAGATTGGGTTTTACTTGGTTACATTTGCAGAACTTCCTAGTGACAGTGCCATGCACGTCCTCTATGTTCGTGCCTGAAGGTCGAGATATTTTAGGTACTCTTTTGCTTGAAAAGTGTAGGGCTAAAATAATGATAGTAATGACAATTATAGTAAAAATAATACGCTGTATTATATATTTCATGTAACGTACGTTATAATGTATATGTGTGTATTCCTGTCTTACATCACTTTAGTTGCCGAATTGCTGGCTAGAAGTCAGTATCCGGAAGATCCTGCGACCGGCCATCTCGGCACAGGTTTTTCTTGGTTTCCCTGTGTCTATAAGCGAATGCTGAGATGGTTCCCAAGATTTCAGGTTGCTACTGCATGCTTCTCATGTAGCCTTCCCGACTTAAATTTCTTAGATCCTTATTTCATATTTATGTACGTGCATAACAACCACTGCCACCGGGCGACAGCCCATTTGCAGTTTATTATTATTATTATAATGAAGGGAATGGCGACTATGATGATGACCGAGGCAAGTGTATGTTAGAACTGACACGTCTATCGTGAGATGTTAGGCGTGAAGTGAAAGCCTTCTCAGTTTCACCCGCTTCCGATATCCAGAGGGCACAAAGTGATCTGAGTCGCAAACGGCATTACTTCGTTTACGGACCTCAGAGAATGGGAATCCTGTTCCAGCCAACCGACCGGTCCAACGCCTAAATTAATTTCAGCTTCAATTTGTGCACAATTTTAAATCTTTCCTGTTGCCTTTTGTGTATATTATGACTGGAACAGTTATGAATACTGAATTATAGAACGATAAGATAGAAATTCTGTACACCTAAATGAACGCCATAATTATGTCTTTAGAGCAACACTGACCCGTAATTGGAAGGTCGTTCTCTCCGTCGGTCTGCTTCGGTGTCGCAGGTAAGGGTGAAATTATTCTTGTGTTTAACTAAACAACATGTGAAGGAATATGAGGTTTAAATACAAAAAGTGTCACCAAAAACGGGGCCGAGATTGGGCCACTAAAATCCTCGTGACATCTGTTAGTGGGAAGGATGATTGAACATTATCTGTGCAAGAACGGAGGAACTTGAAGATTTTAATCACCCTTCGGTGGATTGCATCAAAGCAAAAGACTTAAATTTTGCACTGTAACTGTCACTACGACCGCAGTCAACTGCTCGCATCAGTGGTTAGTGCGGTGTCTGCCGGCTAAGTGGTGTTTATTCCACTGATCGTCCGATGAGGAAAAGGGCAGGTTCTAGCAAAATGTGTTGGAAGTGTGGTAATTGTCATCTGGTCACAGAATGCCATGTTTTCGTGAAAGAAGAATACCTTTAATAGTCTTAATTGTGTTCATCACTCACCGTGAACACAATATCTGTAATATAAAACCAGTATCATCAAATGTATACTGAGCGTAGATAAGACTGTATTTTCACATAAAATTCTGGGCAAGTTTCGACCGAGATCGGTCATCTGGGACACATGTGACATGGCAAAAACATTACTGTTGGCCAACAATAACACAACTTCCATACCACATATACGTCTTCATTTAAGATGGCAGAGCTAGATTGCAACATGCAGGAAATGTTTACACGAAAATATAATCCTGTCTGTGCTCAGCGCATCTTTGATGGTACTGATTTCTTACCCGTTATCGCGATCACAATAGTTGGCTGTTGGATTCGGTACCCAGCAGTTTTAATCCACTTCACATCTTGACAGCCCTCTGTTCACAGTCAACATGGCATGTTTGTGTCGTAATAAAATAGTGTTTTTTTATATTTCGGCTACATGTTTCGGCATCCTAAGACAGATGTTTCCAAACTCCTTTAGTCTCTGTCTTCCTTGACGTGAATAAAAATGAGGCCCCACGTCTATAAATGTGAGTTGAATGAATGAATGAATGAAT
>Ga0123354_10003468_pt1 | contig 21786 bp, 19 predicted proteins | sample TergutLab28metaG_2_FD_97872 | JGI IMG/M metagenome (GOLD analysis project Ga0123354, IMG submission 97872) | Labiotermes labralis P4 segment gut microbial communities from Petit-Saut dam, French Guiana - Lab288 P4 | ecosystem: Host-associated > Arthropoda: Insects > Digestive system > Gut ... | reverse complement strand
TGCCCCCACTAAAGCCACAGTGTTTGGTCCAAACTGCACCCCTTCCAAATACGAAGCAGCAGTGCCCCCACTAAAGCCACAGTGTTTGGTCCAAACTGCACCCCTTCCAAATACGAAGCAGCACTGCTCCCACTAAACTGTGATGTTTGGACAAAATTTAAGATATGTTTTCTGGTATGATCATGTACCTTTCACTAATTTGATCATGAAAGTTCCTGACCCAGGGGCTTGTTTGAGTTCTTCACTGCAAACAATGTTACTAGACAACAGAGTGAAGATCTTCAGCTTCACTTCAGGGTCCTTCTCAGGCTTCAAGCAAGTGGCAAGAATCACACCGATGGTAGGCAGATGCAGGACAATCACAGAGCCTGGAAAACAGACTTTTGTTAATTTTCCACTGGGCAGAACACTATGGTCAAAGGTACTGTTAATTTATGGTACTGGATTTTCCTTCACCCTAACAAATAAAATGGAAAGAGCCTTAATGATGTGGAAAATGAGAAAAAATATAATGACCAACATACGAAAATGGTTATTCAAAAATAAAAATGAATAAAGAAATTTATAATAAATTTATATCTCCATATATTTTAACTGTAATTAAAATATGTAAATTGGAATGGCTTGGGCATGTTGTAAGAATGGACAGTGAAAGGATGGTACATAAGTTACTGGAAGGTGAACCAGAAGTAGGGAGTAAAGGAGGAAGACCTAGATTAGGGTGGATGGGTGTTGTTGAAATAGAAAAATAGGTGTGAAAAAGTGGAGAACAAGAGCTTTGGATAAATTGGAATGGGCGTCTGTCATGAGGGAAGAGATGGCCAAACTTAAAGGACTGTAGTACTAAAGACGAAGAAGTATTTGCCTTTAGTAGCTGATAGTTAATCGGCTGGTCTTCTTCAACACCATTTCACCAATGGACACTACACAGCGCTACCGTCCATTTCAGCACATCCTCTTATCCATGCCTAACCTTCCAACATTTTCTATCTTTTCAGGTTTTCATCCAAACATTACGTACACATTTGGTTGTACAATCATGCAAGCTCTGTGTCTACTGTCACAAGATTAAAGTCAGTATGACAAGCAATGTTTTCAATTAAGATTATAGTGTTCTGGAATTTTATATCATGTAGTTCAGTAAACAGCTACTAAGACTTCTGAGGAACATACTGCCTCCATCCTTAGGGTAGACAGAATTTAATCTAAAGGCAAAGGCAGTATGATCCTCCCAGATGTTGATACCTGCCTATCAGACAACACACCACAACACATCAAAGACTCTAATTTTAGCACTCATCTCGTGAGAACCTATAATTTCATACATTTCTAATTTTCAGGTGAGACATCCCCATTGTGTTCTAAAATCAATATACAGGGAGTCCCAGGAGGAAAGTTCAATATTCTGGGAGGTCATAGTATCGGTCATTCTAAGCAAAAATGTTTAAATGAACATGTGTCCTATTCCGAACAGTTTCTGAGATAGAGCTATTTGAATGTACAACCACAAAATTGTTGATAAGAAAGAGATATTACATGTACGTACTGTTTCTAATACCAGTATTTATTGTTCAAGTGACAGAGTTGGTACAGTTTATAATAAATGTTCGAAAATTCCACCGTCAACATCAATGCACTTTGCAACTCGTGTGAAGACATGATGTGTTGTTCGTCTGAGTGCGTCTTGATGTTCCTTTATGCAGGCGATAATATCCAGTACGTTAACGAGCAGTTCGTCTTGTGTATCCGCTCTTTTTCTGTACACTTCACTATTCATCAAAGCCCATAAACAAAAATCTAACGGGGTTAAGTCTGGAGATCTTGGTGGCCAGTTGATGGTACTGCCACAACTGATCCACCTATTAGGGAAAGTGTCATTGAGATGTTGCATCACATGTTGGGTATAATGAGAAGCGGCTCCGTCATGCTGAAAGTACATAGCAATCCGTGTAGCCAAAGGAACATCCTCTAGTTGTTTTGGTAATTCATTTTGCAGAAAGTCTAGGTAATTTCATCCTGTCATACGATCGTCTAAAATAATGGGACCATTCAACACGTCATCGATCATACCGCACAACACATTGATAGAAAGTGTGAAGTGTACAGAAAAAAAGTGGCTACACAAGACAAACTGCTTTTACCTTTCCTCCTGGGACACCCTGTACATAATTGCACAGTCTAACACAACTTTTTATTAAGTAATTACAACTAAAATATAATTAAAATAATTTTTAACAGCAACATGTTTCGGCTCCTCTTATACAGCCATGTAAAATAGTTTACATTTCAAATTACATTTATTTTTAATCCACAATATATATTAATAACATGCAATACGAGATCTCGTGCTGTATAAAGCATTGTTAATTGTATGCAACACTTTTTAGGGCTCAGCCTGAACATGGCTCTATAAGAGGAGCCAAAACATGTTGCTGTTGTACGTAGGTTATTCGGAAAGTTTTACCGTCTGCGCATATCTCTCACACATCCTCAAGACCATCACTTTGCGCATGTGCAGTGACTTCCTTGATCAATTGAGAAGCCACAGACGCCATTTCATGAAATTTGTGTTATGTTTATGTTTGTTCCTGTGCTTTAAACATATTTAAGACAATTGAAGGGGCCACCAACTGTGAAATACAGTCTGTATTTCGGTTTTTGAAAGCTAGGAATGTGCTACCAAGTGAGACTCGTCAGCAGATCTGTCAAGTGTATGGTGACAATGCGATGAGTGATGGTATGGTTAGGAAATGGGTTCGGATGTTCAATGAAGGATGAGAGAACATGCACGATGAGGCATGAAGTGGGCATCCATCTTTGGTGAATGATGATTTGGTGCGTCAGGTCAACGAAAGATTGCGTGACGACAGACGTTTCACAATTTCTGATCTGTCCCTGCATTTTCTTCAGATTTCAAGGACTCTACTCTATGACATTGTCAGTACTCATTTGGGTTATTGGCGGCCGCATTCTATGAGGAGGGTATACAAAAACTTGTGCCCTGCTATGATAAGTGCCTCAATAATGGCAGCGAATATGTGGAAAAATAGTCTGAAGAATGTAGAATCTGATAACAATAAAATTTTATATGAAATGTTACTCAATTTTTTTTTACAGCGAAACAGTACTTTCTTTCTGAATAAGCCTTGTAAATGATTTAATTATCTTTTAATTGTAATTACTTAATAAAACGTTGTGTTAGATTGTGCAATTATATATATTCTATTCATACATTTCATTTGACAATGACAAGGGAAGTGACCAAATGGAAAACATGGGTATATATGGGAACAAATATTAGCATAAAACTTCAAGAAACTATGTTTGAGGGCACAAAATGGGTGGTTGAGTAAAAGATACAAGGGTAAGCTTTTGTGAACATGAAGACTTTCAGATAGCATTTCTTCACCAGCTAAGCACATGTTCACTTTTCCAAGAACATTCTAAAAGCAATGCAACAGGTCTTCCTCTTGTACCTGCATAAGTTAATATGGCTTCAAAGATAAATCTCTCTGGACTACACAACGACCAGCAGTCAGCAGAGGCCTCAAATTCTTGCAGCACTGGCTCAACATGTCTCTTGAACAGCTCCTGAAGAGAAGTACAACCCTCAACTGACTGTAATGTATGCAGGCACTCTGTAACATAATGTTCGCACAAGTGAAGCCAGCAGCACTACACACACACAGTAACATTCAGTGTTTGTAATAGTACAGTTTTAACAAACTTCTATGCTGTGCTGCATGGGCCGGGTAGCAGAGTCAGTATAGTGACTGGCTACAGGCTGGACGGTCTGGGGATCAAAACCCGGTGGAGGCGAGATTTTCCATACCTGTCCAGACCGACCCCAGGGCCCACCCAGCCTCCTGTAAAATGGGTACCAGGTCTTTTCCGGGGGCAAAGAGTGGCTGGGGTGTGATGCTGAAACCTCACCCCTTTCTAGTGCTGTGGTCAAGAAAGAATAGAGCTATACCTCCACTCCCCCTATGGGCCTTAGGGCATGTACAGAGCCTCGGTGCCTGCACAAGGGTGCACTTTACCTTTTTTTATGCTGTGCCGTGGTAGTCCACTGAGAGAGAGAGAGTGCCAAGAAATGTAAATCTATACCTCTAACCCAGCCAAACATGTCCGACAATGTACACGTGTATCCACAATTTAAACTAACCTCACCTAACATGACAAAGGACATACATATGTCAGTAACACAGAAGGAGTGAATGAACAACAGAGGGGTACTGAATCATATAAAGTCACTAAGACAGCTACAAACATTCCACTGTAACACATCTCAGTGTTAACAGAATTCAAATAGTGTGTATATAGAGCTCTTGCCACATTGTTTCATGAGGCTGTTCTAATATTTGGCATAAGCAAAGTGGACAAGTGACCAATGTACTGATCACACTGTAGGAACAAGCTTGGGTGAACAGTAGGGTGGTACTGAGTAGGTAGGACCTCACCAGACGCAAATGTGCACACTGATAGAAATGTGCACACCATATACAAATAAGCAGACTAGATACAAACGCACACACCAAATACAAAGGTGTAAAATCAGATACAAATGTGCACAACAGAACCAGAGGCACACATGTGATACAAGCATGCACACCAGTATAAATGTACTCAACAGATACAAGGTACACACCAAATACAAATGTGCACACTGGATATAAAGGCACACACCAGAAACAAATGTGCACACTAGGTACAAACATGCACAACAGATTCAAAGGCATACACCAGATACAAACATGCACACCAGTTTTAAATGTGTACACCAGATACAAATGTCCACACCAGATACAAAGGCACACACTAGATACAACTGTGCACAACAGATGCAAAGTGCATACCTGTCACAAATATGCACATTAGTTACAAACATGCGCACCATCTACAAATTTGCACAAAAGATACAAATGTGCACACCACATGCAAATTCAAAATGATAATTCCTTCACTTCCATTTCTCTGATACACATGAACTCACATGAAACACATAGAATTCGGACAATTCTGACACACTGGTGGGCCACAGGATTATAAATTAAAAACAATATGAAATATTGTCCGGAAAAGAGCATTTTAAATCTCCCAGTAATAGACAATTGTTTGCCACACTGAACTCATAGCTAACAACTTATCACGCTTTTATTTTAAATAAACTGGTGCATGGTCATGGTTGGTGGATACAGTAATTATTAAAAACCATCACCATTATTTTTACTGATAGACTACTTCATATGACAAACCACAGCTTTATGGCTGTATTCTAAGTAAGAGATAACATTTCAATTTATCAACCAAGGAATGCACATATAATTTCACATAAAACACTTTTAAAACATTTTAAAACGCTCCGACATGTTTCAATCTTGTCAGATCATCATCAGGGAGCTTTGCTCCTTGCTCAAGTTATGTTACTGTTTTCACAATTCAATTGGAGCAGTGGCTAGGTGTGCGTCTTAAGACACACACCTAGTCACTGCTCCACAACACATTCCTACACAACATGATATGCTGCCACAACACCTCGTTTGCAAATACCAATTGAATTGTGAATACTATAATATAACTTTAGCGAGGAACTAAGCTCCCTGATAATGATCTGACAAGATCGAAACATGTTGGAGTGTTTTAACATGTTTTAAAAGTGTTTTATGTGAAATTATATGTGCATTCGTTGGTTGATAAATTGAAGTGATTCTACAAAAATGCACGGTGCTACAATAAGATTTAAAAGGTAAAAGTTTGTCCTCTTGAAACAGTCAGTTTTACATCTCACAACACTATACAAAAGGCTAAAGAAGTCATATTACTAGTGCATAAATATATATAAAATCCTCGGTATTAGGACCACACAATAATGTAACCCCTGGTACATTGTTCATAAATACCTAGTGCTTTGTTGGTGACAAACTCCTCAGTAGTGAGTCCCAGCACAGAGACCAAAACAACAAACAACTGGTAACCAATCGCTGTGCAGTCGTCTTGACATAACATCATCAGATTCAAGCAGCAGTTGAGCAGGTTTATCTGGTGTACTGTCTGGAATGCATACAAAGCTTAGCCAAACAGAGAAAAATATAATAATAATAATAATACAAACAAGAAACTACAAGAAATATATTTTGAAGCAGCCGGACACCGAAGAGCTATGCAGAAGATGTGGAAAAGAATCGGAGACAATCCAACACATTACTGCAGCATGTGAGCAACTAGCACCTACTGTGTATGTAAAGAGACATGATGGACTAGCCAAAATATAGATCATAAACTGGCAGAAGCAATCGAACTGATTGACGATAAAAGTCCATATTATAAGTACTGGAGAATGAAAATTTCATGCTGTACTGGAATCGCAGCATACTTACGGACAAAACAATACCTTTTAATCGACCTGACATAACTTTTATGAAAAAGAAAACAAAGAACACCTTTTTGATAGACATAGCTTTCCCAAATACACATAAACTCGCCAAAACAATAACCGACAAACAAAACAAGTACCAAGAACTTGCGAATGAAATATGTGCTATGTGGAACCAAAAGGCAGCACAAGTGATCCCGATAGTAATATCATCTACAGGAGTAATTCCAAAGTCATTATCACAAAGTCTAACAAGACTTAACTTGCACCCCAATACATATATACAGCTGCAAAAATCTGTAATTCTTGGCACATGTTCAATTGTAAGAAACTTTTTAAACTACAAGTAAGAACACCGAGCCTAATCCTGTTGATTACTGCATCCCAGGATAGGTGAATATTTCCCAGCCAAAGCTGAAAAGTGAAAAATTCGATGATGATGATGATATTTAACTGCAAATGGGCTGTCGCCCAGTGGCAGTGGTTATAATGCATGTACATAAATATGAAATAAGGATCTAAGAAATTTAAGTCCGGAGGGCTACATGAGAAGCATGCAGTAGCAACTTGGAGTCTTGGGAACCATCTCAGCATTTGCTTATAGACACAGGGAAACCAAGAAAAACCTGTGTCGAGGTGGCTGGTCGCAGGACCTTCCAGATACTGACTTCTAGCCGGCATTCCGGCAACTAAAGTATGTAAGACAGCAATACACACATAGTAAAACAATACAAAAGATAACAAAAATACACACAAGATAATAACTGAATACACAAAAGACCAACTACAGTTAACAGCAATGTACCTAGGAAAAGCAACACAAGGGGGAAAAAGTACTGCACCCAGTTTCTAATATTGTTACTCCACAGGTAATGCACACTAATTTTAAAATGAACTTCACTTCACTTCACCACCCGTAAATACCCTTCATGGTACGACCTGATTTACATTGCTGCTTGTACGAAATTCAATGAAACATAATTTACCATTATATCACAGAAAGACATTACATTATGTATAATAATGGGTGGGAAATTCATGAAATCCATGGTTAGAAATGAAGAAACCACCTGACAGGCCTCAAACAGATGGGAAAATAATAATAAAATGGATCTACAGACTGAACTGTGGCTCTGGGTAAACTTCCGTTTTGCATGAACGTGAACAGGGAAGATACTGAAAGAAGCATTTATCCAAAAACACACACATCTGATGAGAATATTGAAAAAGTGTGGAATCCTGTTTGTGTGGATAGGTCAAAACAAAATCAAACATGCTTATTATATAGAAACATTGAGGAAGTTTCACAGATCTGTGCAAAGAAAAATTCTCAACTTAAGCCCACCAATTGGTTCCTCCACTACAACAACACTCCAGCCCACCAAACACTTTCTGCCAAGACGTTTAGAGACTGGAACACCCCCCTTTTGAACCAGACTCGGCTCCCAGTAACTTCTGGCTCTTCCAAAAATTAAGGAATAAAGGTTTGAAGATGAGAACTGCACTCTTCTGGGTCATTATGCATTGAGTATTGGTAATTCCTTACCAAGTTTTCAGGACAACCTATCAGTCCTATCAGTCCCAAGATGGGACCGACAGGTTGTCCTGAAATGTTGGTAATGAACTGCCAATACTTGTAGCATAATAACCCAGAAGAGTGCAGCTCTCATCTGTTTCATTGTGGAAGCCTGAAATAACTCAAGCTTTGAAGATATCAGTACTTCAAAGACATTCAGCCAATCATGATGCTATTCCACAGCAGACCTTCCATACACATTCTGAACAGCGGCAGCTTTAACCAACTGCATAACTGCTCAAAGGGACTGGTTTGAAGATGAAACCATCATTAATCTGTAAATGCATTAAAGTAACTATAATAATCCCATAAATGTCATAACCACTCATCACATGTTCCATTATGGTGTGATCAGCTACAGCTGGATGTAGGCACCAAACAACAGTGGCCCTGAGACCATGTGCTTGCAGCCCCATCAGGAAACTGATAAATATGCATTTCTTCTTTTCATCATGTTTGTTGTATGAAACAAAAATAAAACTTCATTCAAATTGACAAACTTCTTTGTTACACTGTTACCTAACTGTCATGCTGTGAATATGCATCAAGGATGCCTTCTGGGCTCCAGTAATAGACAAGCTTCATGCTCTGTCCATTGTGCCACAGAGAAAGATACCTTAGTACCCATTGAATTCAAATCTCTAAGCCCCTCCCAGGATTGAATCCAATCGCCACATTCAAAAGTTGCTATACTAACTGGGCTACTGCAGTTTCTACAGAACCCTTTGTCAAAAGCATGAATTGTTAAGTACTTAATGACAGAATAACGACACACTACTGGTGCAGAACACGACAGGGGTTATGACCTACTTTAAAATACATGTGTATTTGCATGGAGGTTCTGAGAATAATCACAGAACAACTGTAACAATACCTAATGAGACACGGAATGTCTGTAACATGAAGCACAATAATTCTTCCACAAATAAGCAACACCATGACATGCAAACCTGCAAATGAGGTAGGCCTGTTATACATGCAATTTTGGAATAATATATTTCCTCTGCCACTGCAGAATGACATCACACCTACAGACATGTAACAACTTCTATACAACAGATCAGGTTTAGGTAGATCAGCGAGCCAGCCAAGCTCAATAAAATGAAGTGGCTGACAGGAGGTAACCAATGATATGGGCCAGACAAAGTAAGGACCTCATAAAATTCAAACATCACAATATTTTCAGTTCACAGAATGATATTGAATGATGAAGTCTCCTGCAATGTTATGTTGTGTCATTGGATGAGCATTTCCCGATATCTTGAAGGACAACAGTGCCTTCATCTTCACGATATAGATGTCCAAGAAGAGTATCCATGTAGAATTATAGAGTGTATTATAAAGGTACATCACCTGAATAACTGCTTCTTGTCCTCATTCACAGTAACTGGGCAAAATGACTTGAATTTTAAGATAATTAACTGTTACTGACAGTGTGCTGCACATTCACATTGTCTCATAGGTGGAGCACTGCGTTGTTTTAGTGCCACAACTGTCTCACCCAGTTGCAATGTCATCAGCCCACAGTATGTTTTCTTGCTCTGGGACAATGAAGATGAACAGCATTCACATCTGCATGGGTAATGCTTGAGGATGTACAGTTACTTCTAAGATTAACTGAACACCATGCCATAAAAATACAGTGCGTTCTGAAAGTCGCTGTGCACTTAGGCTACGGTAGAGTCCAGTTGAACTGTGATGGCACACATTGATGCATGGGAGGCCTGTATAGACACTCGTGGACATCACTTCCAATGCCTTTTGTATGTGCACAGCGACTTTCCGAGCTTCCCGTCCCATGCATCACTGTGTGCCATCATATTTCAACTGGACTCTACCGTAGCCTAAGTGTGCAGTGACTTTCCGAACGCACTGTATGTGAGGGGCACATAGGTACAGTTTCATGCATTCTGAACCTCAGCATTAGATGCAGGTGATGAGTCTGCCTCGACCCCCCAGCACCTTACCCCTAGCAAAAGATGACGCATAACCACAAACTGATTATCAATATTTAAGACTTCAGGGATGTTACACCATCTTCTTGCAATGCCTGACCCTGAAGATGGCAGCACTATGTCATCAAAAACACTGGGCAACCATCTGCAGTCAACATGACGTAAAATCCTACAGAAGTGTGGATAAGAAACCAACTAGATGTCACTTTTGTGTTATCTTTTACTTTCTCCTTTACAAGTTGCCCGAAACATGTTGAGCAACTTGTAAAGGAGAAAATAAAAGATAACACAAAAGTGACATCTAGTTGGTTTCTTATCTACACTGATCCTACAGAAGCTGAATTTTCAGCAATACTGTGGATGCTTCAAATCTCACACATTTGTAAATAATATCAGATTAGAGCAAAATACAGTAGACCAGTCTGAAATAAATATCAAAGACATAAAGGAAGTGTCATAGTTTCAGAAAGATGCTCATTCATAGGTATAAACATACGTTGTGGTAAACAGTGATGACCCGAAATACCCCACAATGTTCTCGGTACCCTTTGTTACAATCTGTACCTCCTTACTCCAGCAGGTCTCGGCACGTTTCAAGAAGTTGCCTATATCCATCAACTTCTCTGTCAGCGTGGTCCTGCTGCTTCCTTTTAGAATAGCTGCAAATACACGAAGCTGTCGTGCGTTAGCAGAGTCTTCCATTGTGGCCAACACGAGTTTGCAGTAAGTGTCAGGAGGAACAAAGTACCCAATCAACTCGGCTGCTTTCTCAACCTGTAAAAATGTATAAACGTGGTTTTGTAGCATTTAATGTGAATGACTAAGAACAGTGTCAAGTGCAAGTGTAACACTAACATCTTTGTATTGCTAGCAGTAAGTGCATAATGTGAACCTCGTCCATCTCCATCAGTCCACTTGTTTATTCTCCATAACTACTGAACGGCCTTCAATTACATGTGCTATTGTGCTATTTAGGGTCAATACTAAGAACAGAGGAAATTAAATTCTGGTTTGTATCAGCCATAGACTATCACACAGCTAATGAATTTTAAATGCAACTTTATGGTATTCTCAAAATGGACCATGAAACAAAAATTGGTATATAATACTAAATACAGACCTCATAACACTGGTATATTTTATTTCAAGTAGTGTGTCATGTAATAAACATTTTATGCAATAAAAATTACTCTGAATTTGTACAGTGTGATTTAGCTTTGCAGTAGATGTGTATTGATAAGACACTAATAAAAAGGTAAAGGTAAAGTGATCCCATTACAGGCCCAGTGTGGCCCAGAGAGTGGGTAGAGGTATAGCTCTACTCTTCCATGACCGTGGCACTAGAAGGGGGTGAGTGGTCAGCAGCACGTCCCGGTCGCATTTAAACCCCGGGAAAGACCCGGTACCCATTTTACAGGAGGATGGTGGGCCCCAGGGCTGGTCTGGACGGGCGGAAAATCTCGTCCCGATCGGGATTCGATCCCGGACCGTCCAGCCCGTGGTCAGTCGCTATATCGACTGAGCTACCGGGCCCACTATAAGAGAACTAATAGCAGTTCTAAACTTAACACAACAGCAATGATGCAGTTTCATTCATTAACAGAGAAAGGGTCGGACCTTAAAACTAAGCCTAAATTTCACCTCAGAACAGGCCAGAAGGCCCAGAGGGGCAATAGAGGTACAGCTCCACTCTTTCTATAACCCCCATGCTAGATGGGAGTGGGTGGTCAACACCACGCCCTGAAGGGTTAGACATTACTTAACAAAACAAAATGTTTTCCACATGCTGAGAATTAATAAATTGCTGCATGTGACTGTGGTGTCAGCACCTGGTTGTTGTATATATCTCAACACAGCACTGTAATTGTAACAACATATTAATTGTTATTTGCACACCAATCCATACAGAATCTGCACTATTTCAAATTTTCTTCCAAAACCAAAATATAAACAGTGTGCTGACAACTCACATTGCGCACGACTCTCTGATCTTCATCGCCACTTGCCCGATACATCCCATCCAGGATTTTCTCCAGGTGATGAGTTATGTGTGTTTCAGCATTCAGAATCAATGAGTACAACAGCTGTGATGCCTTCAGGCGGACAGCCACAAGCCACTCTTCCAGTTCCCGCACCAAGGGTGGCACAATCTTGCATAGATGCCGATTCACTAGCGTACGGCAACCAAGGTTTGGTCTTGTTTCTAAAATATTAACAATGATATTCAGGAGAATTTCACGGAGTAGGTGTTCCATCTTTCCAACAGTCACAATATATATTATCTACCTATGGTTTCCACCAGGAGCCAGAATAGCTCAGTCAGTATAGTGACTAGAATAAGTTGGACAATTGAGAAATCACGGTTCAATTCCAGACAGGGGCAGGGCATCTACTTCCAAATGACAGTAACGGTTGTGGCACTAAATCACACTCCAATGTGTACGAGGGATTTTCCCCATGAGTGAGGGGGGTGGTGGGGGAGACAGAGGTTGCCAAAGCATGAAGCTGACCATTCATCTCTATCTAATTCCAAGGTTTCAAATCAGAGGAGCTACACCTCCACTCCTCCACATGACGTAATGTAGTGCGTGGCAACAACATTCTATATTTAAAGACTTTCATCACAGTCATGTGAGTATTTTCAGCACCAGTATCTGTTTCTTATCTTTTAATATGCTAAGATGGGAAATGTAATAAATAATAACAGTAAACATACACATGTACACATACAGGGTTCCTTCTGGTGGTGTGCCAGACATCACGGTGCCACACTAAACAAATCAAGAAATCTGGTACTAGAAATGAAAAACCGATACAACAATAAGAATAAACTACATTTACACACATTGAATTATATTGTTCTCCATTCCAAAAGGGACATATTAGATATAATAAAGCATACAGAGAGACAGACAGAGACAGAAATGCTTTATGTAATGATGCTGTGAATTGCTAGGATCATGTAGCATCATAGTGGATAAATAAAGCATGAGTATGGAGTACTGATAAAATAATACTGACAGAGTAAAACAGATTTCCTTGGAGAAAATGCTGTCCGAGAGCAATTTTAGCCACTACAAATCCCAAACATGATGGCCACTAGGCAGCATGTGTTAAAAAAGCAGTAACGTTCCTTGTTGCATAAAAATTTACACTGAATTTTATAGTTTAATTTTTTTACATCTACAGATCTTTTATAAACGTAAATGATAAATTACATGAATACTGGAACCAGGCACCTAAAGTCTGTGAGGTCAACAGTTTCACCACACACAAGCTAAAAACCTTTTTTTACAGATGCCTAAAGTGGCTTCATCATCATCATCATCATCATCATCATTTTCTTCAAGCTTGAACAAAGATCATGATGACAACAGCACACCCAGCAACCAAAACATTTGCTTTTAAACAGATTGTTTCCCTTCTAAAACTGCTTCGCCCTAAAGATGAAGCCACTCCCATTGACCCTTCAAAACGCTGGTAATTACTTTTCAGTCAACACAACATTACATCCCCAAAAGACTTGAATATTCAGTAAAAGCTTCAAATCATCTAATGCTCTGAGAACATTCTAGGACATTTACTAACCACAAAAGCTTCAAATCTTACACACACAAGTTATTCTTTCAACCACCCAGTAAAAATCCTGTACTGCGAAACATACCGTTTGGAGGGTAATGAACTGGGTCATCTACCAGGAAATCCATTTGATCCTTCAAGTCATTTTCATTTTCTTGCATATACAACTTCCCTGCCTCATCCCACAGTTTTGAAGCTTCTGCCTGTATCTCCGGAACTTCGTCGGTCACACTGAAACAGTTGTAAATATTTACAATAAACGTAAAACTACAGAATACCTACTCCTCTGACTGGGACATCATAAACCATGGAGTCCCCAAAGGTTCAATACTTGGTCCTCTGTTTTTCATATTCTTATATTTCATCTGGCTACAACCATCAACCACAAGTCCAAACACATAACCCTGTGTGGGTGATGGTGAAATGGTAACATTAAATCCAGAAATTTACCACCTCCAACTCTGCCTAAAAACACCTTCACTATCTTGAACAAATGATTTAATAACAATAAATGCTACTAAACTCTGGTAAAATAAATTTTATGAAATTATGTATTAACAACAACACTTTGTGTTTTCTAAAGATAGGATGTGGCACTGAATCATCAGTGGAAGAAGCAGAAACACCTAATTTCCTTGCCTTACAAACTAATGGTAACTTAAACTGGAAAACACGCAGAATTTACCATCCTCAAATGAATTTTTGCATGCTATGTAATGGGGACAGTCATACCAACCATAATCAGAAAAAACCTAAAATTAGTTCATTTTGCTTACAACCTGTCATGGTAACTGAGATGATTTTCTGGTGAAATTCAATGGATACTAAAAAAGGATTTCATAACCATAAGAAAAATAAATACCATAAAGGCAGGCACCAAAGGAAATATTCAGGAAGTTTAATTTTCTTCCACTGGCCAGCAAATAATTATTGTCAGTATTATCAATGGTTGTGGAAAAAAAATGAAAAATATGAAAAGTTTCAGATGTATAAAATACAAGTACAAGTACAAGTCATGCTGTCATGTGCTGAATACAGTACTAGCCACAATAAGCATCAAAAAGGCTTGACTGGAATAATGTTATTCAATAGTCTTCCACCAGTTTTAAGTCATGATATAAAAGTGTCTTAAGCCAGCATCACAAGACTATGTAATGCATCACTCCTTCTACTGTATGTGAGAATTGAACTCAATGAAAACTTCTCAGTTATAAAAATACTGCTGACAGTTGTAATGCAATTATTTCTGCTCTGACTGTCAGTGAATGCTGCATTTACTACCCAGCTATAATGATATTTGTATTTGAAAGAAACAACTTGGAAGACCTACACATAGATGTCAGCAAAATACTAACACAGATCTGCAAGAAATAGGATGCAAAGAATAAGGCCCTTTCCATATATTCGAGGGAAGGCTCACCATGATTTACACCACAAATTTTTGTGCTCCATGGAACATTGGCTTTTATGCTTCCCCCTGATCTTGTCTCCATTTTTTTAGGAGTAAACAAATCATTGATTATTTAATAGTATAACAGCTGATGCACAAACATAAAACTTTTTCACATTAAAACACTAAAATTGCTCTGACATGTTTCGATCCAAGGATCATCCTCAGGGAGCTACACTTTCCTTGCTAAAGTCACTTTTAAAAACTAGTTACTGATTGCTTTCATTATATAATCCTGGTTCTGTGGCAGCATGTCTTGTTGTGTAAGGGTATGTTGCTAAGAGTGCCCAACTGTGGGTGTGCGTCCTGTGCTTTGCTGCGTGATACTATCACGCAGCAAAGCACAGGACAGAAGGTCCCTGGTTCGATTCCAGATGGTGTCATCAGAATTTTTCATTGACATAATCCTTCCGATCGCACTGGGGTCGACTGAACCTCTAACAGAAATGAGTACCAGGAGTATTTCCTGGGGGTAAAAAGTGTCCGGTGCATAAGGCTGACAACCTTGCCACCATCCTGGGCCACTGTCACGTAATCTGGGAACCTTAACTTCCTGGAACCCTCTGGGCACCTCGGGCCTGTAAAGGGACTTACTTACTTTTGTAGTCAGAAGATATTTCACTTGACGATGGCAATTTCTGACCAAATGTGTTGCCAGAATATTTTATGTGAATGATATTCATAATGTTTGCATATCATCATATTTGACGACCACATACATAGCTAAATAGGTGGTGACTGACACTCCCATAAATTTTACAGCCAGTGTACACTCAGGTGGAAAAAATTAAAACTTTTCACACCAATTTTAACAGACACCCAACACAAAAATCACTTAACAAATGAATAGTACATGAAAGTGACTGTATTTGAGAGGTCTTCAGACTGAATAACATTTTCTGTGGTCTCCCTCCGTCCTTCACATTCCAAGACTACTTCCATTTACATCACTTCCTACTTACGATTTTCAATAACCCTGTATATTCCTATTCAATGTAACACTATCCCCCAGTCAGAGTGACATTAAATGAAGAAATAAACATTGGTGCCATACAGATCTTGCAGAAAGTGTATAAAATGAATGAAAAATGTACAGGTTACACATAACTACAATTTACTCTCTACAACTAAGCAACATATTATGTTGAAATTTGGTACTGGCAATCTACAAAAAAAGATGTCAGGTGACCACAATGTTTTCTCATATTATTTAATTGTGGTTGTTATTTTACATGAATCTACCATCAGGCATGATCAGTTTCATAAAAAACAGCACACTGCATAATAAATTGGTAGATGACATATCATTTAGATCTATAACATACATTCAGAACCTTTTTATTTAACCCTTTAATGCTGAATTAAATCCCATCCGCCATCTGCTGGCATTATTAGGAGCTCACCATATTCTCCAATTTAGCAGGATAAGGGTTAAGATGACATACCAAATGCACTTACTACAATGTACACACACCTACTGAGTGGTTTATTTGAACATAAAAGAATGCTCAATATGCATGGCCTAATGCAACCAGCATTTCAATTGCAACCACCTATCAGTGAAAAATCAACATGATCAACATGATCCCTATTTTTCAATCCACAGCTACACCAGTGTCGATTATTCCATCTCACCTTGTAAGAATCAGGGGCAACAATCTATGGAAGTAAGCGTAGCGTTCAGGCAATTGTACTAGCCACATCCCAATCACACCCACAACAGCTTGACGTACCATCGGGATTTGATCAAACAAACGCTCAGCAAGGGGACCAATAACAGTATCCACAGACTTGTTGTTGCCATATTGAATAACCTTACCTGTAACAATGTATTACATAACTTGTTATACATTCTTAAAGAAAACACAATGGCTGTAGCATTCTGAACAGTCTAAAACAAGCTGCAATTACATCACAAAAGTATGCAGTCTCTCATATGTAAGTATGCCTTTGAACTTCAAATATGTTGCAGATACTAGAAATGTTCTTCTTTAATGCTTATGAACTTACCAATTGCAGTGATAGAAACAATCCTTACTCTGTAATGCTGGTGAGTGATACTTTGTAACACAGGTGCTATAAGGAACTGTGACTGACTGTAGAAATGCCTTGGAATTGTTTCTGCAAGATCTGCTGCACATTTGCAGCTCTCACTCTTAATTTTTGGATATGGATCCACTAACGTTTTTACTAATATCTGTATAACATCATTTAAGTAAGATGGCAGTAACGCCGGGTTATACTTGTTAATGACGCAATGCAGCAATGACACTTCTAATAAACGTACTTCTTCTGATGGTTCAACTATTTCCTGTCCACCAAGCCGTTGTAAAAGTGCTGGCATAAGATACGTGAAATAATCTTCCTCTTGGTCAAGTGTGGAAATAATTTCAGTTACTACTTTCACCGCTAGCTCTCTACAAGCCTCGGATTTATCATTAAAACAGCGCAAAATATTCTTGTATATCGCAACCTTTTCAGTAACTTGTAATTCTGCATCATGGTCATGTAAGAATTTAGACAATTCTTCAAGACCTTTGCTCCTTTTCTTCTTCTCATCACTTTGAAGAGCATTACAATACTTCGTAATTAGTATATCTGTCATTTTTAAGTTTCATATTTCATTTCACTTCTAGAAACACTCCACTTTCGAAGCTACAAAGCCCCCGCGGTTGCCATTTTTAAACAACCAGCCTTAGTAACCAATGACGAACGAGACTTGCGTCGCCCCATTTTTCGTTCTCACAGGAAGATTCCCATACCCACATATCTATCGATACATCCGTGCCATGCACTTACTACAGCGGCTGTACTCCAGCTTTGTTCGTGTTTGGAACCATGCTGCTGCCAAAGAGCTGTAAAATATGCGTGTACCGCCAAATTTAATTGTGTGTACTGTTTGTGAATGTAACGCATTTTGTGTACTGTAACGAAATATGTATTAATTATGACTACTGAAACCGAAAAGGTAGGATGTTCAGTTAATCATTAGACTTGAAGCCTTATTCAAGGAGAATGGACCACGTGCCAGCATAACGTACTGGGGTTAAATTAGTGCCAACCCTTATATAAATTACAAATTATCACAATAGTCATTATTTCATATCCGTTCTCTCTATAGTGCCAAGTTTATTATAATGGTTTATAATTTATTTCAATTGTTCCTAATACACGGTAGAAAATAGAGTACCGCAAGGTAATGGTAACATTCTAACCTCGAACTGATTTGTCTCTTATAACATTGTAGTTGTGCAGAAGTATCATAACGAAATTAAGTCTCATGATTACTTAGCCGCAATTGTCATTCCTTTACTTGTGGTTTGTAAGACTTAGGCATGCTTGAAACACTACTTATAAACTTTGGTGACTTGTATTCTCATTGAGTAGAGTGCAGTCACTGTACATCTTACAGTCCTGTTTTCATTAAACCGTCCCCTTAAACAGGCAGGTGTGTGAGATGGGGAGGTAACCTACCGAAAACTTAAACATTTTAAGTTACACTAATAACAAATGTGGCAAGGAACCCATACTACACATTAGTAGATCCGATGTTAGGTTATTTAGCAGATTTTGCTAATGTTACACATGTTCTCCTACTGAATGTACCAAACAAGTTTTGAATTTTATTTCAGCTAAAGAAGAGGCTAAAATTAATGAAAAAAGAATTGACATTACGTCGACACAAGTTAAAGAGACATACTCAAAACAAAGAAGCATTGACTGATAAGAAAGCCAAATCTAGTCATAAGTTATTGGACATTAGTGATGAGTTTTCGTGTATTTTAGAAGCATCCACTGATGCAGCTAATAATAGTAATAACAGTATTGCTGGAAAATATGACAAAGATTTTTTATCCAGCTCAAATGAACATGATTTGACTTGCATTGTTGATTTAAAAGATGATGTGCAGGGTGTTTTGATGACTATAAACAATCATGATACACACACTACTAGCAAACCTGAAGTTACGCAAAATAACACCGGCACAGAAAAAAATGTTACATTAAATGCAGCAGACCCTCACCTTGCATCATCAGCAGGCAAAAATGTTCTGGAAGAAGACAATTCATGGTTCATTCAAAGTGACATCAGTAAGGAGGACTCAGCACAAACTGTAGGTGCAGACTTTTTACAACAGTCCGTGTACTCAACTCCAAAGAAGTCGATGACTCGTGAAAGTAAGGGTGATTTGTCACCAATACTAATGCAAGGAAATGGTGTTGTGAAAATATTTGCAAAACCAAAAGCCAGGCTGATGATGAAAAGAATGAAATGCTTAGCGTCTTCAACCAAATCGAAGAGAAGAGCGTTCCTCCAGCAGATTCCTATGGTATTAAACAGTGATATGTTGTGTACAGTGAAAACCAGTGATCTTACTTTTCCCAGTGACATAACAAATTCAGCAAATGTAACTGACATACTTGTTGATGATGCAGTGCCTGTTGAAGAGAACAGAGTTCCTAAGGAACCACAGGGAAATGTCTTTGTAACATTCCCTCCTTCTTCAGTAGAAGGCCAAATTTTAGCAGCATTTTTTGAGGACCATATTCTTGTTTTAGTTCATGATTTACATGTTAGTTTCTGGAGGTTTTTTAAAAGGAAGGAACTGCCCTGGTTACATATCGGATTGTTGCCTCGCAAACAAATTCATCGTGGAATTTCGGTGGGTTGTCGGGGTAGCAGGGTTAAAATTGGCAGTGAGCAGATGTTTATCTGTTCTGAACTGTGGACACGTGATGAGCACGAACATATCGTACTGACGTGTGTGATATATAGCTACAGTACAGCCAATGATGGATTCAAGACCTGCTGCTTGGAACTGAAACGTTTACCTTGGTAAGGATGACTTCATCTAAATCATGTGACAGCATGTAGCTAGGTAGATGCATACAGATGTTCCAGTCGGGCATTCTGCCTTTAACCTACATGATGTCACTTTATATAAGACCGTAATATTTATCGTCACCGCCATCAGAACATAAAATCTCACATGAGTTAATCTGTTGCCATGTTCTGATAGCTGTGAGATTTGTGCACATTACAGTCATGTATCACTTAATGATGGAAATACGTTCTGAAAAGTGCGTCATTGCACGAACATCATAGAGTGTACTTACACAAACCTAGATAGTACAGTATAGTCTACTACGCACCTAGGCTATATGGTATAGCCTATTGCTCCTAGACTACAAACCTGTACAGCATGTTACTGTACCGAATACTGTAGGCAACTGTAACACACTGGTAAGTATTATAATATTATGGGATCACCATCATATATGGGGCATGCGGTGGCACAGTCGGTTGAGGCATTGTACTACAAGCCGGAAGGTCAAGGATTTGATTCCTGATGTTGTCATTAGAATTTTTCATTGACGTAATCCTTCCGGCTGCAGTACGGCCCTGGGGTCGACTCAGCCTCTGACAGAAATGGGTACCAGGATTATTTCCTGGGGGGTAAAGGCAGCTGGTGCATAGGGCTGACAACCTTACAACCTTCATGTGCCGACTATCTTGAAATCTGGGAGCCTCAAACCCCTGGAACCCTCAGGGCCTGTCCAGGCCTGTAATGGGATTGGTTTTTTGTTTTAATATAATACATTGTACAATTAGTTAAGATCTTTCATTCCAGCTCATTTCCTCGTCTTGTGGGTTAATGGCACATTAAAATATTTAAAGTTTATTTTTGGACTATTCTTGAAGGTGCGGATCATCAACTGTTATTGTATGACATTAATACCAATACTGTATCAGTCTTTTAACTTATTTAGATTGGCAGACCATGGCATACATGATCATAGCACACAGTTTTGTCATACAGTAACGATGATATAATGATCCACACCTTCGAAAATGGTCTAAAAATAAAGTATGACACTTTTAAAATAATTTTAACATATCGTTTATTTGCGACAAGAGTGTCACAACTCAAAATTGGCATTTTTGAGTTACTGGTATAGAAAGAAACGTTTTTAGGTGCACTTTTAACAGGTATAGTGGCATAACGCAGTTCGCAAAACTCGCCGCTGGAGAGCAGTTGTGTCGTCGTCGCACTCATAGAAAATTGTAGCACTTCAAAACCTTTAAAAGTCTCTCCTTAAAAATCACACATTTTGAGTTGTGACACTTGTTGTGACACTGTTGTTGTGACCCTGTTGCCGCAAATGAGCATTATCACCCACTGCCAGGATGATGAAATCTGGTGGACTGAGACATCGTAACCAATTCTAGAATATATTTTAGTATTTATTTTTATTTTATTCTACTTTTAAATAATTGACACATGTAACTGAGAGTTAATCTTTTTCTTTTTAATACATGGGTCCGTGCATCGTGAATCGAATTTAATAACTGTCCAACAAGATGTGACTTATTCTGTTTATTACATTTCTGTAGACAGCTGTACATGTTTCAGGTGTTGACACCCATCATCAGGAGCTGGTACAGCTGTAATTACAGCTTCTGGTATTGATTAACTGCAATGAATAAAATGCACTGCTACTAATAATATATAATTTAAAATTCTAGATTGGTTATATTGAATGTTACTGGCCTTGATGAATATAATATGTAAAATAGTGGTGGATGGTTAAAAGCAGTATTTTTAAATATGTACAACAAAATATAAATATATAACAATATATATATATACAGGGTGTCCCAGGAGGAATGCCAGATTTCGGGAGGGTGTTCCTTATGTTAAAGTATACTGATATAACCCAAAACACCTTGTCCAAAGTTGAACGGTTACGGAGATAATGGCCAGAGAAGTTTGAAACTTTGACAGCTGTTACACACTTATTGATTACCAAATACATATTAAAACTGGCAGGAATATGTGGTTTCTGTAAT
>Ga0123354_10003467_pt1 | contig 21796 bp, 22 predicted proteins | sample TergutLab28metaG_2_FD_97872 | JGI IMG/M metagenome (GOLD analysis project Ga0123354, IMG submission 97872) | Labiotermes labralis P4 segment gut microbial communities from Petit-Saut dam, French Guiana - Lab288 P4 | ecosystem: Host-associated > Arthropoda: Insects > Digestive system > Gut ... | reverse complement strand
TTGGGGTCGTTCCATTTGGCGATGGTGCCCAGGTAAATGTCGGCCAGCACCGGGCCGGTCACGCGCAGTTCGCCGGGCGCAAAGCCCGGGACGTTCAGCACCGGCACCGTGCCGCCGATGATGCCGGGAAACTGCGCCAGGCCGTTCTTGGCCAGCTCGTCGCCCGACATCGGGGCGTCGGAAGCGCCGAAGGCCACCGTCTTGGCCTGGATCTGGCGGATGCCGCCCGCCGAGCCGATCGACTGGTAGTTCAGGCCCGTGCCGGTGGCGGCCTTGTAGCCCTCGGCCCATTTGGCGTAGATCGGGTACGCAAAGCTTGAACCCGCGCCGGTGATGTCGGCGGCCTGGGCCGCCACGCCGATGAACGCGCCCAGGGCGGTGACGGCCAGCGCTTTGAGGAAAGTACGTTTCATTGATAAAGCTCCTGAGAAGTTTTTTACAGCGAACGTGGCCAATGTAGGCAGCCTGTGTGACGGTTTGATGACATGACACAAAAAAGTCACCAACGCAGACATGCCCCCGGATGCGCCACAATCGACCGAACCTCGTAGGGCACTTTCTTATGCAGACCGGCAACCGACTCGCCGCCGTGGATCTGGGCTCCAACAGCTTCCGCCTCGAAATCGCCCAACTCGATGAGGGCCAGTTCCGGCGTCTCGAATACCTCAAGGAAACCGTGCGCCAGGGCGCCGGGCTGGACGCCGAGGGCCGCCTGTCGCAAGACGCCATGCAGCGCGGCTGGGACTGCCTGGCCCGCTTTGCCGGGCGGCTCGCCGGCCTGGAGCCCAGCCAGGTGCGCGCGGTTGCCACGCAAACGCTGCGCGAGGCGGTCAACCGGGGCGAATTCCTGGTCGCGGCGGAGCGGATCCTGGGCTTTCCGATCGACGTCATCTCGGGCCGCGAGGAAGCGCGCCTGATCTACCAGGGCGTGGCGCACCTGCTGCCGCAGCCTGACGAGCGGCGGTTGGTGCTGGACATCGGCGGGCGCTCCACCGAGCTGATCGTCGGCACCGGCGCCACCCCGCGCGTCATGGAGTCCTACCGCCTCGGTAGCGTGGCCTGGTCGATGCGCTACTTTGCCGACGGCCAGCTCACCGCCCGCAACTTCGAGCACGCCGAAATCGCCGCCAAGGCCGTGCTGGACGCCGCCGCCGCCACCCACGGGCCGGCGCTGTGGGACGTGGCCTACGGCTGCTCCGGCACCGTCGGCGCCATTGCCGACACCCTGCTGGCCGCCGGCCAGACGCCGGCGCGCCACCTCATCCCCCGCGACGGGCTGAGCTGGCTGCGCGACAAGCTGATCAAGGCCAAGCGCCTGGAGGCCATCCGGCTCGACGGCATCAAGGAAGAACGCAAGAGCGTCATCGCCGGCGGGCTGGCGGTGCTGTGCGCGCTGGCCGAACTGCTCAAGATCGACCATTTGCGCTACGCCTACGGCGCGCTGCGCCATGGCGCGCTGTACGACATGCTGGACCGGCAAGACCAGGCCACCGACGTGCGCGCCGCCGCCGTCCAGGCGCTGGCCACGCGCTTTCAGGCCGACCCGCAACAGGCCCACCGCGTGGCGCGCACCGCGCTGCAGTTGTTCGGCCAACTGCTGGCGGCGCCCAAACCCGGGCCGCAGCGCCAGGAGCAGGAGCGCCAGATCGATTGGGCGGCGCGCCTGCACGAAATCGGCGCGCCCATCGCCCATGCCGATTACCACAAGCACGGCGCCTACATCCTCGAGCACACCGACGCGCCCGGCTTCGCTCTGCACGAGCTGCACCGGCTCAGCCAACTGGTGCTCGGCCACCGCGGCAAACTGCGCAAGCTGCAAGCGCAGTTCGGCGACGCGCTGTTCATGCGCCAGTTGCTGGCGCTGCGGCTGGCCGTGATCCTGTGCCACGCCCGGCAAGTCCCGGACCTGGCGTGCCTGGCCTTGCGCGCCGACGCTGACCCGGCGCGCGGCTTCACCCTGGTCTACCGCAAAGGCTGGGACGCCGCCTGGCCGCAGTCCGCCCACCTGCTGCGCGAAGAAGCCGCCGCCTGGCAAAAGACGCCGTGGAATTTGAGGGTCGAGCAGCGGTGAGGCGCGACGCGCAGCGCCGGGGTGGTTTCGGCGTCACCTGAAAGCCCTGGCGTGGTGTGGAGGCCGCGTCACCACCCCGTCCTTCGGGCGCCCCTCCGAGGAGGGGAATGGGGGCGCCGCCTCGGCTGGGGGCCGGAGCGCCCAATCATGGGGTATCGCCCAAATACATGCCCCTCAACTTCTGCCGCGCCATCGGGCCAACGCCCAACTGGCGCTCAAGATAGTGCTCCGTGCCGCCGAAATCCTGGTCGATGGCCTGCAGCGCGGCGTCGAGAAACGCCTCCTGCACGCGCCACAGCACGTTCAGCACCTCGCGCGGAGCGCGGGCGTTGTTCAGCTCGGGCAGGCGGTACAGCTCGTTGGTGAGCAGGTAGTCCCGCATCACCGCCGGGCGCGGCACGTCCAGTGCTAGCAGGATCAGGGCGGCGGCAAAGCCGGTGCGGTCCTTGCCGGCGGTGCAGTGAAAGATCAGTGGCGCGTCGCTGGCCAGCAGGTGTTCGAACAGAGCGGCAAAGCGCGCCGCGTTGTCGTGCACGAAGGCGCGGTAGGTGTGCCGCATCAGCTCCACCGTCTTGGCGGGGGTGAGCTGCTGGCCGGCGTCGAGCACGTCCTTCATGCGCTGCACCACGGTGGGCTCGATCGGCAGCGGGTACTGCGCGGCGCCGGGCAGTTCGTAGGGCGTGGCGGCGCGCTCGCTCACGCCGCGCAGGTCGAACACGCGGGTCACGCCCAGCGATTGCAGCACTTGCGCATCCTCGGCGGTGAGCGCCGCCAGATGGTCGGAGCGGAACAGCCGTCGCCAGCGCACGGCGCGTCCGTCCGCCCCGGCGTAGCCGCCCAGGTCGCGGAAATTGCTGGCGCCGGCCAGATGCAGGGAGCGGTCGGGATGGTGGGGCATGTTGGTTCAGGAGCTATGCGGCGACGATCTGGAACTCGGTGACTTTGGCCACCGGGCGCACGAGATTGCGCTCGCGCTTCAAATCGACGATGCCGTAATGGGACAGGGTTCTGAGCGTGCGCGACAGGTTGCCCGGCTTGCGCCCGGTGGTCTGGGCCAACGCCGAAATGGAGGGCGGCTCGGTCTCGGCGATGACGCGCAGCAGGGCGCGGTTGTCGTCGCTCAACACCTCGGCCAGCGACTTCATCGAGGTGAACCAGACTTTGGGATCGCCGGGCCTGGGCTTGAGATCGCCGCGCGCAATGGCCAGCACGCGCTGGCGAATCTGGTCTTGCGGCATGATGCCGATGACGATGGATTTCATCGGCGCTCTCAATTCTTGCTCGACCCGTGAAGATCGAGCAAGGTATCCATGGCGGCGTCGCGTTGTATGTCTGACTGTATCATCTGCTGATACTGTTTGCCAAGCCGGTCCGTTTCACGCCGGGGCGGGATAATGCACTCTTCTGCCGTTTGCGCGCGCTGTTGGTTTTGTCGCGCGCCTGTTCATTGCCATCGCCATGCCCCATACCCCCGCCATCGTCACGCCGCCCGCGCCGCTTGCGCCCGCGCCCGTTTCTCCCGTCGAGGACATCGTCGCCGACCTGCGCGCTGGCCGCATGGTGATTCTGGTGGACGAGGAAGACCGCGAGAACGAGGGCGATCTGGTGCTGGCCGCCGACCACGTGACGCCGGAGGCGATCAACTTCATGGCCCGCTTTGGCCGCGGCCTGGTCTGCCTGGCCCTCACGCGCGAGCGTTGCGATCGCCTGCGTCTGCCGCCCATGGCGGCGCGCAACGGCACCAAGATGGGCACCGCCTTCACCGTGTCCATCGAGGCGGCGGAGGGCGTGACCACCGGCATTTCCGCCGCCGACCGCGCACGCACCGTGGCCGCCGCCGTGGCGCCGCACGCGCAGGCCGCCGACCTGGTGCAGCCCGGCCACATCTTCCCGCTGCAAGCGGTGGACGGCGGCGTGCTGATGCGCGCCGGCCACACCGAGGCCGGCTGCGATCTGGCCGCCCTGGCTGGCTGTTCGCCTGCCGCCGTGATCTGCGAGGTGATGAAGGACGACGGCACCATGGCCCGCCTACCGGACTTGCAACTGTTCGCGGCGCAGCACGGGCTGAAGATCGGCACCATCGCCGACCTGATCGAGCACCGCAGTCGCACCGAATCGCTGGTCGAGGTGGTGGCTTCCCGCCCGCTGCGCACCGTGCACGGCGAGTTCATGGCCTACGCCTACCGCGACAAGCCGAGCGGCTCGCTGCACCTGGCGCTGACGCTGGGCCAGTGGGCGCCGCAGGACGTGGTGCCGGTGCGCGTGCACGAACCGCTGTCGTTGCTGGACGCGCTGGACGTCGATCGCAGCATGCATTCGTGGAGCGTGGACGCCAGCCTGCGGCACTTGCAGCAGGAAGGGCGTGGCATCGCGGTGTTCCTCAACTGCGGCGAAAGCGCCGAGCAACTGCTGGCGCAGTTCGAGGGCACGGCGCGCGCCACGCACGCGCCCGAGCGGGGCCGCATGGCCTTGCGCAGCTACGGCGTGGGCGCGCAAATCCTGCGCGACCGCGGCGTGCACCGCATGATCGTGCTGGGCACGCCGCGCCGGCTGCCCAGCATGGCCGGCGGCTTCGGCATCGAGGCCATCGGCTACATCTCCCGAGACGACGCGCAGGCCCTCAAGAAATGAGCCGCCGCGTCATGACAAGCGGAAAGGAAAACATTCATCATGATGGACGCTGACCAAGGACGAAGCAGCGCGCTGCTGGACGGCAGTTGGCTGCACGTCGGCGTGGTGCAGGCACGCTTCAACGCCGGCGTGACCGCGGCGCTGGCCGACGCCTGCCTGGGCGAACTGGCGGCGCTGGGCGTGCAGCGCGAAAACATCAAGCTCGTCACCGTGCCCGGCGCGCTGGAAGTGCCGCTGGCGCTGCACATCCTGGCCGAAACCGAGTGCTACGACGCGCTGATCGCGCTGGGCTGCATCATTCGCGGCGAAACCTACCACTTCGAGCTGGTGGCCAACGAGTCCGGCGCCGGCATCACGCGCGTGGGGCTGGACCACGGCCTGCCGATCGCCAACGCCATCCTCACGGTCGAGAACATGGCGCAGGCGGTGGCGCGCCAGACCGAGAAAGGGCGCGACGCCGCCCGCGTGGCGGTGGAAATGGCGCTGCTCAAGGACAAGCTGACATGACGGTCGCCAAGAGCGCGCAGCCCGGCACGCGCAAATCCTCAGCCAAGTCGGCCCGCTCGCGGGCGCGCGAATTCGCGCTGCAGGGGCTGTACCAGCATTTCGTCGGCAACAGCGACGTGGTGCTGATCGACGCCTTCACGCGCGAGCTGCAAGGCTTTTCCAAGGCCGACTCGGCGCATTACGACGCGCTGCTGCACGGCTGCATCGAGCTGAAAGACGATCTGGACGCGCTGATCGCGCCGCTGCTGGACCGCGAACTGGGGCGCATCTCGCCCATCGAGCGCGGCTGCATGTGGATCGGCGCCTACGAACTGCTCAAGTGCCCCGACGTGCCCTGGCGCGTGGTGCTCAATGAATGCATCGAGCTGGCCAAGGACTTCGGCGGCACCGACGGCCACAAGTACGTCAACGCCGTGCTCAACGGCCTGGCGCCCCAGTTGCGGTCCCACGAGGTGGAGGCCGACCGCGGCGCCGCCCGGGCGGCCAAGCCGGCATGAGGGTGGCCGCGCGCGCCCAGCGCATCGAACCCTTTTACGTGATGGAGATGGCCAAGTCGGCCCAGGCCGTGGCGCGCGAGGCCGCCGGCACCGACCGGCCCATGATCTACTTGAACATCGGCGAGCCGGACTTCACTGCGCCGCCGCTGGTGATCGAGGCCGCCGAGCGCGCCATCCGCGATGGCCGCACGCAGTACACCCAGGCCACCGGCCTGCCGGCGCTGCGCGAGCGCATCAGCGACTGGTACGCCGGGCGCTTTGGCCTGCAAGTGCCGGCGCGGCGCATCGTCGTCACCGCCGGCGCGTCGGCGGCGCTGCAACTGGCCTGCCTGGCGCTGATCGAGGCCGGCGACGAAATGCTGATGCCGGATCCCTGCTACCCCTGCAACCGGCAGTTCGTCAGCGCCGCCGAGGGCCGCGCGGTGCTGATCGCGGCCAGCGCCGCCGAGCGCTTTCAGCTCAGCGCCGACAAGGTGGCCGAAGCCTGGGGCGCACGCACGCGTGGGGTGCTGCTGGCCTCGCCGTCCAACCCCACCGGCACCTCGATCCACCCCGACGAGCTGGCGCGCATCCACCGCGTCAGCGCCGAGCGCGGTGGCATCACCCTGATCGACGAAATCTACTTGGGCCTGAGCTACGACGCCACCTATGGCCACAGCGCGTTGGGGCTGGCCGACGACATCATCAGCATCAACAGCTTCAGCAAATACTTCTGCATGACCGGCTGGCGGTTGGGCTGGCTGGTGGTGCCCGAGGCGCTGGTGGACGTGATCGAGCAGATCGCCCAGCACCTGTTCATCTGCCCCAGCACGGTGGCGCAGCACGCCGCGCTGGCCTGCTTCGAGCCGGACAGCCTGGCCGAATACGAGCGCCGCCGCCATGAATTCAAGGCACGGCGCGACTGGTTCGTGCCGCAGCTCGATGCGCTGGGGCTGACGGTGCCGGTGCCGCCCGACGGCGCCTTCTACGCCTGGGCCGACTGCGGCGCCGCCTGTGACAAGTTGTTCGCCGACCGTCCGGCATACACTGACGGGATGCAGACGGCGGGCAGTTGGGAACTGGCTTTGGAGTTGATCCAGCGCGCGCACCTGGCGGTCACGCCGGGGCGCGACTTCGGCCATGCCGACACGGCGCGACGCATCCGCTTTTCCACCGCCAACTCCATGGCGCAGTTGCAGGCGGCGGTGGGGCGGCTGCGCGAGGTGCTGGCCTAGGCGAGTTCCATCGTGCACATGTTTGCGCCGCCAGCCCCCACCCCACCCTCCCCCAAAGGGGGAGGGCAGCGTGCGCCTTCCCCCTTTGGGGGAGGGTGGGGATGGGGGCCCGCGGCGGTCCATGGCGAAACCGTCGATGGCGCCTTGCAAGAGCCGGCGATGCACGCGAGGCTGCCCTAGCGCCATGGCCGCCTTCGAGTTCCCCATCCGCGTCTATTGGGAAGACACCGATGCCGGCGGCATCGTGTTCTACGCCAATTACCTGAAATTCTTCGAGCGCGCGCGCACCGAGTGGCTGCGCCGGCTGGGCATCGGCCAGCAGGCGCTGCGCGAGGGCCTGGGCGGCATGTTCGTGGTGTCCGAGGCCAAGCTGAAATATCATCGTCCGGCCCGGCTCGACGATGAACTTATCGTCACCGCCCGCCTCCAAGACGGCGGACGGGCGGCGCTGACGGTGGCGCAGCACGCTTGGCTGCCCGATGCCGTCGGGGCCAGGCGCTTGCTGTGCGAGGGCGTCATCCGCATCGGCTGGGTCGATGCGGCCACCCTGAAACCGGCGCGCATGCCGCCGGCCATCATTGAAAAGTTGAATTCATGAGCCAGGATCTGTCCATCCTCCAATTGGTGCTGCACGCCAGCCACACCGTGCAACTGGTCATGCTGCTGCTGCTGATCGGCTCCGTCTTCAGTTGGATCGCCATCTTCCGCAAGCTGCGCTCGCTCAACCGCATCAAGTCGCACAACGACGATTTCGAGCGCGACTTCTGGTCCGGCGCCAGCTTGAACGACCTGTACGCCAGCGCGGCGCAGAACGCCAAGCTCGGCGGCCCGATGGAGCGCATCTTCGCCAGCGGCATGCGCGAATACCAGAAGCTGCGCGAGCGCCGCATCGACGACCCCGGCACGCTGCTGGACGGCGCTCGCCGCGCCATGCGCGCCAGCTACCAGCGCGAGCTGGACGCGGCGGAGGTCAACCTGTCGTTTCTGGCCTCGGTCGGCTCGGTCAGCCCGTACATCGGCTTGTTCGGCACCGTGTGGGGCATCATGCACGCCTTCACCGGCCTGGCCAGCCTGCAGCAGGTGACGCTGGCCACGGTGGCCCCGGGCATCGCCGAATCGCTGGTGGCCACCGCGCTCGGCCTGTTCGCCGCCATTCCGGCGGTGGTGGCCTACAACCGCTTCGCGCGCGACATCGACCGCATCGCCATCAAGCTGGAGACCTTCATCGAGGAGTTCTCCAACATCCTGCAACGCAACTTGGGCGTGCCCGCGCCGGCGCCCAGCGCGACGGGGTACTGACATGCCCGCCGTCGCCTCCCGCGGGCGCGGTCGCCGCGCCGTCAGCGAAATCAACATGGTGCCTTTCATCGACGTGATGCTGGTGCTGCTGATCATCTTCATGGTCACCGCGCCGCTGATCGCGCCGGGCGTCATTGACGTGCCCCGCGCCGGCCAGTCCGGCAAGCCGCCGGACAAGCGCATCGACGTGCGGATCGACGCCGCCGACAGGGTGTCGCTGGCTGGCGAGATCAAGCAGACCGGCCTGACCGACCAGGAAGCCGTGGCCGCCATCAAGAAAGCGCTGGCCGCCAACCCGGAGTTGCCCGTCATGGTCGCTGCCGATAGCGAGCTTCGCTACAAGCGGGTCATCGGCATGATCGACCAGTTGCGCCAGGCCGGCGTGCAGCGCGTGGGGCTGGCTGTCAAGCAATGAACGTCGTCAGCGCCGAACGTTCCAGCTTCGAGCCGCCCGCGCAAGGCGGCTTCGGCCCCGCGCTGGTGCTGGCGCTGCTGGTGCACGCGCTGCTGATTCTGGCGCTGTCCGGGGGGCTGCGCTGGAAGAACGAGCCGCAAGAGCTGTCCGTCGAAGCCGAGCTGTGGTCGCCCGTGCCCCAGCAGGCCGCGCCGCGCCCGGTGCAGCCGCCGCCCGCTCCGGCCCCGCCGCCGCCGCCGCCCCAGCCCACCGCCGCCGAACAGCGCGAGGCCGAAATCGTCCTGGCGCAAAAGAAAAAGCGCGAGGAAGAAGAACGCCTGCAGGCCCAAGCGCGCGAGGAAAAGGAAAAACGCCGGCAGGAACTGGAACGCCAGAAAAAAGACCGGGAACTGGCCGAGAAGAAAGCCGCCGAGGAAGCCAAGCGCAAGCAGGAATTGCTGGCCAAGGAAAAAGCCGAAAAAGAGGCCGAAACCGTGCGCCGCATGCAGGCGCTGCGCCGCATGGCGGCCCTGGCCGGCAACGCCGACAGCGAAGGCGGCAGCGCCGCCGTGGCCGCCGGCCCGTCGGCCAGCTACGCCGGCCTGATCCGCTCCACGGTGCGCCCCAACATCGTCTTCACCGACGACCTGTCTGGCAACCCGGTGGCCGAAGTGGAAGTCACCACCGGCCCCACCGGCCAGATCATCGGCCGCCGCATCATCAAGTCCAGCGGCGTCAAGAGCTGGGACGCCGCCGTGCTGCGCGCCCTCGACCGCACCGACAAGCTGCCGTCCGACCGGGGGCGCTACTGGAACCCGATGACGATCGCGTTCAAGCTGCGGGAGTGAGGGGCACCGAAGCGCGGAGAGTCGCCGCCAGTTGGGTTGTCACTTGACAACTTGATCCGTCATCCTCATACTGGAGACCATCGATGGCCCGCCCAGCGCATCCGAAGAAAGAAGTCGAGGAGGCGCTCCGGCACGCCGAAGAGCAAGGCTGGCGCGTCGAAGTCGGCGGCAGCCACGCCTGGGGGGCGGATCTATTGCCCGTACAACGATGAGGCGTGCCGCTGCGGCGAGTTCTGCATCACCAGCGCATGGAGCACGCCGAAGAACCCTGGCAGCCACGCGCGCGCCCTGCGGCGCGTGGTGGACAACTGCGCGGCGCAGCGCAGGCAGCGCGAGACCGATGATGCCGCCGAGGAGTGACCCCGTGAAATTGGAATACACCTTCACCCTGAAATACCAGCTTGCCGACGACGACCGCGACCCGGATGGGCTGGTCGAGCGACTGGGCGAGGCCGGCTGTGACGATGCCCTGGTCGGCATCGGGCAGCCGGGGCGGCTGGCGCTGGAATTCACCCGCGAAGCCGCCGATGCGGAGGCCGCCGTGCGCAGCGCGCTGGCCGACGTGCGGCGGGCCGTGCCTGCGGCCCGGCTGATCGAGGTGACGCCGGACCTGGTCGGGCTGACCGACGTGGCCGATATCGTGGGCGTGTCGCGGCAGAACATGCGCCAGTTGATGCTGGCCCACCCCGGCAGCTTTCCGGCGCCGGTGCATGAGGGCAGCGCGTCGATCTGGCATCTGGCGGATGTGCTGGCCTGGCTGCAGGTCCGGGGCGGCTACGCGCTGACCCGGAATGTGCTGGACGTGGCGCGGGTGGCCTTGCAGGTCAACCTGGCCAAGGAAGGCCGGCGGCTGCCGCGCCCGGCTTCCAAGGAGTTGCAAGCCCTGGTCGGATGAGGGCCGTGCCGGCGCCTTCCCCCCGGGGAAGGCGTTTCGTGTCAGCGCCGTGCCTGCGCCTCGGCCACCGCCAGGGCGGTCATGTTGATGAGGCGGCGCACGGTGGCGCTGGGGGTCAGGACGTGGGCCGGGGCGGCGGTGCCCAGCAGCATGGGGCCGATGGTGACGCCGTGGCCGACGGTGATCTTGAGCACGTTGAACAGGATGTTGGCCGCGTCCAGGTTCGGGCAGACCAGCAGGTTGGCCTCGCCTTGCAGGGTGCTGTCGGGCACGTAGTCGGTGCGCAGCGCGTTGGACAGGGCGTAGTCGCCGTGCATTTCGCCGTCGCACTCGATGTGGGGCGCCAGCTCGCGGAACAGATCGCGCGCGCGCCGCACCTTCAGCGCCGAGGCGCGCTTGGATGAACCGAAGTTGGAGTGCGACACGAAGGCCACTTTCGGCGGGATGCCGAAGTTGCCCACCTCGTCGGCGGCCATTTTGGCGATGTCGGCCAGCAGTTCGGCGCTGGGGTCCTCGTTGACGTAGGTGTCGGTGACGAACAGGGCGCGTTCGGGAAGGATCAGCGCGTTCAGGGTGGCGTAGCCGGGCGCGCCGGGCTTGACGCCGATGATGTCGCGGATGTGCTCCATGTGGGCGTCGAAGCGCCCCAGGGTGCCGCACAGCATGGCGTCGGCGTCGCCCAGGCGCACCATGAGCGCGGCGATGACGGTGGTCGAGCGCCGCACCGCGGCCTTGGCGGCGGCGGCGGTGACGCCGTTGCGCGCCATCAGGGCGTGGTAGGTTTCCCAGTACTGGCGAAAGCGCGGGTCGTCGTCGGGGTTGACGCACTGCACGTCCTGGCCCAGGCGTATGCGCAGGCCGGCCTTGTGGATGCGCTGCTCGATTACCATCGGACGGCCAATCAGGATCGGCGTGGCGACGTGGTCGTCGATGGCGATCTGCGCCGTGCGCAGCACGCGCTCGTCCTCGCCTTCGGCGAAGGCCACGCGCTTGAGCTCGGGCGGCACGGCCTTGGCGGTGGCGAACACCGGGCGCATCACCATCCCGGTCTGGTAGACGAAGCGCTCCAGGCTGGCGCGGTAGGCGTCCATGTCGGCGATCGGGCGCTCGGCCACGCCGGATGCGACCGCCGCCTGCGCCACGGCGGGGGCGATGCGCAGGATCAGGCGCGGGTCGAACGGCGTTGGGATGATGTAGTCGGGGCCGAATTGCAGGTTCTTGCCGGCGTAGGCGGCGGCCACCTCGGCGCTGGTTTCGGCCTTGGCCAGGGCGGCGATTTCGCGCACGCAGGCGAGCTTCATTTCCTCCGTGATCTTGGTGGCGCCGCAGTCCAGCGCGCCACGGAAGATGTACGGAAAGCACAGGACGTTGTTGACCTGGTTGGGGTAGTCCGAGCGCCCGGTGGCAATGATGCAGTCCGGCCGCGCGGCCAGGGCGTCCTCGGGGCGGATTTCCGGCTCCGGGTTGGCCAGGGCCAGGATCACCGGGCGCGCGGCCATGGTCTTGACCATCTCCGGCGTCAGCACGCCGGCGGCGGAGCAGCCCAGGAACACGTCGGCGTCCTGGACCACGTCGGCCAGCGTGCGCGCGCCGGTGTCTGGCTGGGCGTAGCGCGCCTTGCTGGCGTCAAAGCCGCCGGGGCGTCCGGTGTAGATCAGGCCCTTGGAGTCGCAGGCGAACACGTGGGCGGGCCGCACGCCCAGGGCCACCATCACGTCCAGGCAGGCGATGGCGGCGGCGCCGGCGCCGCTGACGGCCACTTTCACCTCGTCGATTTTCTTGCCCACCAGTTCCAGCCCGTTGAGCAGCGCGGCGGTGGAGATGATGGCGGTGCCGTGCTGGTCGTCGTGGAACACCGGGATGTTCATGCGCTCGCGCAGCTTCTGCTCGATGTAGAAGCATTCGGGCGCCTTGATGTCCTCCAGGTTGACGCCGCCCAGCGTGGGCTCCAGCGCGGCGATGATGTCCACCAGCTTGTCGGGGTCGCGCTCGGCCAGTTCGATGTCGAACACGTCGATGCCGGCGAATTTCTTGAACAGGCAGCCCTTGCCTTCCATTACCGGCTTGCCGGCCAGCGGGCCGATGTCGCCCAGGCCCAGCACGGCGGTGCCGTTGGTGACCACGCCGACCAGGTTGCCGCGCGAGGTGTATTCGGCGGCCTTGGTCGGATCGGCCTGGATGTCCAGGCAGGGATAGGCCACGCCGGGCGAATAGGCCAGCGACAGTTCGAGCTGGTTGAACAGCGACTTGGTGGGCGTGACCTCGATCTTGCCCCGCGTGGGGCTGCGGTGGTATTCGCGCGCGGCATCGCGCAGCGCCGCCTCGGCGGGCGAAAGTGGTTTTTGCATGGTTGTTGTGGGTCTTGGTTGCGGTGGCGGTCGGTCTCGGTGGCCGGCTACATCAACGCCTGGGGTTTCTCACCGCGCTCGTATACCACATGAGCGCGGCCAACGATCAGCGGGTCGAGCCGGCCGATCTGTTCCAGGTCCTTGTTGGTATATGGCAGCTTGTGCAGCACGTAGCGCATGGCGTTCAGGCGCGCGCGCTTCTTGCAGTCGCTCTTGATGACGGTCCAGGGCGAATCGGCGGTGTCGGTCTCGAAGAACATCTGCTCCTTGGCGCGGGTGTAGTCGTCCCACTTGTCGAGGCTGGCCTTGTCGATCGGGCTGAGCTTCCACTGCTTGAGCGGGTGGCCCTCGCGCTCCTTGAAGCGGCGCAACTGCTCGGCGCGGCTGACGCTGAACCAGAACTTGATCAGGTACAGGCCGCCGCTGACCAGGTGGCGCTCGAACTCTGGCGCCTGGCGCATGAAGTCCTGGTATTCCTTGTCGTTGCAAAAGTCCATTACGCGCTCGACGCCGGAACGGTTGTACCAGCTGCGGTCGAACAGCACGATCTCGCCGCGCGTGGGCAGGTGCTGCACGTAGCGCTGAAAGTACCACTGGCCCTGCTCGGTGGGGGTGGGTTTTTCCAGCGCCACCACGCGCGCGCCGCGCGGGTTCAGGTGTTCCATGAAGCGCTTGATGGTGCCGCCCTTGCCGGCGGCGTCGCGTCCCTCGAACAGGATGATGACGCGCGCGCCGGTTTCCTTGACCCAGCTCTGGAGCTTGAGCAGTTCCACTTGCAGCTTGAACTTCTGCTTTTCGTAGGTGGCGCGGCGCAGCAGGTTCTTGTAGGGGTAGCCGCCGTCGCGCCAGTCGCTGGCCAGTTCCTCGTCGGGATTGGGGGCGTCCGCGTCGGCCTGGGCCTGCGCCTTGAGCGCCTTGCGCAGCGCCTTGCGGTCGTCGGAGGACGCGCCATCGAAGATGGCCCGCAGGCCGCGCGCGCGTTCGGCGGGGGAGCCGGCGGCTTCGTCGTTGACCAGCCGCTGCGCGGCGGCCAATTGCTTGTCGCGCGCCGCCACGGTGGCGTTGGCGACCACGAAGCGCTCGATCGCCTCGGGCCCCAGCGAGGGCGAGGTGTCGCCCCGGCTGACCGGGCGCACGCCGTCATCGCCGTTGGCGCCGGGCGCGGCGCGCTTGCGGGCCGCCGGGCGCGCGGCCTTGCGGGCGGGCGTGGTTTTGGCCGGGGATTGGGCGGGGGCGGCCTGCGCGGCGGGGTTCTTGTTTTTCATGGTCGTCGTCGTTGATGGGCAAAGACTAACCTACGGGCCAGACCACGCCATTGTCATTGAGTATGGCGTCCAGCGGCTGATCGTGCGGCTCGGGCTCGAAATCGTCGACAAAGCTGCTGGTAAATCCCAGCCCCACGGTGAACGGGCGCGGCTGCAGCGCCGCCAGCGTGCGGTCGTAAAAGCCGCCGCCGTAGCCCAGCCGGTAGCCACCCGGGCCGTAGCCCACGCAGGGCACGAACAGCAGCGTGGGCGTGACGACCTCGGTGTCCTTGGGCTTGGGGATGCGGTAGGCGTCCTCCTCCATCGGGCAGCCGGGAAACCAGAGGTGAAAGCGCAGCGTTCCCCGCGCCTTGTCCACCACCGGCAGGCCGATGCGCCGGCGCTGCGGCTGCTCCATCAGCTCGCCGTCTTCCTTCCAGCGGTGCAGCGCCGGCAGCGGATCGAATTCGCCCTTGATGGGCCAGTAGGCGCCGATCACGGTGTCGGCGCGTCCGAGCAGCCAGACGCGCATGACCTGCCGCAGCGCGTCGGTGCGCGCCAGCCGGTCTTCCAGGCGCAGGCGCTCGCGCAACAAGCGCTCGCGGACCGCCTTCTTGTCGAAACTGCTCATAATGGACCAATGCGTTTTTCAAATATTCTGACACTACGCGCCTGGCACGTCGCCGTGGGGGTGTTGTGGGGCGCCGCGCCGCTGCTGACGCCGGCGCTCGCGCAGCAGGGGGCGGTGCGCGCCAGCGCCGCCCCGTCCGTCGCTGCGCCGGCTTCGCTCGCCGCCGCCTCCGCGTCGGTCGCTCCCGCCGCGTCCGCGCCGCCCGCCGCCGCAGCGTCCGCGCCCCCTGCCGTCGCCGCGTGGGTGTCGCCCCCGATCGCCGCCATGCAGGCCTCGCCCGCCGACAGCGTCCTGCTCGACATGCGCGACGCGTCGCGCCGGGGCAACCGCGCGCGCCTGACGGCGTTGCTGCCGCAGGCGCGCGGCCACGCGCTGGAGCCGTGGGCCGCCTACTGGGAGCTGAAGGCGCGGCTGGAAGACGCCAGCGCCGACGAGGTGCGCGACTTCTTCGCTCGCTACGCCGGCACCTACCAGGAAGACCGCCTGCGCAACGACTGGCTGCTGCTGCTGGGCCAGCGGCGCGACTGGACGGCGTTCGCCGCCGAGTACCCGCGCTTTCGCATGCGCGACGATCCGCAGGTGCGCTGCTACGCGGTGGCGCTGGATCTGGCCCAGGGCCGCGAGGTGGGCCGCGCCGCCGTCGAGCAGGTGCGCGCCGACTGGTTCGCCCAGCGCGATCTGGACGACGGCTGCCTGCTGGCCGTCGGCCTGCTGCACCAGGCCGGCAAACTGCCCTACGAGGAGCTGTGGAAGCGCGCCCGGCTGGCCATGGAAGCCAACCGCCCGGCGCTGGCGCGCGCCGCCGTCGGCCTGGACGCGCCCGACGCCAGCGCCGAGGTGGCGCAAATCCAGAACAGCGCCGCCCGCTACCTGGACAAGCGCGCGGCGGTGCTCAGCAACAAGCGGCGGGAGCTGGTGACGCTGGCCCTGGTCAAGCTGGCCGCCGCCCACCCCGAGCAGGCGGCGGCGCAACTGCAAAATCGCTGGGCCGCCCGGCTCGGCGCCGAGGAGCGCAATTGGGTCTGGGGCACGCTGGGCCGGCAGGCCGCGCAGCGGCTGCAAGACGACGCGTCGGGCTACTTCGCCAAGGTCACGCGGGCGCGGGATTTGACCGACGACATGCTGGCCTGGAAGGCCCGCGCCGCGCTGCGCCAGGGCCAATGGCGCGCGGTGCGGGAGGCCATCGAGGCGATGAGCGAGCCGGCACGCGGCGACAGCGCCTGGGTCTACTGGCTGGCGCGCGCCCGGCAGGCGCTGGCGCGCGGCGACGCCGACCGCGCCGAGGCCCGGCAGTTGCTGGAGAGCATTGCCTCCGGTTCGGGCGGCTTTTACGAGAAGCTGGCGGCGGAGGATCTGGGCCGCCCCCTCGCGCCGCCGCCCGCGCCCGCGCCGCTGACCGCCGCCGAGCGCGAAGGCGCGCGCCGTCACGTCGGCCTGAACCGGGCGCTGCTGGCCATCGCCCTGGGCCTGCGCGGCGAGGGCGTGCGCGAATGGAATTACTGGACGCGCCTGCACCCCGGCGAGGACGGCGCCGGCGCCCCGATGAGCGATCGCGAGTTGTACGCCGCCGCCGACTTCGCCTGCCAGCGCCAGGTGTGGGACCGCTGCATCAACACCAGCGAGCGCACCAGGAGCTTCGCCGACTTCGGGCAGCGCTTTCCGATGCCGTTTCACGACGCGGTGCTGCGCCAATCGCAGACCATCGGGCTGGACGCGGCCTACGTCTACGGCTTGATCCGGCAGGAAAGCCGCTTCGTCATGGACGCGCGCTCCAGCGCCGGCGCCTCCGGCCTGATGCAGCTCATGCCGGCCACCGCGCGCTGGACGGCGCGCAAGATCGGGCTGGCGAACTTCACGCCGGCGCAGACCACCGACCGCGAGACCAACATCCTGATTGGCACCAGCTACCTGAAACTGGCGCTGGACGAATTCCGCGGCAGCCTGCCGCTGGCGGCGGCGGCCTACAACGCCGGCCCGCGCCGCCCCCGCGCCTGGCGCAACGGGCCGACGCTGGAAGGCGCCATCTGGGCCGAGAACGTGCCCTTTGCCGAGACGCGCGACTACGTCAAGAAAGTGCTGTCCAATACCACCGACTACGCTGCCCTCCTGACCGGGCAGCCGCAGTCGCTGAAAAGCCGGCTGGGCAGCGTCGGGCCGGCGTCGGCCAATGAACCGGACCTGACGCAGGATCTGCCCTGAGCCTTCGAGGAGCCCACGCGATGAAGCTGTACATCGGCAACAAGAATTACTCGTCCTGGTCCATGCGCGCCTGGGTGCTGCTGCGCCAGGCGGGCATCGAGTTCGAGGAGGTCTGGCTGAGCATGGCGTCGTTCGCCGCCGACGCCGGCTTCAAGCAGCGCATGGGCGAGGTCAGCCCGGCCGGCAAGGTGCCGGTGCTGGTCGACGGCGATCTGGCGGTGTGGGACACGCTGGCCATCGCCGAATACCTGGCCGAGCGCTTTCCCGAGCGGCACCTGTGGCCGCGCGCGGCGGCGGCGCGCGCCCGCGCCCGCAGCGTGTGCGCCGAGATGCACGCTGGCTTTGCCGCCCTGCGCGGCGCTTGCGGCATGAACATCCAGGCCCGGCTGCCGGAAGCTGGGGCCCTCATCTGGCGCGACAACGCGGCGGTGCGCGCCGACGTGGCGCGCATCGTGCAGATGTGGCAGGCGCTGCTGGCCGAGCATGGCGGACCGCTGCTGTTTGGCACGTTCACCATCGCCGACGCCTTTTACGCCCCGGTGGTGATGCGCCTGCGCACCTTCGCGCTGCCGGTGCCCGAGGACGTCGCCGCCTACATGCGGCGTGTGTGCGAGCTGCCGGGCGTGGCGGCGTGGATCGACGGCGCGCTGGCCGAGCGCGACTTCCTGCCGCGCCTGGAGCCGCATCGCTTAGCGGCGGACTAAATGTGTCGTTGTGTGTCGTTGACGTAAACTTCCCCACCCCAGGCGCTGGAAGCTGGTCCACCTAAAAATGAAGGAGATCTCATGTTGAAGAAATGTCTGCGTGCATCCCTCTTGGTCTGCGCGACGGCGCTGCTGGCGAGCAGCGGCGCGCTGGCGGCGGAGACCATCAAGATCGGTTTTCCCATCCCGTTGACGGGTGAGATTCCCAAGGTCGGGGAGTCCACCAAATACGCGGCGGAGATGTTCCGGGAAGAAGTCAACGCCAAGGGCGGGCTGGAAGTCGGTGGCAAGAAATACCCGCTGGAGTTCATTTACGAAAACAACGAGGCCAAGCCCGAAGTCGCCGTCAACGTCACGCTCAAGCTGATCGATCGCGACGACGTGCTGGCCATCGTCGGCCCGCAGTCGTCGCGCCAGGCGGTGCCCGCCGGGGCGGTGGCCAACGACAACGAAACGCCGATGATCACGGCTTGGTCCACCAACCCCGACGCCACCAAGGGCCGTCCCTGGGTGTTCCGGGCGGCGTTCCTGGACGATTTCCAGGCGCCCGTGGTGTCCAATTTCGCCGCCAAGCAGTTCAATGCCAACACGGCGGCGGTGCTGTTCGAAATTTCCAACGACTACTCCAAGGGGCTGGCCGACAGCTTCCGGACGGTCTGGGAAAAGCAGCACGGCCAGGGCACGGTGCGGGCCTTCGAGTCCCATGGGCCGAAGGACCAGGACTTTTCCGCCCAGTTGACGAAAATCATCGCCGCCAAGCCGGATTTCATTTTCCTGCCGGAAAACTACAGCTTCGCCGCCCTGATCGTGCCGCAGGCGCGTGACCTGGGCTACAAGGGGCCGTTCATGGGCTCCGACGCCTGGGGTTCCGCCGAGCTGATGACGCTGTGCAAGGACGCCTGCAAGGGGGCCTTCTTCTCCACCCATTACGCCGCCGCCGGGGCGCAGGGCGCGACCAAGGAGTTCATCGACAAGTACAACAAGAAATACGGCTATGTGCCCGACGACGTGGCCGCCCTGACCTGGGACGCGGTGTCCCTGATGACGCTGGCGATCCAGAAGACCGGCAAGCTCGACGGCAACGTGCGCCGGATGCGCAAGGCGATCCGCGACAACCTGGCCGCCATCAAGGAATTCAAGGGCATCACCGGCAACATGCGCTTCGAGGGCACGGGCGATCCCGTCAAATGCGCGGTCATCGTGCAGATCAGCCCGAAGGGCGAGTTCGCCTTCAAGGAGTCGGTCTGCCCGTGACGGCGACGACGCCTTGAAGACCTCCGCCGCTGGCTCGATCCGGCGGCGGCGGGCGTGAGAAAAAAACGAGATTCAAGCAGCATGGATTTTTTCCTGCAACAGTGCGTCAACGCCTTGCAGTGGGGCAGCTTTTACGCCCTGATCGCCCTCGGCTACACGCTGGTCTACGGCGTGTTGCGGCTGATCAACTTCGCCCACGGCGACGTGTTCATGGTGGGAGCCTACCTGGCCTTTTTCATCTCCACCGGCCTGCTCGCGCCGGAAGGGCTGTTCGGTTTTTCCCGCGTCCTGACGCTGGTGCTGACCATCCCGTTCACCATGATCCTCACCTCCCTGGTGGGGATCACGCTGGAGCGCATCGCCTACCGCCCGCTGATGCGCAAGGGCGCGCACCGGCTGTACGTGGTGATCACCGCGCTGATGTGCGGCCTGATCCTGGAAAACGGCAACCTGGCCCTGCTCGGCGCCAGCCGCAGGACGCTGCCCGAGCTGCTGGACAAGGTGGTCTATAACCTGGGCGGCATCGTCGTCACCAACCTCCGGCTGCTGGTCATTTTCACGGCGGTGCTGGTGTTCCTGGCGCTGCATTTCATCGTCACCAAAACCCGCATGGGCATGGCGATGCGCGCCGTGTCTTGGGACAAGTTCGCCCTGCCGCTGATGGGCATCGCGCTCGATCGGGTGATCGTCTTCACGTTCATGCTCGGCTCGGCCATCGCCGGGCTGGGCGGCCTGCTGTTCGCCATGTCCTACCCGGTGCTGGACCCGTACATGGGCGCGATGACGGGCTGGAAAGCCTTCATCGCCGCCGTGGTCGGCGGCATCGGCGACATCCGCGGGGCGTTTGTCGGCGGCTTCCTGCTGGCCTTCGTGGAAGTGATGGTGGCCGCCTTTCTGCCCTCCACGTACCGCGACCTGTTCGCCTTTTCCATTCTGCTGCTCATCCTCTGGCAGCGCCCCACCGGGATTTTCGGCAAACCCCTGACGGCGAAGATCTGACCATGCAGCGTTACGCCATCAATATTCTCCTGGGTGTCGCCGCCGTGCTGCTGGTGGTGCTGGCGCAAGCGCAGATGCTGGACAAGTATGTGCTGAACATCATCATGCTGATCGGCATCAACTGCATTTTCGCGGTCAGCCTGAACCTGGTGAACGGCTACATGGGCGAGTTTTCCTGCGGCCACGGCGGCTTCATGTGCGTGGGCGCCTATGCGGGTTCGCTGCTGTCGGTGGCGTTCTTTGCCGACAGCAAGCTGTTCGGCACGGCGCTGTTCGCGCCGCAACTGGCGCCGTTCCTGTTTCCCCTGGTGCTGCTCGGCGCCGTGCTGGCGGCGGCGCTGGCCGGCCTGCTGGTGGCGCTGCCGTCGTTCAAGACGCGCGACGACTACCTGGCCATCATCACCATCGCCGCCAACTACATCATCATTTCCCTGATCGAGAACATCGACGCCATCGGCGGCCCGCGCGGCTTTTTGGGCATGAAGAAAACGGTCAACGCCATGTCGGACCTGGTCGATTTGCCCTGGATGCTGATGTGGACGCTGCTGGGCGTGCTGGTGTGCGTGATGGTGATCCGCCGCCTGATGTCCAGCACCTACGGCAAGGGCGTTTCCGCGGTGTGCCAGAACGAAGTGGCGGCGGAGATGATGGGCATCAACACCAACCGCGTGAAGATCATGGCCTTCATGGTGTCCTCCGGCCTCGGCGGGCTGGCTGGCGTGCTGTATGCCCACGTCTACGGCTACGTGAACGCCCAGTCGTTCAACCTGCTCAAGTCCACCGAGGGGCTGGTGATGGTGTACCTGGGCGGCATGGGGTCGATTTCGGGCGTCCTGATGGCGGCGGTGGCCTTCACCCTGGTGGTCGAGCTGCTGCGCTTCATCATTCCCTGGCTCGACGGCGTGCTGCACGCCGTCCACCTGCTGCCGGCCAACTACCAGCTCGATCAGATCTGGACCTGGGTCATCATCCCGCTCATGCTGATCCTGCTGATGCGCTTCCGCTCGGAGGGCTTCCTGGGCAACCGGGAGCTGACGCAGGTGTTCCCGCGCCTGCGGCGCTGGGTGACTTTGAAGTGATCTCGCGCCAGTGACCATGCCCCTTTTAGAAGTTTCCGGCCTCACGCAGCGTTTCGGCGGGCTGCAGGCGCTGACCGATTTTGCCTTCCAGCTGGAAGAGCACGCGCTGGTGGGGCTGATCGGCCCCAACGGCGCCGGCAAGACCACGGTGTTCAACATCGTCTCGGGCTTTTACAAGCCGACCGCGGGCGACATCGTGTTCAACGGCCAGCGCATCCAGGGCCTGAGGCCGCACCAGATCACCGCGCTCGGCATCGCGCGCACGTTCCAGAACATCCGGCTGTGGAACGACATGACGGTGCTGGACAACATCCGCCTGGCGCGCTACGCCTGGCTTGGCTACGGCTTCTGGAGCGCCGTGTTGCGCACCCGGGGGTACTACCAGGCTGAACGGGAGATCGAGCGCCGCGCCCGCGAGGTGCTGGAAATGATCGGGCTGACCGACTACGCCCAGGAGCTGCCCAAGAACCTGCCCTACGGCCTGCAACGGCGCGTGGAGCTGGCGCGCGCGCTCACCAGCAAACCCCGGCTGCTGCTGCTGGACGAACCGGCGGCGGGGCTGAACTCGGCCGACGCTGACGAGCTGATCCGCTTCATCCGCTGGATCCACGACGAATTCAAGCTGTCGATCTGGATGATCGAGCACCAGATGAAGGTCGTCATGTCGCTGTGCCAGCACCTGACCGTCCTGGATTTCGGCCGCGTCATCGCGGCGGGCGCGCCGGAGCAGGTCCGGGGCAATCCGGAAGTGATCAAGGCTTACCTCGGGGACGATACCCTCTGATGTTGCGCGTCACCAATCTCAAGGCCGCTTACGGCAAGATCGAGGCCCTGCATGGCGTCTCCTTTCATGTGAACCGGGGCGAAATCGTCACGCTGATCGGCGCCAACGGCGCGGGCAAGTCCACGGTACTCAAAACCATCTCCGGCCTGCTGCGCGCAAAGAGCGGCGATGTGGTATACAGCGGTCGCAGCCTGCGCG
>Ga0123354_10003465_pt1 | contig 21796 bp, 16 predicted proteins | sample TergutLab28metaG_2_FD_97872 | JGI IMG/M metagenome (GOLD analysis project Ga0123354, IMG submission 97872) | Labiotermes labralis P4 segment gut microbial communities from Petit-Saut dam, French Guiana - Lab288 P4 | ecosystem: Host-associated > Arthropoda: Insects > Digestive system > Gut ... | reverse complement strand
TGCTTTAAAATTTTCATCTTATTTAAACTTTACAGGTATTTTTTTTTGGTTTGATTAAAAAATAAAGCCTGTTTTAAAATATTTTTTTGGGTCTTCCACCCCCCCCCCCCTCCAAAAAAAAAGTCATCTATATTTTTAAAATCTAAGTACTTCTGGTTTTTTTTATTATAATCTTATTGCAAAAGGTAGCACACATTATTTCCTACTCATACCTGCACGCATATTTAAGTTATTTGTTCCATGTTTTATCCTGAGGGTGTTTGAGAACACGGTGTTGAGGAGAATATTTGGACCTAGGAGAGACGAGGTAATGGGGGAATGGAGGAGATAGCATAACGAGGAGCTAAATGATTTGTACTCCTCACCCAATATTGTGCGGGTGATAAAATCGTGAAGAGTGAGATGGGCTGGGCATGTGGCGCATATGGGTGAGGAGAGGGGATGCATAGGGTCTTGGTGGGGAAACCGGAGAAAAAGAGACCACTGGGGAGAACTTGGCGTAGATGGGTGGATAATATTAGGATGGATCTCCAGGAGGTGGGATGTGGGTATATGGACTGGATTGGGCTGGCCCAGGATAGAGACAGGTGGCCGGCACTTGTGAGTGCGGTAATGAACCTTCAGGTTCCGTGAAATGTGGGGAGTTTCTTGACTAGCTGCAAACCAGTTAGCTTCTCAAGAAGGACTCTGCACCATGGAGCAAGTAAGTAAGTTCCATGTTTTATCTCCAGTTGCAGTACAGTTTATACATTGCCATGCATATCAAATTCAGTGTGTCACATTTGGATCACATAACAAACCTTCACAGGGCATACTGCCAGTTACAATAATTTAATCACCCCTCTGTTATGACATACATTCACTCTTCTAGTTAGCATCCATCTTATCACTTGAGAGGCTGGAAGGTATAAGGTTTCTGAATATGAGACTCCCCGCTCTCACAAGCAAGGTGCTGGTGGTCTCTCCATTTCAGCTGTAGTGAAATCACAAATTCCAGTTGGCCAGGTATGTAACCTTTACTACCATTATAGAAGGGGGACCGTGGTGGCACAGTTGTTAAGGTGCTGCGCTACAAATCGGAAGGTCCCTGGTTCGATCCCAGCTGGTGTCATTGGAATTTTTCATTGATATAAAATCCTTCCGATCGCACTATGGCTCTGGGGTTGACTCAGCCTCTAACAGAAATGAGTACTAGGAGCATTTCCTGGGGGTAAATGCAGCCAGTGCATAAGGCTGACGACGTTACCACCTTCCTGTGCTGTTGTCATGAAATCTGGGAACCTTAACTTCTTGGAACCCTCTAGGCCACTCCAGGTCTGTAACAGGACTGCTTGCTTTGCTTCACAATTATAGAAGAAATGCCAGAAGGTTTGTTTAAGTTTTTGTGTATGTTAACCATGTTGTGCAAGAGCCAGGATAGCTGAGTTGGTATAGTGACTGGGCTAGCTGCTGGACAGTGGAGGAATTGTGGTCAGTTTCAGGCAGGGACAAGAAATTTCTTTTCTCCAAAACACAGAGATTGGCCTTGGGGCCCAGCCAGCCCCCTGTTCAGTGGATGTGTTCCTTGGGGTTTAATTGGCCATGGCATGAAACTGACCACTCATCCCCATCTAATGCTAATATTATGAGTGTGTGGACTTCCCCCAAGCCTTAATGGTATGCATTGGGGCAACTTTCTGTTACTTATATGTTGCACTGTTGTAGTGGTGTATGCACTTTTTTCAGCTGGCCAAGTGGTTTGAGGTTACTAACACGTTATTGCCAAGTTGAAATCCATTCACCAGTTCCACAGTATTGGCAATTTAAATTCCAGATGAGAAAGGTTAGGTTATACTCATTAATTCATGCTTTCAAATCCTCAAAGTAAAATTCCAGTCATTAATGAGCAAAGCTTTGCTGTATGTTGTTTCAGTCGTAACAATGGTTACGCCATCTCAACCCCAACACATGAGCAGTATGATGGAGATGGAATTGCTGGCCACGGTCCAGGTTATGGCATTACTACTATTCGAGTAGATGGAAATGATGCTTTGGCAGTGTATAATGCTACTAAGGCATCACGGGAGTATGCAGTCACAGAAAGCCGTCCTGTCCTAATAGAAGCTATGACATACAGGTATACACTTTCTTTATAAAAGAGTAAAAGTAAAGCTTATGACTGATATTTTATCATTAAAACACTTGTTCTTTCCAACATTTTGTGGTCATAAACTTGTGTGATTGATTTACATGAGGATATATGAGAATTGTGATACATCAATAAAAGTGGATAGTTACCATAAAATATATAGGTTCTGTATGTGTAAGATTATTTTGGTAAGAAAAAAAATTGCTTCCCATTGCTTTCTGAATTATTTTAATTACTTGATGAATTTTTTAAACCATGTCTCTTGCCATGCCATGATGTGTCTGTGGTGCAGAATAGCATTGTGTCTGTTGCATTTATGTGTCCATGTGATTGGGTGTCAATCATGTGATGTGACAGACATTAGCAGAAGCAGAAAGTTGTGTATTTCAGAGGTAAACGGTTTCAGTTTTAGATGGGTCACTGATTATTATGAGATATCTACATGGTCTTGCTTTGTCCATCCAGGCAGACGCCAAGGTGACACCTCAGATTAGACCCACAGTTTCTTCATTGTGCATCCTTTCCAGGCTGTTACTGTCATCTGGTCATTTGATGAGCTTTTGACATGCTACAGAGTTACGCACAAGTAGATAAGTTTCTTGCCAAGCCATGCTGAATGCAGTGTCTTCGTATTCCATATTTGGTTCTGTACCTTCTGAACTTTGGCAATGAAATTTTTTTTGTATGTATGAGTAGAATGTGTGGAATATATGGGTATTTTGTTGTCTTTAGTTGTACTTTGAGTAGTGCAGTCACGTGAATTGTTGCATGACATACGTTAAGGTAATAAGCAGGCTTGTCACTTCATTTATATGAGGTCAGGAATAGGCAAGTTTTAAAATTTACAATATGGCGTCTATACATTTGCATACCAAGGAAGTGAAAGCATTGGCTGAAGTTAGTAAATTTTTAGAGGTCTGTCAGGGTTTTTTGTTTTTAGACCATATAAAGCAGCATCATGTCACAGCCTAGTTATTTCCTTCATTAAAAGAGAGTTGGCAATTAGAATGTTGGACAGCAGGTAGAAAGTTGCTTGTTGAAATGCTGGTGGGGAGACAGTTACAGGGGTTTGCTGATGTGAACTGGATGAGTTTGTGAGTGATGGGATTTCACATTGACAGCACTGAACATTCTGTTTTTATGGCAGATCTAAACAATATGCTCTTGCTTAGGAAGTTTACTGCACTTTTAAGAAATGCTGCATAATCTCTGTTTTATTTTCCACAAAATTTTGTTTATTTTATAATTTTATCTTTTCCCTTTCAAATAATGTTTTTTTTTAAACCATATGATAAAATTTAAATACCCAACCTGGCCATCTAAAACCTAGAGCAGAATTGTGTGAAGGATCAAGTAACAAGTATAATAGTTAGTTTAATTCCTACTTTCATGACAGGCTGTGGACTCAGTGATGTAGGGTTGATATTCAATAGGAGTTTTTCTCTGTGCCATTCAGCTTCTTTTCTGTTTGGTTCCATGAATACACCTCCCTCTAATGTTGTGGCCTAGAATATGTGAAATTTATTCTTACACTCTGTGTCTTCATTGTATAGTGTTGATGAAGTTATGACTTTATCTGTTTCATACTCGGAACAAAGTTCCAATGTGACCCCTTGTCTTATTTCAGAGTTGGACACCACAGCACATCAGATGACAGTAGTGCCTATAGGTCACTTGATGAGGTGAAGCAGTGGAACAGCTTGGATTCTCCAATTTCCAGATTACGACAATACTTAGAGCTTAAGGGATGGTGGGATGATGCAAAGGAACGTAGCTTGAAGGAAGAGGCAAGAAAAATGGTAAATATTAATTCATTGGCATTTTGTAAGTACCAAATTGGTCCCTCCCCCCGCCTCTGCATCCGTTCCTCCCACACTGATGGAACCAGATCTGTGTGTGTGTGCTGAAAATACTGTGTAATTGTTGTCCATATTTTGTTTTGCATAATGTCAACCATTACAGTTTTTGTTGACTGTAACATAGTGTATACATAGGCCTTTCATGACCAGTCGGTAGTTCGGGATTCTATTCACAAGATTGTTCCTGGTCAGCAAAGTCACATGAATATTGATCGAATTCTCAGTGGTTATAAAGCTATGGGTCCTTGATGTTCAACAGTGACTTACACATAAAAACAGTTGTTTTTATGAACAAGTTCTTATACTCTACAGTTCACTGAATGGTAAATGTGCCAAGTGGCCATCTTCAGCTTGGGTACACATTCCTACCCATTTTCCTGCTCAGTATGTAACCTTGCCAAGAACTGCAGTGTCATGTGTCTTTCAGCATCTAAAATTTGTTGAAATAATTTGCTTCTTGCGTCCACATTCCATTCACACATTATTTTCGTCATGTAGGAAAATGGGTCAAGGTGTTTATCTAAGCTGAATGTGGCTGCTTTAAACATTTACTGTAAAATGGTCTGTAGAGTGGAAGGATTTGTTATTCAAAACAGCATAGTTAGGTGTAGAGCATTCCTGAAGTTCAAATACATACAGATATATAACAGAGCATCAGAGCCATGTTCTTTTGATATTCTGTGACTGTGAATGACTTCATGAATAATCTTTTGAAATATCATGTTTTAAGTCAGGCAACATCCTGTATATGAGTATTGAATGTTTTGAAGGTGGTGCAGTCATTGGCAAGAGCAGAGAAAGTTCTAAAGCCAGAATGGAAAGAGATGTTTTTTGATGTGTACTACGACATGCCGGACCATCTTGTGTAAGTACAATAAATAACTGTAATGGAGAACATAAGCATGTACATTAAGTTTTCCAGGTATTTCATCATCTGATGATGATATTTCCAGTTTGAAGGTGATGTCCGCCCCCTTTTCCACATGACCTTTGCACTGGCCCTTGGCTTATTCTTGTTGTTCAACTGATAGGTACATGTTATAGTTACTTTGCTCTGGATTTATAAAATAAATCCTCTTTTAAGATTTGTGTCCAGTGTTTGGAATTATTTATTTAGTTATGCTTGTTTAAGAAATTCTTTCAGTAGCTCAGATTATGTACTGTCAAATAATAGGATGTAGGCAATAATAAACTGCCAGAGATTTTTCTCTTCTCCAAAACATCTAGACTGGCTCTTGGGGTTCTCCCAGTCCCCTGTTCAGTAGGTACCAGGGTTCTTTCTTGGGGTACGTGGCCAAAGTATGATGTTAACCACTGTTTTATCTCCATCAAGAGTTGAGGTTAGGAATGTGTGGAGTTATACCTCTATGTCCTGTGTATTCCTTCATGGTTTGCATCTCTGTGTTTAGGGAATAATAATTAGAAAGGATGTAGAAGGTAGCAGCAGTGTCATAATTTGAGATGTGGCTCTGGCATTAGCATGGATGGACTGAGGAAAACCACAAAATAGCTCAGGATATCTGGTGTCTGGGCTATTGCAGTGCTTTTACCAAACTCTTCACTCTTCTGTCATCACAGCGCTATATAAGCACTACCTGCTTATAGAGCCTGATGTAGTTTCACCAGAGCCCTCTGAGTGACCTTTTATAGGTTTATTTTCTTTTGTATTCTACAGAAACTAACGGATATGCTCTTTATTCCATTATTTTCATACAGAAAGCAGATGAAGTCCATGGAAAATCATGTTGAACAGTACAAGGACAAGTATCCAGTGAACAAACACAAGATTCCTGTCTAGTGTCTGATCTTCAGATTGTAACAAATACACTGGGGAACACCTTTTTTCAACTGTGTGAGGGGGGGGACTGTAAGTTCTGCACAGATGAATGAATGATTGATTGAAATTACTGTGAAATTTTTTTTATAAAATACTGTTACTTCAGGTTAGCCTTTATCTGACTTCCAAACTGTCTTGATTTATAAATTTTTCCATATGGACCCACATTAACAGGAGTCCCTTTCCTTGGAATCAGTTGGTGACTGGCAGACTCCTTGAATGATGTGGTATATTTTTTGTACATTCTTGTTTATTGTGTTTTAAACTCCTGTTGGGTAGGCTGTAATCAAGGACTGTAAGAGAGCACGTCAGATGAGTTGGAATTCACTGTAAACAGTGAGACTTAAATTCCATAAATATATCAGACACATCTGACATCTGATATATGTCACCAAAGTCCATAATCATCAGGTATATTTTCCACATACAAATCTTGTAATCTTTCTCACTGGGGATGCAGGGTATGGGATTTATGTGCTTAAAATATTGTACCTGGTTATTTTATAAGAAAATAAAAATATTCTAGGCTCCACAAACAAGTATGAGGTGACCTTCATGTAACCCATCTGTATCCCTCCAAACCTTATGCAAAGTGACTATTTTTTTAATCAAAATTCCTGATGTACATGGTTTTAAAATACACTTTAATTGGCTTGTATATGTCTCATGCAGCCTACTGAAGTGTGTACCAAACTACAGCTCACTGATGGCAGCAAGATCCACTTTAAGTCACATACATGAATTTGGTAAAGGCACACCAAACTTGACCAAGGCTTGTAGCATGAGGGCATATCACCATCCTTATGACAGCAAATTGGTTAAGGCAAAATCATGTTCAAGATTCTAGCACATCAAACATCTTACATCATTCTGTTGTATAAAAAATGAAATATTTAATGTTACAAAGAGGGTGATTATTCATTTCACATGAGATAAGTATATTAGGAGTAATTTTGTAACGAAATGCCAAAGCTTATAGTAGTTCTTTATAACCTGTAACTTGTCACCAAATATACCCCTCAACCAGCACTGTGCCGTTTGACAAGGTAAAGAGATTTGTTGTTATTTTTTTATTCAATATTCAGTAACAGCTTTAACCATCAAACATGTAATTGAAAGTCTGTAGAAAAATATGTGGGAAATGCAGACGCATATTTTAATCACAACAGTTGATGGAACGAGTCAACATGGGAGACTTGGCTGGATTCTCGCCTTTGTGGATAAAGGTGTTCGCTGTGTTCAACTATGTTTTGTCGACACATACTGTATCATGCACTGTTAACATAATGATCTGTACAGCAGGTGTTGGAGATGACCTTCACTCTTAGACATGCTGTCAGTGCAATGTTCAAAACTGTTTAAAGAACTTATCTTGAAATTGCTGTTACTGTATTCCTGATGATTTAAGTTCATCCACTGTATGTGTGGATTATTTTGTGACTATTAGCCTGTCACTGTATGGATTTACATGACTATTTGCATAATCAAATTTGTAAAATAAGTTAGTAATGGACTAACATTACAACTACTTGCTGTTTCACAGAACCAGCTGCGAAAGTGTACCGGTACTGACACAAAAAGAAATGGGAGGTTTTGCACAACTATAAATCTCTGTTTTCAAATGAAACAATTTTGTGGTCATGTGTACAGGTAACTTTGATATGCTTGATTCCTGGAGTAAGAGACTACAGGTTTTCAGCCATGCTTTTGATTGCACTCCAGTATTATCTAATTTTTTTTTTTCTGGACGAACACACACTCATTGCTCTCACTTCTGTAACAAGGAACTTACACAAAATTTGTCCACCGGTCGTTATATTGTAGATGTGGAAGGAACTGAAACACCAGGAAAAAACTTTTAAAAATGCCAAAACATTGCGGGATTACTTACATCCCCAAAATTTTTTTTAATCACACCGCATTTATTCATGAAACCGAAAGAACAATTCGCGTCTGTTACACCAAGCATAATGAAACTACTTTTCATCATCTTATGCCAATGTTCAGAAATATTGAAGCTTTTCTTCAGCACTTACGTTTTTATGGCTTAAAAGGAAACGGATGAGTCTTATGCAAGTTGGTATCTTCACAACTTTACACCCATTGATGTTATTGTGTAACTGTTATTTATTATCTGGCTCTGAAATAATGTATGTCGTGTACGGATCTTCGAGCACTGATATTTAATATTCATTTAGATATTTGCGTAACTTGGTGTTTCCAGTCAAAATTGATTTAAAGCAATATACTTAGTACGTAAAGCGAAAAATTTGAAGGAAAACTTGTTCATATTTCCTACACAATTGACTCTATATATTCGAACTGTAGTTAATCTGTAAACCCGTACGGAATAGCTGTGCGAGTGTGTCTGTACAATAGAGATTTTCCCCACGCGTTGTGTTGTTTGCCTGTCATGGCTGACAGACTGGTGTATCAATGTTGGCGAGTAGTGTAGCAAAACAGTTTTTCACTCTAATGACATCATTTCGCACATAATTTTTTGAAACGGCAACCTTTGTCAGAGGTAAGAACCTACCTAACCCAGTCATTCGGTTTATGATATACGATAATTCTTTAGTTGTTTTGCAATTGGCATCAACACGCGAACCGCATTTAAATTGGGAACTGGCAACATTGCAGTTTTCTGAAGTCTCACAACTATGAAAGTTTATTTGTTTATTTATTAAGCATTCCAGAGATCCATCAAAATGGATATAGAACTTCTCATTAGCATAACAGTAGGCACAGTACAAAATGAGTCCGGAAAATAAAGTACCAATGCTAATAATTTTATAAACACAGTACATAAATAAGACATCAGGTTTATACAATGAAATCAGATCAGAACATAATGGACAATCATTGAATACCTATATAATGTACATTGACAGAAACTCAAAACTAATACCAGTATAATAAGCAATTTTGTAATACAGTACATAATTCTTGTTTGATTAAAGTACTCTTCCAATGTATAAAATAAGTAGGTGTATAAAAATTGTTTCAGAGCAATTTTAAACTTTTTTAGATTACCAGTGACATTCTTAATCTCCAAATGTAAATTATTAAAGATTTTTATCCCCGAATAATAAGCTCCTTCTTGATAAATGGTTAAGTTTGCTTGGGGCAGGTGTAAATTATTTCTTTGTCTAGTGTCTGTGTTGTGATTTTCAATGTTTGATGAGAAAAAGTGTTTGTTTTGAACTACAGACATTAATAAAGATAATAGATATTATGATGCCAAAGGCAAAATTTGTAATTTCTTAAGTAAAGTCATGAGCAGAATCAGAAAGCATAGCAAAAGCTAGGTTATGGTGCATTGTGACAAGTTTGGTTTTATTGTTGAGTCATTTACTTACCACACATCTTTGCCAGTCATTAGTAATGCAGCTTATTTCTGTTGTATTTTACCAACAGATGTATAATATTGGAGATGGGAATTTGATTTTTTAAGGTACTTGATGGTTTAATGGCAACGAAAGTGATAAATTCTCTCAGATGATCCACATCCATTTGGAGGTGTGATTTGAATAAACCCTGCAACACAATGAGCTGGATAGTGCTAAGATTAGTTTTTGCACCTGTTTCCATCCACTGTCCTTCAGAGGTCATTGGACACACCTGAGGTCAATATTGATATTATATGTATAAACATACATGTATAGCAGAGTGCACCCAGCATATGATTTTCATATGATGGGAATGGTTTTTATCTGATGTTGACACCATTGTATAACTGCTTGTAACAAAGCCTGTCCATCCTTTCCAGCCTCCTCAAAACTCTTTAATTTCTTCTGTTTTCCCTTATATTTATTTTGTTCATTCAATCCCACTACATGTCAAAATTTGTGTAACATAAATAAGGCAAAATATGTACAAGAAAAACATGGAAAAAGACAATCAAAATATTTACATATTAAATATAATCCATGTCACATTTTAGAGATAAAAAATATATATGACTACATGGTTGTGCATTTGCTTGTCAGGGTAGAGTATAGAAAGTACCTAGTTCCAGGCAATTGCAGGTGACAATGTGTTACAGAAACCCATCCAAATGAGTGAAAAGTGGAACAACATTGATCTTGTGACAGACCCAGCAAGCTGGTTGTGGATTTTGAATTTGTTTTCAGTGGTCAATAAAACCTCAAATACATGCTTTCTCACCTTGTCCAAAATGTTTTCTTTTGTAGGTCATCCTGTTGAATAATAAGTCATATTTTGGACATTTAAGTATTTTAGATAAATGTCCATCATAGAATATGCCTTTCAAGCTTCGTTTGAAGAAGAGTCGTCAATATAATGTTGTGTCCAAATCATTGTTTGTGATATGTGTGGAACTTCTGGATGGAACGTCAATAGAATGCACATTGTCTGCTGAGAGCAGTGGAAGGGAATGCCTTGACAATGTATGTCAGAGGCTTGGTTTGCAGCAGGTGAGGATGCACCAGTGTCACATTTGTTATGCACTATCTTTTTTATAATGGGTCACAGAGAATAAAGCCTTATGAAACTCGAGCTTTCATACCTCTGGAATAAACTTTGCTGTCTGAAGGGACGGTTCCAATTCATATTGTTTTAACATTGTTTTGATTGATTTTTTAAAATTTTGTTTAATGATGAATGTAACAAAAACAGTGTAGAGTTTCTTATGAATTATTTGTGATTGTTTTAGGGGGATGGTACTGAGAGGGTTAAGCTTACTGTTTGCAGATAATGCATTGTACACAGTAAATTTGTTCACATTCGTTGTGTGGGACTGTGTGCTTATAAATGCATAATCTGAATTTTTCTTTGCTGATGTTGTTTGTAAAAGTGCACAAAATGTTTTATAACATTATTAGCTGTAACAGAAATTGATTGTATTAAAGGTGCTTGTTTTTTGTTGTTAGAATTTTGCTCACAAAATTTTTTTTATATCTTGTTAAAGGAAATGTGATTTTGATTGTATAGATTATTACCAAATTATGACTGGGAAACTTGGTGAAAAGAGACCATATCAGGGATTTATATGTAGCTGGGAATGTAATGTTTAAGTGGATCTTGGACCTGTAAACTGTGCCAGCTGCATCCAGTGTGGGCTTTTTTTGGTAATGTTGATGGAGCAGTGGTTTGTGTAATGATTACAGTTCTTGAACAGCTGATATGTATGAAGTATATGTGCAGTTACTGTGCTAGTGATTATTTGGTTACAAGTTGTTCACAGAGTTCTAGTTATTTACCCTTATGCCTATTTACTTTTATGACATAGTAATCACTTTGTATGATAAAGAGGGCCACAGTTTTTGTGGCAGTCCCAGAAGACCGTGATGTATGATAATGGGGTCTGCAGTTTTTGTGGCAGTCCCAGAAGACCATGATGTATGATAATGAGGTCCACAGTTTTTGTGGCAGTTCAGTAGACTGTGATGTTTGATAATGAGGTCCACAGTTTTTGTGGCAGTCCCAGAAGACTGTGATGTATGATAATGAGGTCCATGGTTTTTGTGGCAGTCCCAGAAGACCGTGATGTATGATAATGATGTCCACAGTTTTTGTGGCAGTCCCAGTAGACTGTGATGTATGATAATGAGGTCCACGGTTTTTTTGGCAGTTCTAGAAGACTGTGATCATCTCCTCAAATGAAGTTCTGATGAAATGTTATCCTCCTTATCATCAACAGATATATCCTGGCCAAGGAAAGAAATAAAACCCTTTATTCAACAGAATGATTGCTATGCAGCACGAGCATGTTGTATTTTTGACATGTGCTATAGTACTTGGGTGGGGCATATAGAAAGTATGGGAGAGAGCAGTGGTGTATACAGATTTGGTGGGGAAACCTGAGGGAAAGAGACCACTTTAAAGACCTAGGCATAGATTGGAGGATAATATTAAGATGGATCTTCAGGAAGTGAGATGGGGAAGCCTGGACTGCATTGATGTGGCTCAGGATAGCTACAGGTGGTGGGCACTTGTAAATGTAGTAATGAACCTCCAGGTTCTATAAAATGTGGGGATTTTCTTGACTAGCTGAGAACCATTTAGCTTCTCAAGAAGGATTCTGCTCCATGGATTGAGTAAGTAAGTACTCTAGTACTCTCACAGGCCATGGTCAGAGTTTCTTGTACTGAGCAGTATGTAACAGTGACTCTTGATACTGAAATAGTCATTTTGATCACCTTAAGAATGTGAACTTTCATACAAACCGTGAATGAATGAATGAATGAACAAATGAATGAATAGGTATATAGATAAATAAATAAGTAAATAAAATAAAGCTAGATATATAACAGATAGCTAGATAAATAAATAAATTCAAGATATGATGTAGTCTTTTTCCAGTCTATTGGTGTAAGATGTGGTTTGGGTTTATTTTTTTAAATGGTTGTTTCAGCCAGAATTCTTTGGATTGCGGTATTTATCACGCCATGCACAACAGCCTGTCCCAAGATGGGTGGAAATGGATCATCCACTCAAAAGGCAGTTGGATAAATATGCCCGGGATCAGAACTTGTTTCTGAGAGTTATGTATTATGTTTCAGGAGTAAACTTGCTTCATGATGAAATGACAAGGTAAATGTATAATATGGTGTGTAAAACAGACCACATATTGGTTTTGTGGTAGTGCTCTGAGCTTGTATTCAGGAGGTGTTTGGTTCAGATCTTGGCTAGTACACTGGCTACCTTGAGTGAAATTTTTGTTATTTTTCCTCTTGGCAAATGTCTGGATAATATCTATATTAGGCCATGTAACATTTGCAAAATTTGAGGCGTTATTAATTCAAAGAAGTAAACTTTTTGTGCACATGTCAGTAACTTATGTTATATTTAATTTAGATTATATATGTCTTTTATTTCTCTATTAACCCTTTACAGGTCATGTTTTTATATAAGTGGCATACATTGAGTTCAGATTTATTGATATTTTTTGCCAAGTCCAGTAAATTTGCCGCAGATGTCAGTACTGCATAAACTGCTGCTAGCAGTATGTTTTGTATTTGCCAGATGGCAGTACCAAATAAACTGCTGTTAGCAGTAGGCTTTGTATTTGCCAGATGGCAGTGCCAAATAAACTGCTGCTAGCAATATGCTTTGTATTTGCCAGATGGCAGTACCAAATAAACTGCTGCTAGAAGTATGCATCAGGATGCCAGATGGCAGTGCCTTATTCTATACTTCCTAACAGGAGGCTTTAGATGAATTTAAAAATGTTTGTAAACAAAGCTGCTCCACAAATGGTTAAACTGGACTTGACTTGTGACAGGTTGTTTTTAATTCAGGTATCACTATTTCCTACAACTGAAGAAGGATGTGATTGATGGGCGGATGAGCTGCGATGCTAAACAAGCAGTGCTTTTAGCTAGTTACAGCATGCAAGGTAATGCTTTGTTGTTATGATAATAGTGTGAGGAATATCAAGTATATGTACTTGTAAATGCCTGTTAGTTTTTGCTCGTAAGTAGTGCCAGGGGTATAGCAATCAAGGATTTTTCCAAAAATAGTTTTTTAGCAAGAAATTTCATATGAATGTGTGTTGATTTCATCTGGTACACCATAAGGGCCACTGGCTACTCTTGTGAACACAGTACCGAATCTTCAGGCTCTTTGAAAGGTTGGCAATTTCTTATCTACCTAGAAAAAATCTTAGCTTCTCACTCTGCTTCATGGAGTTCATGGCTCTTTCACCCATCCATACTGTGTGTCCTGTCCATCACATCCTGCTTCATTCAAATATTGTAAAATTCTAAATTGTGTCTAAATATTTATTTGTTGTTATTTCAGCTGAGTTTGGGAATCATGATCTAGAACGGCATACTGCAGAATACCTAAAGGACTTTGCACTGTTTCCAAAGGTAATTTTGATTACTTTAGATTTAATGGAGCCAAATATCCCAAGAATGTAAAATTTGAAGATTTCACAAAAATTCTGTGTTGTTATGAGCCACATCAGAATTTGGTTAGAAACCAAAATTTCAGAAACTTGCTCTGTTTCCTTCATTGAGTCCACTCTGGGCAAAGTATGATGCCTGTTTGCTGGTGTACTGAGCAACAACAGGGCAGAGTCAAATGCAGAACTCAGGTTCATCCAAAATTTTGGTACCTAGCCATACAACCATATGTTGTTACATCTAAGAGGACTTACTTAATGTTTGTATTTTGTGAAATCCAGAAATAACATTATGAGACCTTCACCTGTTCACAGGTACTGCTATGGCTGATTTTTTTACTCTAGTTATTTGTGATTATAATTAACCTTTGGTTTGGTGATTATGGTAGCACCTGACATCAGATGGCAACCTGGAGAGTTTGACAGAGGCTGTGATACTGCAGCACGCAGCTCTGGCTGGCTTGTCCCAAGGCACAGCAGAGGAGTACTACATCCTGGCTGCACAGCAGTTGGATGGCTATGGCCAGGAGACATTTGAAGCCAAAGTGTGTATCATTACTTTTGTATTTACCTGTTCATGAAAGACTCATTTACACCATAGAGACTAATATTTAACCCGGTGGTACCAACCATAATATGTTTTTAATGCACAGTGTGATGCTCAAAGCTGCTGAATGCTGTATGATTATGACTGCTCTTAATGCAGTCCGTGTTTAAAATCTAGTCTACACTTAATTCTGACAGAGGGTTAATTTAGTGGGGTTTAGGTGGTACAGTATTTTGGGTGGAGGCGAAAACAAATGTACATTACTGTGTTCAATTTTTACCTGAGAAGCCTCCCATGGGTCATTATGAAGAGATGGCCAAGAAAGTTACGTGTGTTTGAGATCTGTGCCTAAGAAATTCCTCTGGGTAAATAATAAAATTATCTCTTCCTCCATATTTTGCATTGTTATATCTGATTTGGTCTTAAGGAATGAATGTAAAGGGTGTGTACGAGGCATTGTGATGTGTTGCTACAACTGCCAGTGATGAATGTTGTGTGGTCTCTGTATTACAGGATGAAACTGGTGCTGATGTTATCATTGCTGTGTCCTTGATGGGTGTAGTAGTTTGTTATGAAAATAACCAGACCTCAAAGTTTTACAGGTGGGTCTCATCATGTGATGGTGTTAGGATGCGTGTTCAAGCAGTAATATGTGGTACATATATACTTGCATGCAAACTATAAGTAAAAATCTTCTCACTTCTCTTTCTCAGAGAATTTGAACAGGATGACCTGTCATAGCAGGGCCCAAATATGTGAATGCTGAGTCTTGACAAGTGAAATGAGAATCAGTTGTAAATGTTTGCAAATCTGAGTAAATATAAAATACTGCCTGAAGGCATGATTTCAGTTACTATAGGAAGATCAGGGAGGAGTATATAAGTTGACAGAGCTGCAACATGCAAAAGTAAGAATATCTGTAGATGATGACAATCACAGTTATGTTTGAGAGTTATAGACATTATGTGCTAGTAGATACAAATATTCTCATTGCAAGAGATTTGTGAAACATTCAAAGGATCTGTAGTGTTAGATAGTTTATATACAGTGAGCATGCAACATGGCCAGTATTCTTGCTAGAACCATACCACCAATGCATAGTCTGCATACACATTGCAAGCAACAGGAAGTGAAGTATTAGTCTCATTTCAGAAGGGTTGTTGTCATACTCCATTATTACAGTGTTTCTCTTAACATTTATTAAACTGTTAGTTTTTTATTATTATTTTTTATGTTCTTGGAATTATTCAGGTGGAAGGATATAACCAATGTTGTCAACCATAAGCGAAACTTTGGGATAGAATGTCCAGTACCTGATGAAACAGTTCACTTCCAATTTACCGATCCTGAATCAGCAAAATATGTGTGGAGGATGTGTGTGCATCAGGTAATTAGCGTACTGTGTATTTGTGGATGATATTTGTTCATCATGCAGAACATTTGCTCTGTTGGTTTTCAGATGATCCCTTTATAGTGTGAATGTGATAGTAATGTTTCTGAATTGTTGATTATGTGGTCATATTAATCTTCTTGAATTACTGGCAGTCTTTGTCATCATACTGGAATCTTGCTGACTGGATAATCCATGGCAGCTGTGGTGGATAAGATGTTCTTGTATAGAAAATAACAGTTTGAGGTTGAGGTACTGACTTGCAAGTAGTATGAATATGAGTGATCCTGAATTGTGTAAAATTATGCACAGTCATCTTAAGAAGATGGAAAGGGGATCAACGTAGCAGACATTAAGAAGACAGTTGTAATGTAATGTAATATAAATTAGTTCACCTTCTGTGTACACTGTTTTATAACTAACTAAACTGACTGACTGACTGAGTGACTCACTCACTCACTCACCATGGAGCAGAGTCCTTCCTGAGAGGCTTACAGGCCTGCAGTAAGTTGAGAAATTGTACGTGTCATGTGAGACATGAAAGTTCATTACTGTATTCACAAGCACCTGCCACCTGTCCTTATCCAGAGCCAGATCAGTTTAGCCCATGCCTCCCCATCCCACTTCTTGAAGATCCATTTTAATATTATCCTCCCATCTACACCTACTTCTTCCAAGTGGTCTCTTTTCCTGAGGTCTCACCAACAAATTCCATCTCTCCTGTCGCTCTTACCAGTCTGTATTATGCAGTTGGTATGTGTTCACCAAACCCTTATCTGTAGCTGTTTTTTATTTTACAGTCATAAATAATATTTTTGTTACAGCACACATTTTACATGCAGCATGAGCAGGCAGCAGAGTCAACACACAATGTGCAACTTGGGGATCACATACCACTAACTCTCTTCCATAGTGCCTTAGAGGTGAGAAGTTAGAAGTAGAGAATGCAAGTAGGTTTTGTGTGGTGAACTGTGTGTGTGCTGCTGTCTGCAGTGTTCATTTTGTAGTGGAATGTTCTTGTTACATTAGCTGTAAGTGGTTGTGTCACTGTAGTATACCATATTGGTTTATTACCTGCCAGTTCAGTTTATTTCACTCCCTCACAGCTTAAAGTTTCATTTTAATAGTTATCTTCTCATTACTCAGGAGCTGAATCGAGGTCTTCCTGCTGTTATTCAGCTGAATCTTTACCTTTGCTCTGATATTCAGCTGAGTCTAGGTCGTCCTGCTGTTATTCAGCTGAATCTTTACCTTCCCACTGTTCTTCAGCTGAATCTAGATCTTCCTGCTGTTATTCAGCTGAATCTTTGCCTTCCTACCGTTATCTGCTTAATCTAGATCTTCCTGTTGTTATGCACCTCATTCTAGACCTTCTTGCCAGATCTCAGCTTGTGTCCAGTCTTGAATTTGGAACATTCTTTTAGGATGGTCATTTGACAGAAAGCTGTGAGGAGCTTGATAACAGAGATACTGGTGGAGGTCCTGTGCAATGGAGCATGCCACCTTGTGCGGTACAACGAGCTCAGTCCACATCTTGTCTAGACCTTACTGCACCTACAGACTTGGACAAGCTAAGGTAATGTCTAAAGACAAGTTTCTGCTCTACCTTCTGATTGCCTTCTGGAGCTGCAGTGGCTCTGTCATTGTAGTAACTAGACAGTTGGCAAAATAACTGGAGTATCAGGGTTTGGTTCCAGATGGGGGCAGAGATTTTCTGTTGTTTATTGTGTCCATACTTGCTCCTGGTTCCACACAGACCTTTTGAGTCAGTTCCTCAGGATCTTGCCAAGGAGTAAAGTAGCTAGGGCATGAGCTCAACTGTGTTTAATGCTAGGCGAAGATTGCATGGAGGTGTAACTCCACTCCTGAATATTGCAATATTGTGCTGGGACTTTTCACCTTAAATTTTTGCTTTAATGTCATTATGAGTGTCTATTCATGATTGTTGTTATCACTACTGTTGTCATTACCATTGTTTTGGAGGAATATGTTGCTTCCATCTTCAGCATGCTGGACACAGCACATTATGTTGCAATGTTGGTAACTGTTACTATACAGTGTCATAATGCAGAAGACTACAGCCATGATTTCCAGTGTTAATGTGAACCTCATCTTGACACTGTTGCATGGTTGCAGAGCCCTGTTACCGTCCTACCGCCCTGCTCCTGATTATGAGACAGCAATGCAGCAGAAGTACCGTGGAGCCAGTCAGACTTCAGCGAATTTAAACATTAGGCCTAATCATCAGATTGGAATTTTGTACAGCAGCCAACCTGAAATACACCAGACTCACATTCAAGAGGTGAGTTGCAAGATTTAAGGTTCTCACATTGGTGTTTTTGAGGATTCACGTCTCAAGTTACATGATGCTGTGCAACTGGGTGAGTGGTTCCTGGCATTTCGTAGTGCCTTCAGACCTTAATTGTGGGTTTCACTGTAGGTTGTAAAGGATATTTAAAATTATATATGTGTTTTCTTGTTGACAGAATCTCAGTTCATATGGTCATTACAAGCACTATCCAGACGTTACACAAGTGGAACGATTCTACCTGGAATCCAGGAATGAGGAACCCCAACGGATTCTGGAGGGAAGTGTGGACCGTAACTCCCACAGAGTGCTTCCAACCCTGCATACTTATAGGTAAAATTACTTGTCTGTAGCGGTTCAACTGTGGTCTTTGTCTAGTGCCATGTGAGTTTAGCTGACATGCAACTGCCTTGTTTGTAAGAGATATCTCCAGGTGTAGTGTCCATGGGCAAATTAAAAGGGTTTATACAGAATTTTGATGAGAAAACATGAATGGAAGAGACCATGTGAAAGAGCTGTCTGCAGACAGGAGGATAATATTAAACTGGATCTAAACAAATAAGAGTGGTAGGGTGTGGACTGCATATATTTGGCTCAGGATAGGTTCATATAGCTGACTGTAATGACAACAATAATGAAACTTCAGAAGTGGGACTGATTCTTTAAATATAATTTAAATATAATTGTTGTTATTTATTTGTACTGTGGTTTATTTTTTATTCATAGAAGTCAGTTTATTGCATTCTTGTTTCATGCTGTTATCAAGTATGATGTGTTAGCAAACTCTAATTACAAGAATGACTCAGAAAGATACTTAACAAATTTTAAACATGATTGATTCATTTTTTTTTCATTGGTTGGCTTATTTTCATGAGCTTTGGATGTTAAATCAGTCCAAAACTTAAAATTGAACTGTATCTACTTGGAAACATCAATTTTGGTAGAGATGTTTTTTCGCACCATATGTAGGTTTGTTTTTTGTGGTTGGCTTGTCTGAACTGTGAAAGGCAAATGGAACTTTTTATTTAACAAACACCTGTGCAGTACTAGGCCACATGGTGGACAACTGAGAAATTGTGGTTCAGTTCCTTGCTGCATGGTTAAGAGATTTTTCTTGTCCTCAGAGTGTGCAGACCAGCCCTAGGGCCCATACATAAAGCAAACATAAACCAAACCAAGACTTAGTGGAGTTGTACCTCTGCCTATCTATTGTGCACAGAGACAACTGTACCTTCATCTTATGCCATTCTCTCTGTATTTTAAAGTAGTTAAGTTATGGTTGCAGTGTATGGGACATATACACAGATGATGTAAACCAGTAGTGTATGCAGACTTTTGATGTGGGAAACCTTTTTGAAGCCAGCCACTTGGAAGCCAAGTGGGGAATGGAGGATAGTCAAAAATGTATCTTAAATAAACAAGGTTTTGGTGATATTGCTGCAAGTATAGACACATTGCTTGATTTGAAGGTGTGATTGGCAGTGGTGGTGGAGACATATTCCTGCATGAATGTTATACTGTGTCAGGGAAATGGTTCGTGACATTTCAAAGGAATGTACTGCCCTTATCTACAGGGTGAAGCAGTCCAAGAAAATACTTCTTGTACTTGAAATCTCTAAAACATTGCACACATGTTCCAATGTACTGTTTGTTTGCTAGTATCTATCTTACTGAAACCTAAGCACAGTATTTATTTGTGATGTTGAAGTGTTACTTTTCTTTTAAGACATGTTTATGTTTTGTCTAAGTTGCAACTCTTACTTTAGCATTCTGTTGTCAGTACTCCAGAGCTGGACACTGTAGAGAAGCACATGATCCATGGATTACAGCTCTTGCATCTGTATAAGCCACCACCTCCGTACCCCATCAGCAGACCAAGCAGTAACAGCACTCCAGATCTTGCTTCAAAAACTCTCAGTCCTCCACAACCAGCATTTATTAACCCACAGGTATCTAAAATGGTGTATTGCCAGCAGCAGTTGATTGCCTTACAGTATAAGGAACCTTATGCACAATTTTTTTTTTCGGTTTCCCCTTCTTCTTGCATAGTTTCCATTTTTTTAAAGGTCATTTCATGAAGTGTCTCCTTTCATTATTGCATTCTCAAAGTCTTCCATTTTTAATTTCTTGCCTTGTATTTCCTTCCTTCTTGATGTGTTCTATTTCACAGTCCCAAAGTCTCATGTCAGTGTTGATACTGTTGGAGGGGAATGCTTCAAGTAGGGGAGTGCCTTTGGGGGGGGATTATGGAGGCTGGGAAGACCCAACATGAACCTTGAAGAAGACTGTTGGTACTCTGGTGAATTAATGATACATGGGGCAAGCCAATATTGATTATTAGTGATGCTTTCAGAATGATGATATTGTCTGTGTGCTTTTGTGCGTTCTTACATATGTTTCTCTGATAGGGGCAACTGACTGCTATTATGTGACTCCCTGTTGTCTCAGCTACTGACACCATTGCTAAAAAAAAGACTTGAGTGTTATGCTACCTGGAATACACTGTAATGTGCATTTAATATTCCTGTAGAAACTTTAAACTGAGAAATGCAAAATGGGGAATCCTTCATAAGTTACAGGTTTATGTGGAAATTTGTATGAATGTCATGTTTTATTTCATAATTTTTTATTTGCTACTGCCAGTAATATTATGTTGTGTGATTGGTTATGGAAGTAAAGTAATGTGTTTAGAGACTGGAGGAAAAAATTAAATTGTTCATTCATGACACCAGCAAATGATAACCACAAATACAGTGTTACATTGTTCGTGCATGTTTTGTGGCATCTCATATGTCATCCTCAGGGAGCTCTACATCAAGACTTGAGGATGGCACAGGTAACTCTGAAACATGTAGGAGTGATGTGAGATTGTACTGGCATGTATCAAAGGCATGTTGTTGCTGTCATGAATGGAAAATTTAATTCAGTCAAAACGCACAGTAGAAATAATGTCAAAATAGATGAGCAGAGTCCAGCTGGCAGTGTAGTAAGTGTTTATCTTTTCACCACCACATCTAGGGCTTAGCCTCCAGTACAAAGGATATTGATCACTCTCCTATTAGATGTGAAGTTTAGAGCTAAGGCTTTGTGTTCATGAATATGAGCTTTCTGCCTTACTGTTAGTAAAACCAGCATATTTGTCATGTGAACTGCAACACAAGAAGCTTGTATTGGTAAGCCCTGAAAATTTGGGTGTACATAGATCCCTACAATTAGGTAGTTTGGGATACGGTATTTTTGTGTGTGTTATGCTCGTGAAATTAGAGTGTGACAACCACTGAAAATATGTAGTGTTTTGTATGGTAACTGTGTGGTGAGACATAAAGATTGTGTGGTAACTGTGTGGTGAGACATAAAGATTGTGTGGTAACTGTGTGGTGAGACATAAAGATTGTGTGGTAACTGTGGTGAAACATAAAGATTGTGTGGTAACTGTGTGGTGAGTCATGAAGATTGTTTGGTAACTGTATGGTGAAACAAAGATTGTGTGGTAACTGTGTGGTGAGAACTGTGTGGTGAAACATAAAGATTGTGTGGTAACTGTGTGGTGAGACATAAAGATTGTGTGGTAACTGTGTGGTGAAACAAAGATGGTGTGGTAACTGTGTGGTGAAACATAAAGATTGTGTGGTAACTGTGTGGTGAGACAAAGATTGTGTGGTGAAACATAAAGATTGTGTAGTAACTGTGTGGTGAAACAAAGATTGTGTGGTAACTGTGTGGTGAGACATAAAGATTGTGTGGTGAAACATAAAGATTGTGTGGTAACTGTATGGTGAGACTTGAAGTTTGTATGGTAACTGTGTGGTGAGACATGAAGTTTATGTGGTAACAGTGTGGTGAGACATGAAGTTTAT
>Ga0123354_10003463_pt1 | contig 21809 bp, 11 predicted proteins | sample TergutLab28metaG_2_FD_97872 | JGI IMG/M metagenome (GOLD analysis project Ga0123354, IMG submission 97872) | Labiotermes labralis P4 segment gut microbial communities from Petit-Saut dam, French Guiana - Lab288 P4 | ecosystem: Host-associated > Arthropoda: Insects > Digestive system > Gut ... | reverse complement strand
CTTGAATACATTCAGTGCACCAAGTCCAATGGGGTGTCAAGACCTACAGGTCTGTTAAGTGCACTGAGGGGTCAGTGAATCACAATATGTTTTGTATAAAAAAGTTCTTGTAGAAATATGTGCTTTTGATCAAAATAAAATTGATTAATAGTGTGTTCTGTTTTTGCTCTTCAGTCTAAAATTCTCAACAGTTTTCCAGTTTGTTTGAGACTGTGCATGCTGAGGCCACAGAAATAAGTCTAATGGATTGACCTGATTCACATCTGTCCCCCAACCATTACAGTTTGCCCTCCATTGAACTGTATGGCCCACAGTTTGTCTAGCCACTCCCCATAGGACTGTTGTTAACAGTGATAACCGTGGATAACCTTCACTGACAATAAGCACTCTCAGGATGTTGACATAGATCAGTGTGTGTTAGAAAGCAAGTCTAATGTAGGTTGAAAAAGTGAAGTCTCAAAGATGTGATCCCCACCATCCATGTGACTTCTTGCAGTGGTCTCTGTACCATCTCCCAACTCGTCTTGTACACTCGTAAGTGGTTTGCACAATTTTTTTACTGCCTTTTTAAATGCTCTTGGATTATCAATGTATGTTTTGATGTCCCATGGAAGACAAATGAAAATATTAATACGTGAATAATAAACTCCGTTTTGGTAAATGTTCCATTGTGCCCTAGGTTATAAGTATGCCTGGTATTTATGTTGTGTATTTCAGAATTTGCAAAATACTTTTCCCTATTATTTGACACAAATGTAAGTAAACAAAGTATATACTGTATCATCAATGTTAAAATGTTTAATTCTTTGAACAAGTTTCAATATTCTCTGTTACCACGTCCCAGTATGAACCTAACTGCCCTTTTCGATAACACACTGAAACACAAGGAAAATGATGTGCTATTACATTGTCACTACCATCTATATCCAATAATTCAACCTTTACTTCAGCAAATCACTAACGCTTACTCGAAGCAAGGAGACGACCATGGATCGACTCTATCTCTCAGGCACATCTAATCCATGGCAGCCACATATTAATCCACGGAGCGATACGCGCAAGTTGATATACCATGGTCCAACGACAATTAAAGAGTACCTCCAATTGCTTCTAACTTACCCCATTATATTTATTTATACATTTTATTGGTATCCTTATTATATTTTATTACACTAAACAATCCGTATTGTCCTATTTTATTTATCATACTAAATAACCATGTGATTGTTGTACACACCTGTGTTGATGTCACACCTTAATCCTAAAAAATATGACGTTTTCTATATCCATGTGGATTATGTAATCCTGTACGGATTTACAGAAGGAAAATAAATGATATGATATGAACGTGTTGCTTGAGTCAGTACCATTTATCTATTGTACAGTGCTCCTATTTATAATGCTTATAAATAAAATTTTTTTCTGTTGCAAAGTGCAAAGAGAACACATTGATTCTATACGTACCCAAATTATTTGTTCTTCAGGGTTCACCTGTCTTTTAAAAACTGAAGTGTTTACATACAACGTAGAGTTTCTGCTGTCAATCACGGATAGTAGTGTGATCTTACGCCACGTGTTGCACCTGGTCGTTGTGTGCGATTAACTTTAGTGGATTTTGCTCGTACGTCCGTGGTGCGCAGATCTTATGCCTGCGTTTACTCCGGCGTGAAGTAAATAATCAGTGTCTTTCGTCGTCTGTGACAAATATAAATGGTTTGTTCCAGTAGTTGACGTAGACGTTAGAGGTTAGAATCATGGTACGAAAACTAAAATTTCATGAAAAAAAGCTACTAAAAAAAGTTGATTTCATATGTTGGGAAGTCGACAACAATATTCATGAGGTTAAAGTTATGCGAAAGTATTTCATTCAGAAGAGAGAAGATTATACAAAGTAAGTGAAAGAGGTTTTTCATTCCGTAGACCCATATACGGTGGCATGTGACGTGTATGATGTTTAATTGTAATAATGTATATTCCAGGTTGTTGTGTTTAATTTTATAGTTAATATTTTATTGTATAACCATATAATTGTTTTGTGTAATTTGACTGCTTTAATTTAGCAGATATGTGCCATCATGACTATTTCCACATCCTTAGGTTGTACCTTTAAATGGATAAAGGGAAAATAGATTAATGGAAATGGAAAAAAAAAAGTTCGATACACAGTACGGAGCAGTAACTCAAGAGGACTGTCATAGACTTATACCTCTAATGTCGAGTTGTTTATATTTCAGTAATAGTCATTGTAAAGTACTGTATAGTAACAATTTACTTAAATAAATGTAGGCTCCTAATGTTACAAACATTGTTTCAGGTACAATAAACTGTCCCGTCATGTAAGAGAACTAGCAAGGAAAATAAAAGATCTGGACCAGAAGGATCCGTTTCGAACAGAGACAAGTGCTCAGTTACTGGAGAAGTTGTAAGTACAACGTTGACATAGATGTGCCTCGTACTGACAAAACACTAAGTATGTGTGTTATATTACAGGTACATGATGGGTCTGATTCCAACAAAGTGGGATTTAGCTCTGTGTAACGAAGTAAGTGCTTCGTCTTTCTGCCGCCGCCGATTGCCTGTGGTGATGGTCAGGAGCAAGATGTGTGGATCAGTACGGATGGCGACAAAGTTTGTACAACAGGGACATGTGAGAATTGGTCCAGAGGTTGTGAAAGACCCAGCATTCCTTGTAACAAGGTACTTTCTACTTTTCTTGGGGGCGGGGGACAGTGAGCAAGCTGGCTCCAGCAGTGAGGCTTCTGACTTGTGGCAAAGAGATGTAATGTCCAGGTCACAGCCTGGATACCAACTGTCCTCACTTAGCTTTCTTGTCATTTTATTCAGTCCCCACTGGCAAATTTTGAGACAGTGACTAAAATTACACCACTTTTGTTTTGTTTTGCCCCCCATTCAGGTTCATTAATCAACCTATCATTTTATACTACATGAACTCAGATGCTGACATTGACATTAAATGAACTGTAAATGTGTAAATGAATAATTTTTCAACAGCTTGTTATAGAAAAGCATACTTTTGAAGCTAATTGATGCAAAGTATGGGTGAATTCATGTAAGTGTTTAGTGAATTACCAACTGCCAACACAAACAATTGTACAGGGACATTATTTAGTGTGGTGACTCATGTCACTTTTCACCGAGACCATTTCATCTGCTGTCAGACATCATGGTGCTGTTGATTGTTCCTGTTTGCTGTGAGTTGTCCTGATGTTATAGTTGATTGTATTACAGTTAATGCGAGGTTTTTTCTTAACCATATTTTATATGGTTTTGGAATTGGTTTCCTTTGGCTCATGTACACTCATTACATCTACCAACATGTTCGTTACATGTTAAAGTTTTGCTGGTGAAAGCATGCTTGCATTCACATAATTTTCAGGGTGAGGATTATTATCATGTGTGTTATCCTTCCATGTGCCATGCGTATGGTCGTGTTTATTATTCTGGTCATGCTGTTGCCAAAAGCAGTCTCTCAACGGGGCACAGAATTGTTGTACTCTCATGGGGGGTGGAGTGTAAGTTGTCTTGTAAGTGGAAAGGTATTCAGAAAATAATATTAGCTTATCTAAACCAAATTCACTAGTTCGGATTTATGTTGGTGAATATTAATATTGTAACCTTATGTGGTGTGACACAACATTCTGTGGTAGGGACATACCAATCTACTGTTCTCAGCTGACAACAACAGCTCTGACCTTGACATGTTAGTGTCTGCTTTCTCCAGGCTAACCGTGCAGTAAAAAGATATAGGCACTGTCAAAAATATCTCCGTTACTACGTCTGTCACTTCTCACTGGTCATCATTTGTTATGTGTTCAGTTTATAGCAAGCATAAATTTACCAAATTCCTACCACACTGTTTAGTGTTACATCCCACAAAACATGAAGCTAATTTCATCTATTCACTGTAATGTTACTGTGACATAGCACTGCATGTATGTAGCCCTATTTATGTTTGTCCTATGTTGGTATCACTGAATACTGTTTGCTTCAGTGTCTGTGTGAGGAAAAGCATATGATCTGTCTAGCAGGTGACTTTGCCCCACATAATGTGGTGAACACTCAGGTTCAGTTTCTCCCTTCCAATTTCTTTACCTTTGGAAGTGACATGCTAAAACCTGTAGACAATTGGTTGGTCAGCCGTACATAGGAAGATTGTAGAAGTCTGTGTGATTACTCCATGAAGAGGAGTTCTTGAGTAGCTCATGTTTGAGCTTTGAGGTTTGCATGGTGTCAAATATTAAGGTAGTTGTCTGGGTGTGACGGAATATTGAAGATACGGGTGGCTGGTCTCACCAGAACATTGCTGTCCCTGATATTCTGAGATTTTCCAGCAGTGTTGCTGGAGGCTTCTGAAATGTGATACAGATGGGTGCGTAGTTCCCAACATTTCCAAGGCACCAATTTTAATCAAAATATCGGAAACTACTTGTCCACATTGCTACCTGTCTAGCAATCTATGCAGTGTCACATCTTAGAGGACTGTAATGTTGATTCCTGTTTGTGTACTTTTATCTTTTGTATGAAGCCTGTCAACACATGTACACAGTCTTTGTGTTTGCATCAACAGGAATTTGGAGGACTTCATAACATGGGTGGATACTTCAGCCATCAAAAGACATATTATGGAGTACAATGAAATGGTGGGTGAATTCTTGATTGTATTTAACTTTATTCATACTTTGTAGGAACAGGAAATTAGACATTAATGCTTCAAACAAGGGAACATTATGATTACAAGTTAGTGGAGGCAATACAAGATTTCCTGTGAACAAACTTAATGATGAACTGACTGATCAAGCCTGTGTTATTGGGGTGTGTCTTTCTCATATCCCTGAGCATAGCTGCTTAATCGTGTAGAAAGCCTGCATCCATTGGAACAGCTGCTGTGCGCAGGAACCTTAGAAGACAACACTCTGTATTGCAGTAAACTGTTTTCAATTTTTTTTTTTTTGCTACTACACAGGCCATCATTTTATTAATTGGAAAATCGAATATAGCACAGGCCATTTCAATGTGTATGGCTCAATGTAATGTGTGCCATATGACTCAACAAAGAACATATAATACACAAATCAACACAGAACATATAACACACATTAACACAGAACACACGCCATGTGACTTGACATAGAATGTCTACCCTGCCACTCAACACATCAGATATACTGCTTGACTCAACATGTAACCTATACTGTGTGACTGAACACATAACGTACACTGTGTAACGCTCCCCCCATGTAAGCAATAGTTATGACAACAGTGAGTACAGCATGAGATTCCCTTGTGTTGTCATACAGTGGCTAGTAGAAATTTGTCACATTTGTCCCAATGAATCCTCCCCAAATTTGTTATTGCTACTTTACTTACATAAAAGAATTATTTAACGTAATTTGCAAAATGCAAAACACATATTGTGGTTTTTAACATATAGAGATAGGACCACTAAGTGTATGTAACAGTGTGGTAAAACTTTTCTTTTGGGAAACAAACTCTTATTTCTTGTATAAAAGGTTGTGTATGGAAATTGTGACCTTAATGGCACAGGAGCTTTTCTTGAACTTATATTTGTGTTTGCTTATTATGTGGAGATTTTATTCAGTGTTGGTAAACATTTGTCTGTGGTAGCATTAAAAATCTTAAGGATCTCTGAAAGAAAGCTGCTTTGAGCACTAGTGTAAAGCATTTGAACCTTTTCTATGTGTGTGTGCTTGCACTAGTGTATGTGAAAAGTAGAGACCCCATTTTGATTTTCTGCTCCTGTTTTGCAGCGTGATGACTTTGAACTTCTCTAGAAACAGCCTCGATGGAAATCAAGTGCAGGTTTGTGAATTTTTCCCTGGCACAAAATCGTTTGCAAAAAGTAATTAGAAAAATGGTAAAATTAAAAGTAATAGAAGATGTAAATATATCTTGTGGAGTTAAATGTTGTAAGGGGCTCAAAAGGGGTTTTGGATAGGGATTGACAGGACTGAAGGTGGTATATAATTATTCATTCTGCATATGGCAGGATCATATTCATGTTTTGTGTAGGAATTCTTGGTTCCAAGCACATTACACCCAAATGCATCTACATGTTGCAGGCATTGTGCGCCCCTTTTGGCATCATGCTCTTGGACATACCCATCAGTGAACCTGATGTCAAGGTGCTGGCAGATGGTGCGCTGCGTGGGAGTGGCCACATCTCCTTCCTCACTCTTGTTAGCAGGGCACTGAAAATAGCATACAATTGTAATGTTTGTTGTTGCCATAAAAATAAATATAACGGACATCTTGTACGTTAGACATGAAGTTATCACAGCGTACCAGTCATCTGGGATGTGACTGTCTTACACTGCATGACCTTGAGGACAAAGTCACTATGTTCCTTCAGAGTGTCAGGAACTACTTGCCCAGTGACACAGTGTCAAATCCCAGAAGACTGGAAGCTTAAAATATATGAAAGTTTAGATGTTTGGTCCTACAGCAGGCATTGCAGCTTTCTGTGGCTGGTGACTCCTGCGTACCATGACGCATAGCAAACTATAACAAGCAATTATAGATGCAGTATGATCAATACACATCAGATATGAAGAACGTACGTTATGGGTAGCATTACTAATAAAAGAATGGTCTGAAGATATTCATACATACCACACACTGAATTATAGGCATCAGAGTGTAAAATTAAGTAATGAAGAAAACAAACTTTACGAGAAGAGGTCTGCCCTCCAATGGAAAAGAAGTTGTCTACATTTACATATATAAGAACTGAATCGGCTTTTTCAACGAAACTGTGGGAACGAAGACACACTTGGCAGGCGATGGCACAGCATGATGTGTAAGATTAATATAAAAGTACAGTGTCCTTATTTTATTTGACAACTGTCATTTGTGACTTTGTGCCTACTACTTTGCTGTGCATATGGACAACCAGCTGAGTGAACTATATTAATGCAGTAAACACAAGCTGACAGGAAGTGTTAACTGATATTTGTAAGATGAAATAATGAATCAGTATTACTAATATACACCATAAATGAGGCTATAAATAACTGGAATCTAATGAAAAGAAACCTTTACTGTGTTAAATTGGTGTGTATTACTGTATGTCAGTTGAAGGCACAGGATATGAAGTTATTAATTAATTTATCTGTATTTTCGTGCATGGCATAGCGCAAAACTGCTGAAATACACACAGTTGTATGCTGTTTTCATGTATTGTGTTCATAGGTTATGACAATTCTGATAGTTTTATACTTCAATAAACACACCCAAGACTGGCATAATTGTGCCAAAATGTAAAGTGCAATGAAATTTGTAAAAATACATTAAAATATTATAGGTATATAAAATGGTTCTGTGGTGTTGAAATGAATGAAATATATGACAAAAAAGGTCTCGTCGGCTAACTCCATGGAGAAACTGATTGCTGTACACCTGGTCAAGAAATTGCCCCATTTTTAGTGCATGTGGACTTTCGTTACCATTATCACAGGAATCTACCATTTGTGTTGCGAGTCAGACTAACTCAGTCCTTGCCATTGCACTGTATCTATCAAAGGTAATTTTAAGTATGATCCCATGTACACCTATTTCTACCATGTGGTTTCTTCCTTTCAGGTTTCCCAACCAGAAACCTGTACACATTTCTTTTCTCTGCCATACATGCTACATGCCATGCCCATCTCTTCCTCTGTTTGATCACCCCTCAAGATATTTGATGATGAGTCTGTATCGGTGGATCTCCTCATATGCAGTTGTCTCCAGCCTCCTGCTATTTTTCCCTCCCAGGCACATGTTTGTTCCTTAACACCCTATACTTGAACACCCTCAGCCTCTGTGTTCCTCTGAATATTAGAGACCAAGTTTCACACCCAAAACAATGGACAAAACTACGGTTCTGATTATTTCATCTTAATGTTGTGGGATATCAGATGAGAGGTCAGACCACTGGACCAGACGGCAGCAGGCATTGCTTGGTAGACCAACAGTGGATATACACTGGACCACATGGTAGCAAGCTTTACTTCTGGAAGACTAGCTGTAGGTAAATAAGACAAAATTAGTTTGCAGCAAAAGAGTTACCGAGCCCTTCACTGATGCTGGGGTTTCAATTGCAACTACTGTCCAGTATGGAGGATTTTCAGTTTAAAGTAAATGTACTGAATACAGTGCACAGTGCCAGCAACACATGGGGAATTGAAGACCCTACCCTGTACAGAGGGCTGTGACCTGGGAAATTGTAGAGTGTAGAGTGTATGAAGGCTAGTGACATGAGAAATTCAGGACTGCATAGTGCACAGGGGTTGATGTAGAAGGGTTAATGAACAATCATCAGCTTCGGAAGTAATTGCCTGAACCTTGGAGCTTAGTTGCGCATCTGTACTTACTTAAGTCTTGAGATGTCCCCAATAATACTCCTCAGCTTTTGTCTCTTTTGCTGCATGTTCTGCAACCATTTTGGAGTGGGGAGCATATCAGTGTCTGAAACTCTGGCCTCACCACATCTGGAAGCATAATTACACTCTTCCTCTGCACTTTGAATGTTATACTGACATTGATCTTCAATGCGAAGGAGCTGAGACCCTGTCAAACCAATATCATCATCCAAGAGGTAACCGTGACTAGCAGTGTCATGTTTATATTCCTTGGTCGGTGAATCATTTCCTAATTGTCCCAAAATATTTGGAGCTTCTGTGGCTGCTGTTGGAGATTTACAGAATATGTTTCGGGAGTTGTAAAATCCGATTGTACACTGATTTATTGCATCTTGCTGTGGGTGAAATTCTTTTCTTGTAGGAGTGGATGGATGTACAATTCTTAGTGGCTCCATATTTCCTGTTTTTACATCACCATCCTTCTCATCGGTACTTTTCACTGGCTGTTTAGAACACTTGTCGGTGAAGTGGTTGTTAAGATCATTTCCAGGACGATCAGTCTCATTGTTTGGTGCTACAGTGGAGCATGACGAAGTTGCTGTTGCTATTGGAAATTTGTGGAATATGTCTTTGGGTTTGTTAACATCAATTTCTGACTGATTTATTTCATCTTGTTTTGGGAGAAACTTTTTGGTTATAGAAGCAGGTGAATGTAAAGTATTTACGGGTTCTGTATTTCCTGTTTTTGCAGTATCTTTAATACCTTCTGTATTTTCTGCTGGCTGTTCAGAACAGTTTTCATTGATGCAGTGGTTGTCAATTCCAGGAATATCAATTTTGTTTTTTGATGAAGTGGGGCACGAACCTACATTTGATGTTTCCATTGCCATGGAGAATTTAGAGAATGTGTCTTCGGACATTCTGAAACCAATATTGGGCTGATTTATTTCATTTTGCTCTGGGAGACATTTCTTTTTCATAGGAGATTGGTATGTAACATATAGTGGCCCTGTGTTTCCTGCTTTTTCACCAACTTGCATACTTTCTGTTACAGTTTCGACAGGGCATTTGTAGCCATTTTCATTACTCTTGTTTCGATCACTTCCAGGCTGACCTGTTTCGATCCCAATTGTCACAGCAGAGTGTGATGCAGTGTCTGAAGAAGCTTCCTCATAATTTCTTATGAGATGTTCCTCAGTACGCTTGTTTCCTGCTGTTGCTGGAGATACCAGTAGGTCCTTCATTTTTTCTTCATTATCTTCAGGCACTGCTGATGCAGTTGCCACATCTTGTGCTTCTTTCAACTCACACGTGTTTGTTGTCATTTTTATAGATTTTGATTGAATATTCAGCTTTGGATATGGGTCAGGAAGACTCACTGCTGTCACTGTTTCCGAGTCTGCTTGTTCTGTACCTCGCTGTAATTCGGTGCTTTGCACAGTGCAGATTGGTGTCACTGTTTCCAGGTCTGCTTTTTCTGTACTTTTCTCTAATTTGGTACTTTGCACAGTGCAGATTGGTGTCACTGTTTCTGAGTCTGCTTGTTCTGTACTTTTCTGTAATTTGGTACTTTGAACAGTGCAGATTGGTATCACTGCCTCTGTGTCTGCTTGATGTGTACCTGGCCATAATTTGGTACTTCCCATAGTGCAGATTAGTGTCATTGTATCTGTGTCTGCTTGTTCCATACCTTGCTGTGTCTTGGTACTTTCCACAGTGCAGATTGGTGTCACTGTTACCATGTTTGCTTGATCTGTACATCCCTGTAACTTGATACTTTCCACATTGCAGATTTCTGAAGGCTTTTCTGCTACCAATGCAGACGTGGTTAGATTCTGCATTATTTTATCCACATGCACATCTGATTTGTTGAGCAGAATGTCAGTTTGTACCAGACTGGGCATAAATGTTGACTCTTCGTATTCTTTCTGTGATTTATTTTGAAAACTGCTAACAGTCTGCTGGTCCTCTTTTTTTACCAATGAAGAATGATCATTTTTGTCTGCTTCAGCCTGTGATGTAAGAACCTGCCCACTCAGACTTCCCTTCTCCTCACATTGGTTGTCCCCAGTTTTGTATTCTGTAATTTTATGGTTGGTTTCCTGTGATACTTTTTGTATTTCTGTCAGTTGTTCCATTTCTCCAGTCATGTTCCAAGGTAACTGTGAGTCATTCAAGAACAAATCAAGTGGTAGAGGTGAATCTTCATCACTCCCAATTAGTGTTCTGATGGAACGCATGTACTGGGGATACTTGACTGTTAAACTCTGAATTTGACACATGACAGGGTCATAACTGGGTTTTGTTTTTTCCTTCTCTTTACAATGTGAAGATTCATTCATTTTTACCAGGACGTTTATGCCAGAAGCTGAAATGACATCAGATTTGCTGATTATATTTAATTTTGAATCTTCCTTGTCTTTTTCTGTGCCAGTGTCTACTTTTGTTGCACTTGGAATATCATTATTTTGTATATGCATTGTAGACACAGAGCTTTGATCAGCTTCCTCCTCTGAATGTTCAATAAAATACCTTTTGCAACTGTTCCTGTCCAGCATGACTCTGACGTTCAAAAGACTAGTGTCTTTGTTGCTAGTATTATGAAAATTCTGTGCCATCTGGTCGGAATGATTTTCAGGTTTGTTCTTTTCACCCTCTTGAATTGTACAGTTTTCTTTTACATTTGTTTCATCTATCTCAGGTTCTTCATATATGCCATCCTCCATTTCTGTTGTCTCTTTAGGAACATATTCCTGAGTGGACTGCTGAGTCAATGAGATGTCCTCTTGATTGTTACCATTACAACTAATGGTCTCATTATCAGTCTGTCCTTCTTCTGCAGGTGCTCCTGTACTGTCAGTGGCTATTGCTGTGTTGCCACTAACTTCCTCACCACTCCCAAAGCTGGTAGATGGCATTGTGTCTGGGATGAAGTTCTCTGCTGTATTTTTTGTGTTTTGATCGTAACGAAATATCTTGAGAGGTGGTTGCCAATTGCGCAGCGTATGTCTGGTTGATGTGGTGGAGTTTGGTGAAAGAATTGGTTGTGACAGACTATAGGAACAGTGTTTTTGTGTGTTTGCTTCTATTTTGCGCTTTCCGATTTTTGATTTCTTTTGGCAGTTTCTCTCTTGCATCAGTAGTTCACATGTGGTCTGTGTATTTGAACGTCCTGTTTTATTGTCCTTTGATATAGCTTTAGTGTTGGTGTTTGGCTTCATTGCAAGTCTCCTTTCTGTGAATCAAATAACAATTTTGTTAAGAATAGTGTAATTTGTGTCAGTTAACCCACACATTCTCTGACACCCTGCTGCATCGCTGTAGCTGCAGGCAGTTTTGTAACCATAAGTGTGAGCTGCAGAAGTGACAATTCTGCCTGCTAGTAGCACAGTGTGACCCTTGAAGATGGAGGCACTGCGATCATACAAAACGTCAGGAATTACTCTCCCAGCAACACAGCACCACTTCTCAGAAGTGTTAGATCTCAGCGTAACTGTAGTTTTGTGTGACTCAGTGTTACAGTTCTGAGCTGCATGACAAAGGTACAGCACTGCTGCTAGCGGCATAGGCATACATGCTGCACAACCTAATGACATAAATGACATGCCAAATGATCTGAATTTTGACGTGTACGACATACGGCTGGATGAGAGTTTGAATAGGGTATTTACTGAACAACAGAGTCATGTACATGTGTGGGTGTTCTGGAATTTTAGTGTACTTATTTCAATATTTCAAAAATTATGTTACGTGCACACTAAGCATGCAGAATGAAGGGGTACAGCTGTGTGTGAAATTGTGTTTGGAAGCTGAACTGTGCTCATGTTTATCAGATGTTGACATTACATTGCAATAGACATTCAGATGATGTTTGTGATACAAGCTTCAGTGACAGCAGAATGTGCTACTGGCCAAATGAATTTACTCCACTTTCTGCCACACTAGTTGCCCTGTCTGTGTGTATGTTTTCAAAGACATATCTTGCAGTTGAAGAGTGTGTATATATATTTTTCATCTCTGTTATGTGTGTGTGGTATCTGTAGATCCCAATCCATCCCATCTGGCTTGTTTTGATCATACTAAAATTTGTTTTTTTTTTGTTTTTTTCCTCAGGCACATGCAATCTACAAATTATGAAGCTCCTGTTTATAAAATTTTCCCTTCCTCAGGTCAAAATATTTTCCTCATCACCCTGTTTTCAAACCCCCTCTGTCTTTTTAAGATATTAATATTTGAAGATAAGAGTTGAGAAAAGATTAAGATAAAATATCATCATTAAAAATATCATTGTTAAAGACATCCCATAATTCATAGCTTAATTTATTTTGGAATTCTATTATTGAGTTTTTATTTATATCGCAAATAGTTTTAGTGTGGCATGATTGTTTTGCCAGATTTATTTCATTAATTGTCAGAGGCTGGGCATCATGATCTGAGAGCCCATTAACCAGCAGATTAATAATGAAGTCACTAAAATGAAGAGTACTTATAAAAATGCTATCAATTGCTGTACTGGATTTATTCTGAATTCTTATGGGGAAATCTACTTTGCTAGTTAGGTTGTACAAGATTGACGTAGCATCACGTTGCTTCCTCATATCATTCTCTGAAAGGTAATTAATATTAAAATCACCACATACAAAAATCGTAAGTCCTAGTTTATATATAGCAGCTTCTGCTGAATCTCATTTTTAGCTAATGCATTTTTATATCTTTCTTGTTTAGGTGTTGCTGAATGTTATCTTGATGACATTACAAGGTCGAAAGATGTAGCTACATCAACAAATACCAGAGTTTTAGTTATGTCAGTGGTTTGTTTTTTTTTTTTTTATGTATTAACTAGTCATACAAGAACACAACAGGATGTGTGACTTTAAAATTGATGAAATATTGGTACATCTGTACCATACCACGAGACTAAATGTAGTACTGCCATGAGGAAAGAATTTTGAGTTCATCCCATAATGTGAGAGACCAGTTTGCACACCAATAATATGCAACAATGTGTACGTGGTTAGAATGCCATTGACATCAACTGTCTAACATCAGAATAAATGCTGGTAATGAGTTGCAGACTGTGAGCCATAACATCAATACACTTACTCAGAAGTGTGTGTTGCACTCTGGAATGAATTTTTAAATAGGAGAGGACTCAGTGCTGTTCATATATAGTAGGCAGACTGTAATATATATTATTTTGTGAAAATTATGTTAGTACACACATTCTTGTTCACATTGCATTTTATTTATTTATTGATTTATTTATTCTTGCTTTATTCATTGATGCTACCAGTAGTTAATACTCTTGTATTATTGCATGATGGGATAATTAGTTATGAATTGGAAAGGATTTAGAAGGAAGTGGTTTTGGCCTACTTTGAGGTTATGTCCTGTCGAGAACAGGTAGAATGTTAGTCATTACAGGCTCAGAAGAGAGAGAGTGAAACCAGTTGTCTAACAAATGTGGGTTGGAAATGTCACTGTCTTATTTTTCAGCAATTTTGATTTTAATTCAAAGAGCAGTAGTAGTAGTATTATCAGCAGCAGCACATTAATAATAAAAGTCTAAATTAAAATTCAGTGTATGATGGAAACTAAGAAATACTATAATCAGAAATTTTACATACTTTTCGCTCCCCTTCTTGCTTCTATAGCTGATAAAATGCTATTAGGCATCTGGAGATTGTTCATCTTGTCTTCACCTGGCATTAACTGTAACAAACTAAATATTTTGTTGCTGATTAGTGAGAAATAAATATGTATTAGGATTATATTTGTAGCACAATTACTGTTTTTGTGGTAGCAGAACCTGAAGCTTCAACACAACTAATAAAAAAGCTCACTATTGCAAATGATCTTGAGCCAGTTCTGTCTACCTCCCATTGTCACAACCTATTTCCCTAAAGACCATCTTACTAAGCCTGGTAGCAGAACACAAATTTCAACCGTGCAAATAACACAGCCCTTCACTTGACAAGATGAAGAATCAGTTTTGTCCACCAAACAACATATTTTTCTTTGAACCACATTTCATTTCTGTGATTTTGAGAAAATATTTGTCCACATCAAATCACTATATTGCCACTGGCACGAAAGTCCATTCTGCACAGCTCCAAGTTTTTTTCAGGTATGTCAGAAGGTAACTTGTAATGTTTCCTCTGTTTTTTCTTGGCCTGCAGTTTGGGCATTTGCAGGTTTCCACACCAAGTTTCTATATTCACACCTTGTCCCTCCATCAACAACGCTTAGATTTCTAAAAGGTACAGTTATTCCTGCCCATGCCATGTTTCATTCACTCTTAATATTGGTGCTAGATGGAAGTGAAATTTCTAACATAACAGTAATAGCTAAAGTGAATATACTGTAAAGTTTCTCAACATATAATATACTGAATTACTAGCATTCTATTCAGGCGTCATCTAAAGCGGTGCTTTCAGACACATAATTCATACTCTTCCTGTATAGTAGCAAGCAACAATTCACACCCATATGATGTACGTAACAAAATTTTAATTTTGTGACTCAATATACATTGGAATGTGCTATTTACATGATGAACCTCAATTCTATACATTAGTTTATCTAGCTGTTATTTTGAAACATTCTTAATTGGTTAATTAGATGAATGAATGTGTGATTTGAATTATCACAGCATTGTTGAAGCTTTAAGTTTCCTGGGATATAACACTACCCATTGATAAAATAAACATTTTAGAAGATTTTGATCTTTAATTTTGTTATCAATTTTGCTTTCATGACGTGTTTTTACACTTAATTTATTCTGTATTTACTAGTAGACCATACACGGAAATTCTGTGGGTTTTATAGTCTTCCGCAACAACCTAATCTCATTGGGGTAAACTTGTAAAGTAAGGTTAAGGTGTACTAATGAACAGAACTTTATTGTTAACCCTTTAAACGCCGAGTTAGATCCCATCTGCCATTTGCTGGCATTATTAGGACCTCACCCTATTCTTCACGTTAGCAGGGTAAGGGTTAAAAAACTCACGTTTCTTCTCCCTTCTTTTAGTAACTTGAGTTTGAAATGCAAATCCTTACTATTCACATTTAAATGAAGCGCGAACTGATTAAGTTGGAAACCGGAAACACAGTACAAAATAACATCCTTCGCCTGAAAAATAGGTTCAGTACGGCGGGGGTGATGGTTTGGATCTCAGTGAGCTGTGGTTAGAACAGATGATCTGTGGGGCAATTAACGAATGCCTGTGTGTGGAAGATGTGCATTATGCTTGTAAAATATGATTTTTCAGACAAGAGCAATGAACGCCATTTTTTTTTCAATGATGCCAACTAAGTGTACGTAAATGGAAATTTTTTTTCTCCCACCGACATATAGAAGGGGATTCCGTGGCACTCCGCACTTGGGTAGGAAAGTTGCACTTTTACTTTAAGTAATAACATGATAATGACATGCAGGAAAAGAGCAGTCGTGGCCTTGTTTCAACGGTCGTTGTGTTCTGGAAAGTCTCGGAAAAGGACAGGATATTTCAGAATAAACGACATTAAATGACATTTAAATTCAGTGTCGGTGCTGTAAAGTCAAATATTGGAAATGTAAACATGAACAATCACAGTTAAATACGCATTTACATTAGGCTAGTAGAGACTTCAACCAGGGACTTTGTGTTTGTGTTGTGGGTTGGTGTAGCGTATGTGTTGTGTTTCATAGTTACTGAAATCTTTCGAGCTGTACTAAGCAGCTTAGGTTAGTCCATGTTGACCTAGTTCAGCGTTACGTTACCGATTAATGGATTCATAGACACCTCATGTGAAATGGTAATGTGGAACTGCTGTTGCATGAAACAAACTGCGTGACTCAGTTTTTTCTAGATTAAGTAGTAAAATTTTCTTAACCACTGAGGTACCCTGATGACTATATTACAAGGGTTTTGTTCCTGAAAATGGGCGGCACCATGTGTGGTGAGGTTGTTTTTAAAGTAGGGGAGGTCTTTTGCGGTATACTGCGTGGCTTAAACGAAGGGCAGATAGGCATCACCCTCATTGTCCATGTCTGATTGGCATTTGATTTGATTTCACAGTGGGTGAGATCTGAAACTGTCATCACTCCAGTTTTGTAAGGATTTCCTTAGCCCCAGCTTATTAGCTTGAAGTGGAGGATGAATATTTCTTACCCAGACATTGAAATTCTAATTAAGGTCATTAAATAAGATGCTGATTATGCTTGATCCACTGTTGTTAAAGTGTAGTCAGCCCGAAAGTGCCAAATGTAGCTTAATCTTTTCTGTTTCAGGTTTAACATGGGGTAATCATATGCACTGTGACTGTATGATAGATGAGAAGTTAACTGGTATCAGCCTTATGACTTTGGAATATTGGTATGGTAACAGATTAAAGTATGCAAGATACAAATACGTGTTAACCAATAAGATTGTCTTCTTCTGAGATGTGTTGCTGTCAAGTTTGGTAGATAGATACCATAGCTTTAGTGGAACATATTGCTGCCATGTTCAGATTAATCTGGTTTGCCTTGATGATGAAAGCATCAAGTTTCAGTGGAACATTGGTATCTGTCTATTAAATTACACATTGGCACATCTGAGGGCATCTTGATTCCCTTCTTTTTCCAATTTCTTGTTCATGATCATCCTTGTATGAATTTGGCTCTTGGGATGTCATGTCATGTGGTCTGTTACACCTGGGTACTTATTTTGTAAGACAGTTATCATTTGTCACTTCTTGCTGCTACTGGCTGTGTGTGTGGGGGCAATCTTAACCTGATAAAGAGTTCTACAGAAAGTAGCAGCTGATAGTTGTCAGTTGAATTATGACCCTGTAGAATTGTTCTGATGTTTCAGTTGATAGAGTATATACATATCAAATTTCAAGGTGTCACTTAAGAGACACCATGAAATTGATATGTATATACGTGAAGTTAAGTGTTGTGAAGTGTTTTATTTGACAATGCCCTTATGAAGATTGAATGGCATGCATTGTAGGTGAATACAGTGTAACTGTGGAGCATTGATGCAGTGATACTGACAGGTAAAACTGAGGTACTCAGAGAAAAACCTGCTCGAGTTCTACTTAGTTCACCACATACCAGAAGACTGTAGTTTCCATGATCACAGTGATGAGAACTCCTTATTTCACATAATCATCCTTGTTTTATTAAGTGCTGTATGATAAGTGCAGTTGGTATAGGGTAACCCATTCCAGATGCTTACCATGTATACACATTTTACTGAAGTGCTGTCTGTTCATGGCTGGGTGCTGTATTGGTAGAGCACGTTTGAAATGTGATGGCACACGTGCAGAAACCAGATTTGGTATTTCCGCGAAACGGACAAGTCCATTTAAATTGGTGGGGGTGTCAGTTTAGTCAACTACTGGCAGCCGAAGTGTGCGCATCAGCGGTATTAATGCTGGATACACCATGTTCCGAGTTAGTGTGAAGGGTACTGGCTACCCACTCCACTCGCATGTTTCCCCTTCACTTCCCCTACCGCGCGTCACCTTGTGCCATCAGGTTTCAACTGACCTCTACCATTTATGTTGCAGCTGCTCTTCCCAACAGCAGTTCATGCTACAGTGTTTTATGTATTATTGTGCCATGTGACATACATGCACCTTATTCTTTCCCCATGTAAACCACTGAATATTCCACACCACTATCTTGTTACTTTGTAACCTGGAGGCTGGGTGCTGTGCTGGTACATTATTCATGTTCCTTATCTTGAGTGAACATATAGTGCTGTACTGGTATGGCATTACATACTTTTATATGCTGTACATATATAATGTATTATCATATTCTTAATGACTTATGATGACTGAAAATTCAAAATGTGTACTGTATGTTTTATTTTAATACATGTACATGCACATTTTATCATCTTGTACTGTGACCAACACCAACAAAACACATCTCACAGCTTGACACACACTCAGGCTCAGTACATACTGGGCCAGCATGGCAGTAGCATCAATATAAAGATTGTATATACAGCCATGACACAGACTGACTTGATGATAATTGTAGTGACATAAAGATTTTAGCTCATCTTATTGTAAATAGGTCAATTTTAATGTCTTAATGATTTTATAATATTAAGATTTCAATGGTTATAGTATGAGATCTTGCATAAAACCTATGTGTAACATCTTAAGTGTAAAATTGTATTACCAACAGCTGCATTTGAAATACTTGGATAACTTGGCAAGGCATTGATTACAAGCTCCCTGAGGATGACAAGATAGTGTCGAAACAAGTAGGATTGTGATAATTTGTGAAATAATTGTGCATTTGTTGGTCATAGTACAAAATAAAGTGTACTGTGCATGTGTGTGCTTTTGTTGTTTTTCTCCCCAATTAACATCATTAACCTTTAAACGACCTACATGTGCATATGTGATAACACATAGGAAGTCACCTCTAGAAAATCATTTAAAATATTTAGGCAAGAAGGAGATTTACTGCAGTTTTGAGCCATGCTGCATTATCACTGGTTTATTTTCCACAAAATTCCATGCATTTCATAATTTAAAACTTTTGCTCAAATAACACTTGTCATTTTTCATAAACCAAGTGCAAAAAGTTAAATACTGACCCAGATGTTAAAGGGTTAAAGCCACCCAGTATTTCATGACCTTGGGTGTCAGGTGCCCAAGGGCACACTTACTTACAAGGGGGGACCAAAAAATAACGAGAATTTTTTTATGGAGGGGAGAGGGGCGGTACTTCTGTCTGCTCCCGCTTGGTGCGTGTACGTGACTGCCCTCCGCATCAATTGGCCAAGCAGTGTCCTTGAGGAAAGGTCTGTAGGGTCCGTGTGATTTTTTTCTTGAGTCTGTCATTGTTTTTGTCGATTTTTCGATGGCAGACTTAAAAGAACAACGTGTTTGCATCGAGTTTTGTTTCCTTTTGGGGAAAACAGCAGCAGAAACTGTCACGATGCTTTGAGAGTCTTTTTAAAGAAGAAGCTTTGAGCCAGGCAAGGGTTTACGAATGGTTTTCTCGGTTCAAACGTGGTGACATGTCACTTGAAGACCAACCGCGATCTGGGCGTCCTTCAACTAGCAGAACCGACGAAAACATTAAAAAAATTCACGATGTGATAATGTTTGATTGTCATCGAACAATTGACGAGTTAGAAGCATTGACTGGAGTTTCATGGAGTTCATGTCAACGAATTTTAACAGAAGAACTTCACATGAAACGAGTTGCTGCAAAATTCGTACCTCGCTTGCTCTTGGAGGATCAGAGAGCCAATCGTTTGGATGTGTGCCGTGAAATGAAAGATCAACTGAAAACTGATCCAGACTTTTTGTCCAAAATCATCACATTTTTTCCTGTTTCCAAGAATGAAGAGGGACCTTAAAAGAAAGTGTTTTCAGAATGTAGAGGAAGTGAGGGAGAAAATGACGGAGGCACTGAAGGCTGTCACTTTGCAAGAGCTCCAGAACTGTTTTGAACAATGGAAAAAGCAGTGGGATAAGTGTATTGATTCTCAAGGAGAGTATTTTGAGGGTGATAAAATTGTGAAAATGTTCAGAGAAATATACGATTTAAAAAAAAAATCTCGTTATTTTTGGGTCCCCCCCTTGTATCTTGAATGGGTTCAACGGTCTTCAACAGACAACCCATATCAGTGAAATTCTATTTACCATTTTGTGTGTGTGCTTTTTCCTGCAATTCAAGGAATTTTGTTTGAAGCAATATCCATTTACTATGTGCTGATGTGTGCTATGTAGAACAATGGTGCCACCCATCAGATCCTGCACTGAGGCACATATGGCTGGATCATGGAGAAACGGTTCATTTGGACGCATCTCTACTGGATCTGGCTCTCAGTCGAGCCAAGGACACAACTCGTACAGCAGTGACAGTACAGACAGTGGCTATGGGGATATGCCGGCAGCCTTCTATGGTCGAAGCTCTGGAAGAAGTGAAAAAATGACAAGACAAGATTTTGAAGAGCTTGAAAAATTGGTGGAGAAATATTTTGATAAGAAATTCAGTTTTGCTCCCCCACTGCGGGACTGGAAACTGCCAGAACCTAGAGAGATGTTTGTTGCTGAAAGGTGGAAGGTTAGTGACTGGAAGCCCTTATCATGTAGACTCAGAGTGGTCATAGCCTGTTGGATATGGGCTCTTTGTTCACAACAGTTCACCGTGCCCGACAGGTTTGTGATAAATTCTTACACAAATGTAAGAGACCTACTGAAAATACAAAAACCTTTATTACTTATAAGAATCCCAGCTTTTACTGTTATGATAAGTTGTACCTGAGGCAACTGTGAAGTGAAGTAGTGTTTGGGAGGGTTTGTGCAGGATTGGTGGAACCTTTTAACGGGGGTCTTTAGTATCAGGAAGGTTGAGAAACATTACTGTAGGGCCTGGGAATCCTCTTTTAGTGTTCACAAGGCAAAACTGCTTGTGAAAGGTCAAGTTAGATTTGTTTTGTTAGCTCCAGATTTGTGCTGTATTGTGGCAGGCCTGTTATTAGGCCATCAGGACCTAATTTCTGTTCAGCACTGTTTTGTTGATGTGGCCTGCTGATTGGACACTTTGTGCTGATTTGCAGGAAGGAAGGCTACAGATATTGAAGAATGGACTGAACAGGGTGAAGAGCAAATTGGACTCATACAATCTGAATGACTGGCACAGACACACTCGTGCCATGAACAAAGCTGGTGAGATCCAGTGGAGACTGCGGAAGGAGCTGGAACCGGAGTTCCTAACGCAGGTACCGTATTGAAGTGTTTTTATTTTGAATAAAGAGAGACCAACTTGATGTCATTTGCTTTATTGTTTCATTATTTACAGCTCAACGTGTTTCGGATGTTAATACCTCCATCCTCAGGAGCTTGTGACTTATTTGTTGAGTTATTTCATGGGTTGTATTGTTCTCATTCGATGTGTGTTGGTGTTATGTTGTGGTTTGGCTGGGGTGGTGTGGTATCTGGATGCAGGCTGAAGCACTACTCATATGATATGTGTTTGTCCACTCTTTTGTGTATGAATATGCATATTTTAAGATAACTTTGGAACTGTTGTGCTCTGGAACTGGTCATTTAAATTTGAACTCACCCTTTATGTGAAACATGACCGCTTTGTGAAATATAACTTTAAGAAATACATGGCATTTTGTGGAGGGAAAAAAGTGGAGGTTGTGCAACATGTTTCAAAAAATTCAGTAAATATATTTGTTGAATAAATAAATATAAATATATATATATATATAAAAGGTAAAGCAGTCCCATTACAGGCCTGGACAGGCCCAGATGGTTCCAGGAATTTAAGGCTCCCAGATTTTGTGACAATGGCACAGGATGGTGGTAGGTTGTCAGCCTTACGCACCGGCCGCCCTTACCCCCAGGAAATACTCCTGGTACTCATTTCTGTTAGAGGCTGAGTCGACCCCAGGGCCATAGTGCGATCGGAAGGAT
>Ga0123354_10003462_pt1 | contig 21809 bp, 9 predicted proteins | sample TergutLab28metaG_2_FD_97872 | JGI IMG/M metagenome (GOLD analysis project Ga0123354, IMG submission 97872) | Labiotermes labralis P4 segment gut microbial communities from Petit-Saut dam, French Guiana - Lab288 P4 | ecosystem: Host-associated > Arthropoda: Insects > Digestive system > Gut ... | reverse complement strand
ATATTCTGTGTATGTAGCTGAGGTTTATACAGCAACAGTGTAATTTGTGTTTGACTGATATACTGTGTGTGTAGCTGAGATTTATACAGCTACATGGTAATGTGTGTTGGACTGATATACTGTTTGTGTAGCTGAGATTTATACAGCGATGGGTTTAATGTGTGTTGGACTGATATATTGTGTGTAGCTGAGATTTATACAGCTACAGTGTAATGTGTGTTGGACTGATATACTGTGTGTGTAGCTGAGATTTATACAGTTACATTGTAATGTGTGTTGGACTGATGTACTGTGTGTGTAGTTGAGGTTTATACAGCTATTAAATAATATGTGTTTTTCTCATATTGTGCAGGTAGCTGAGGTTTGTAAAACTAGAATCTAATATGTATTGGACTAAAATACTTTACATTTAGCTGATGTTTATAGAGCTACATGTAATGTGTTTTGGACTGGTTTACTGTGCAAATGGCTGAAGTTTTTAGAGGTACAGTTTAGTGTGGGTTGGACAGATATTCAGTGACTATAGCTGAGGTATATACATCTACAATATACTGGGTGTTGGGCTGAAAAACTCTGCATTTAGCTGAGGTTTGTAGAACCAGATTTTAAAGTGTGTTGGGCTGATATAGTGTGAATTTGTGTAAGGATTATACATCTACCATATAATGTGTGTTGCACAGATGTACTGTGTATGTAGCTGAAGTTTATAGAGCTAAAATGTCATGTGTGTTGGAATGATATACAGTGCATGTGGCTGAGGTTTATACAGGTAAAGTTCTGTGTGTGTTGGATTGATATGCTGTGTATGTAGCTGAGTATTTTACAGCTAGAATTTAATGTGAGTTGGACTCATATACTGTGCATGAAGCTGAGGTTTTTAGAGATAGAATGTAATGTGTGTTTGACTAAATTACTGTGCATTTAGCTGAAGTTTTTGCAGCTAAAGTGTAAGGTTTGAAGGACTGATATACTGTACATAGAGCTGAGGTTTTTAGAGCTGCATTGTAGTGTCTGTTGGACTGACACACAATGAATATAAATGAGGTGTATACAGCTTTATTCTAATGTGTTTTGGACTGATTTACTGTGCATGTAGCGGAGGATCGTACAACTAGAGTGTAATGTGAGTTGGGCTGATATACAGTGAGAGTAGCTGCAGGTTATAAAGCTACATTTAGTTGTGTGTTGGACTAATATACTGTGTATGTAGCTGAGGTTTGTAGAGCTAGAGTGTAATGTGTTTTGGAAAGATATACTGTGCATGTGGCTGAGGTTATTAGAACTACAGTGTAAATAGTGTTGGTTTGTGAATATAGCTGAGGATTATACAGCTAAAGTTTAAATTGGGTTGACTTAATATACTGTGCACCTGGCTGAGATATATATTCCAACATTAATTTGTGTGTTGTACTAAAAGCTGCGCTTGTATCTCCGAGGTTTGTAGAGCAACAATATAATGTGTGTAGGACTGAAATACAGTGCATGTTGCTAAGGTTTGTGGAATTACAATGTAATGTGTGTTGGACAGATATACTTTGTTTGCAGCTGAGGTTTGTAGAGATGCAGTATAATGTGTGTTGAAATGTCACGCAATGCACGTAGCTGAGTTATATACAGCTAGAGTTTAATGTGTTTTCGACGGATATTCGTTGCAAGTAGCTGAGGTTTGTAGAGCTAAAATGTAAAGTTTGTTGGACGTATTTACTGTGCATTTAGCGGAAGATTTTATAGCTAATGTGTAATGTGTGTTGGAATGATATACAGTGCATGTAGCTGAGGAATATACAGTAAAAGTGTAATGTGTGTTGGACTGGTTTACAATGCACATAGCTGAATTATACACAGCTACATTGTAATGTGTTTTGGACTGATATACTGTGAATATAAGTGAGGTTTGTAAAGCTAAAATATAATATATTTTGGAGTGATATACTCTGCACATAGTAGAGTTTTTAGAGCTGCATTTTAACATTTGTTCGACTGAAGTTCTGTGCAATTAGCTGAGGCTTATACAGCGATATTTTAATGTTTGTTGGACTGATTTACTGTGAAATTAGCTGCGGTTTGTAGAGCTAACGTGTAAAGTGTGTTGGGTGGATATTCTCTGAATGTAGCTGAGGTATATAGAGACAGAGTGTAATGTTTGTTGGATTGATATAATGTATATGTAACTGAGGTTTGTAGAGCTATACTCTAACGCGTGTTGGACTGATGTACTATGAATTTAGCTGAGGTTGTAGGGCTAGAATATAAATTGTGTTGGACCGATTCACTGGGAATATAGCTGAGGATTATACAGCTAAAATGTAATGTGTGTTGGATTGATATACTTTAAATTTGGCTGAGATTTTTAGAGCTACAGTTGTTTATGTGTTGGACCGATACACTGTGGATATAGCCGAGGTATATACAGCTACAGTGTAATGTGTGTTGGACTGAAATATTGTGAATGTAGATGAGGGTTTTACAGCTAAAGTTTAATTTGTGTTGGACAGAAATACTGTAACACTTTTGAGGTATATACAGCTAAAATGTAATGTGTGTTTGGCTTATATTCCGCGTATGTAGCTGAGGTTTATAGAGCTACAGTTTAATGTGTGTTGGACTGATATAATATGGATTTAGCTGAGAAGTTTAGACCTAATGTGTAATATATGGTGGACTGATACTGTGCATGCACCTGAGGATTTTACAGTTACGGTCTAATGTGTGTTGGACTGAAATTTTGTGCATGCAGCTGAGTTTTATACAGCTACAGTGAAATGTGTGTTGGACTGCATGTGGCTAAATTTTGTAAAGGAAAAAGAAAATTTGTGTTGGACTGATATACTCTACATTTAGCTGAGGTTTATACAGATACTCTATAGTTTGTTTTAGACTGATATAGTGTGAATGTACCTGAGGATTATACAGCTAGGGTGTAATTTTTATTTGAATATTATAATCTGCTTTTAGCTGAGGTTTATTCAGGCAGGTTATAATGTGTGGTGGTCTGATATACTGTGCATGTAGCTGAGGTTTATACAGTTATATTTTAATTTTTGTTGGACTGATATACTCTGATTTTAGCTGAGGTTTTTACATCTACATTTTATTTTGCGTTGGTCTGATATACTGTGCACGCAGCTGAGGTATTTACAGCTAGAATATATTGTGTGTTGGACGGATATTCTCTGTATGTAGCTGAGGTTTATACAGCTACTGTGTAATGTGTGTTGGACTGATATAACATATATATAGTTGACGTTTGTAGAGCTAGAATGTAAGGAGTGTTTTATTGATATATAATTCATGTAATTTATTACAGCTACTGTTAAATGCGTTTTGAACTGATATACTGTACATTTAGCTGGGATATATACACAAAGAATATAATGCGTGTTTTACTGTTATACTGTGTAGGTAGCTGAGGTTTTTAGATCTATTTTGTGATGCCTCTAGGGCTGATATACTGTGAAATTTCTGAGGTTTATACAGCTGCCGTGAAATGTGTGTTGGTCTGAATAAATGTCTATATCGCTGAGATTTGTAGATCTAGAATGTAATGTGTGCTGGACTAAATTCCTGTGCATATACCTGAGGTTTGTAGAGCTAGTGTTTAGTTTGTGTTGGACAGATAAACTGTGTATGTAGCTGAGGTTTTTAGATCTACAATGTTATGCTTGTTGTTCTGAATTTTTTTTGAATGTTGCTGAGGTTTCCAGAGCTGGGTTGTAATGAGTGTTGGACTGATAAACTTTGAATGTAGCTGAGGTATTTCAGCCACAGTTCAATGTGTGTTGGACTGATATACTGTGTATGTAACTCAGGTTGTAGAGCTAGATTGTAAAGCGCAATGGATAATATACTGTGCTTGTAGCTGAGGTTCATACATCTACAGTTAATATGTTTTGGTCAGATATAATGCGTATACAACTGAGTTTTCTAGAGTTACATTATAATGTGTTTTGGACTGATATACCGCGTATGTAGCTCAGGTTCATACAGCTACAATGTAAAGTGTGTTGGAATGGTATGCTCTAAATATAGCTCAGGTTCATAGAGCTAGATTTTAATATGTTTGAACTGATAAACTGTGCATGTAGCTTAGTTTTATACATTTGCAGTTTAAAGTGTGTTGGACTGATATAATGTGCATTTAGCTGAGGTTTATAGAGCTACAGTGTTATGTGTGTTGGACTGATATACTGTGAATAAAGCTGAGGTTTGTAGAGCTATAATTTAAAATATGTTGGACATATATCCTGTGCATGTGGCTAAGTTTCATAACGCAACAGTGTAATATCCTTGCAATGATATTCTATGCATGTAGCTGAAGTTTATACAGTTAAAACATAATGCGTGTTAGACTGATAATCTCTGCATATAGCTGAGGTATGTACAGCTACGATGAAATGTGTTTTGCTCTGATGTATTTTGCATATAGCTGAGTTATATAAAGCTGGAATGTAATGAATATTGGACTGATATACTGCACATATAACGGAGGTTTATACAGCTACAGTGCAATATGTTTTGGCCTGATATATTCTGTAGATAGATGTGGTTTTAGAACTAATGAGTAATGTGATTTAGACAGATATACTGTGAATATTTCTGAGTTATATACAGCTACACTCAAATGTGTGTTGGACTGTGCACGTAGCTAATAGTTTTAGAGCTCCAGTGTAATACATGTGGAAATATATACCTTGCATATAACTGATGTTTGCAGAGTTAGAGTTTTATATGTATTGGAATGAAATACTCTGCATATAATTAAAGTTTTTAGAGCTACATTTTAGTGTGTGTTGGGCTGATACCCTGTGCACGTGGCTGAAGTTTGTACAGCTAAAATATAATTATTGTTGGATTGATTTATTCTGCATTTGGTTGAGGTTTTTACAGCTACAGTGCAATTAATGATGGTCTGATATACTGTGTGTGTAGCTGACGTTTGTACAGCTACAGTGGAATGTGTATTGGACTGATAATCTGTTAATATAGCTGAGATTTATAGAGTTAGATCGTAATGTATGCTGGACTGATATACTCTGAATGCATCTATGGTTTGTACAGCTGCAGTACAATGTGAGATGGACTGATACACAGTGCATTTAGTGGAACTACAGTGTGATGTGTGTTGGACTTATTTACAGTGCATGTAGCTAAGGTATATAGAGCTAGAGTGTAATGTGTGTTAGACTGACGTACTGTGCATGTAGCTGAGGTATATAGAGCTACAGTGTAATGTGTATTAGACTGATGTACTGTGCATATAGCTGACGTTTTTACAGCTACAGAGTAATGTGTGTTAGACTGATGTACTGTGCATGTAGCTGAGGTATATAGAGCTACAATGTAATGTGTGTTAGACTGATGTACTGTGCATGTAGCTGAAGTTTTTACAGCTACGTGTAATACGTAACTTCTGTTGGAATTATATATTGTGAATGTAGCAGATATGTACAGATACAATATGTGGTGTGTTCGAATTATATATTGTGTATGTAGCTGAGGTTTATACAGATACAGTGTATGGTGTGCTGGAATTATATAATGTAAATTTACCTAAGGTTTGTACAGCTAAATTATTATTTGTGTTGCATATACTCTGCATGTAACTGAGGTATATACAGCTAGAGTATAATTTGTGTTTGACTGATATACTCTCATTTAGCTGAGGTTTATACGGTTGCTGTATAATTTATGTTGGATTGATGTACTCTGCATGTAGCTGAGATTTACACATATATATTTTAATTTGTGTTGGACTGATATATTATGCATTTACCTGAGATTTATGGAGGTTTGGTGAAATTGTTTCTTACTTATATATTCTGCATGTAGCTGAGGTTTATACAGCTTCATTGTAATGTGTTTCTGATTCATATATTCGGCATGTAGCCGATACTTATTTAGCTAATTTAAAATTTGTGTTGGAATGATATGCTCTGCATTTAGCTGTGGTTTATGCATATTGAATGCAATTTGTATTGGACTAATATACTGTGCATGTAGTTGAGGTTCATACAGTTACTGTGCTATTTATTTGGGACTGATATACTGTGAATATAGCTGAGGTTTATGATGTGAAAATAAAATTTGTGACGGAATGATATTCTGTGCACATAGCTGACGTTTATAGAGCTACAGTTTAAAGTGTTTTGGAGTGATATATTCTGCATCTAGCTGAGGTTTATAAATCGACAGTAAAATTTGTGTTGGACTGATATAATCTGCATTTACCTGAATTATATACAGATACAGTTTATTATATATTGGACTCATATACTGTGCATTGAACTGATGATTATACAGCTACATTTTTATTTGTTTTGGAATGATATACTCTGAATGTACCTAAGGTTTATACAGCTATATTGTAATATGTGTTGGACTGATATTCTGTGGATGTAGCTGAGGTTTATATAGCTTCAGTGTAATGTATGTTGGACTGATATTATATGGGTGTAGCTGAGTTTAATACAGCTGCAGTGAAATTTGTTTTGGACTGAAATACTCTGCATGTACATGAGTTTCATACAGATAGATTATAATATTTATTGGACAGAAATACTGCGCATGTAGTTCAGGTTTATACAGCTAGAGTGTAATTTGTGTAGAACTGATATTCTGAGCATATGGCTGAATTTTGTACTGACACAGTGTAATGTGTGTTCGACCGATATACTGTGCATATAGGTTAGGTTTATACATGTAGTTCGTATTTTATATTTGACTGATATACTTTGCATGTAACTGAGGTTTATAAAATAGGATTTAATATGTGTTGGATCGAAATAATGTGCATGTGGCTGAGGTTTATTCAGCTACTGTATAATTTGTGATGGACTGATATACTGTGGATATAGCTAAGGTTTATACAGCTGCAGTGTAATTTGCTTTAAACTGATATACTGTGAATTTAGCTGAGGTTTATACAGCTGTACAATCTAATTTGTGTTGGACTGATGTACTGTGAATATAGCTGAAGTTTATAGAGCTGCAGTGTAATTTGTTTTGGACTGGTATTCTATGCATATAATTGAGGTATATACAGATATATTTTAATGTGTGTTTGATTGATTTACTGTACATATAGCGTAGGTTTGTACAGCTACATTAATGTGAGATGGACTGATACTCCCTGCATTTTGCTGAGGTTTCTGTACGTAGTTTAGAATGTGTGTTGGTCTGACATGCTGTGCATATAGCCGAGGTTTATAGTGCTACAGTAGAATTTGTGTTGGACTGATATACTCTGCACGTAGCTGAGGTTTATATATCTACACTATAATGTTTGTTGCACTGAAATACTCTGCTCGTAGGTGAGTTTTTATATCTATGAAATAAAGTTTTTTGGACTGCTATTCTATGCATTTATCTGAGGTATCCGTATCTAAAATTCCATGGGTTTTGGACTGATATATTTTGAATATTGCCGATGTTTATATAGCTACAGTTAATGTATGTTAGACTGATATACTGCGCATATAGCTGAGGTTCATACAGCTACACTTATTTTTTGTTCGACTGATATTCTGTGCTTCTAGTTCAGGATTATTTACTTACTGTGCATTGTGCGTTGGACTTATATATTATGCATGTAGCTGAAGTTTATAAAGCTACAGTATAATGTGTGTTGTACTGTTATACTGTGTTTCTATGTGGTGTTTTTAAAGCTAAAGTATATATTGTGTTGGAATGATATACTATGCATATAACTTAGGATTATATTTGTAGATTTTGATGAGTGTTGTACTGATGTATTCTGCGTGTATCTGAGGTTTATATATGTTAGGTGTAATGGGCGTTGGTCTATATAATCTGCATGTATCTAAGGATTATATTTATAGAGTCTAATGGGATTTGTTGTGATATTCTGTGCATATGCCTGAGGTTTATACAGCTACAGTGTAATTTGTGTTGGACTGGTATACTGTGCATGTAGCTGAGGTTCATACAGCTACAATATAATTTTTGTTGCTCTGATATTCTCTGTATGTAGCTGAGGTTTATTTAACTACAATTTAATGGGTTTTGGACTGATATAGTCTGCATGTAGCTTTGGTTTGTATATCTGCATTGCAATGTGTGTTGGACTCTTATACTCTGCATGTAGCGAAGGATTATATATATACATTTTAATGTGTGTTGAACGGATACACTTTGCATGTAGCTGAGTTTTTTCACCAAGGTTTTAACTTGTGTTGAACTGATATGCTCTGCATATATCTGAGTTTTATACAGCTTAAATTTAATTTATTTTGGAATGATATACTATGCATTTAGCTGTTGTTTTATACAGGTAGAGTGTAATTTGTTTTGGACTGAAATGCTGTGCATGTAGCTTAGGTTTATAAAGCTATATTTTAATGTGTGTTGGACTGATATTCTGTGCATAAAGCTTAGTTTTATACAGCTACAGTTTCGTTTGTTTTGGACTGATATATTGTGCATTTTGCTGAGTTATTTTACAGCTAGATTTTAATTTGTGTAGGACTGATATACTCTGCAGGTAACTGAGGTTTTACAGTTATACTATAATTTTTGTTGGGCTGATATACTGTTTATTTAGCTGAGGTTTATACATATACAATATAACGTTTGTTGGACTTATATGCTGTGTATGAAGCTTAGGTTTATATTGCTACAGTGTAATGTTTATTCGACTGATATACTGTGCATTTAGCTAATTTTTATACAGCTACTGTGTTATTTGTTTTGGACTGCTAGACTATTCAATTTATTTTTTAATATTACATTACGTTTTTTATGACACAGAAATGCATTTTGACTTTTTGAATTATTTCTCACGCTCTAAACTTCTGTCTTTATACCTGTGTTCTTGGGATTGTAAAAAAAATTATATCCACCGCTCTAAATGATGCCTGTTCTTCGCTAGTGTAAGCAGGAGTACTTCAAGCGAAAGACTGTCTCTAAACAAACATAATTCCGTCCACTATAAGAAATTCTATGTGCTTAAAGCAAGTAAATTCCTTCCAAACTGACTCCTTGTAATAAATCACCAAACTTTTAATTTCCTACAGCGAACATTTTGACAACTTATTACATGATATCCATATACAACCTCAGTACGGCTAACGTCCTTACGATCGATATAAGCAAACTTACTCTATGGAGCAAAAACCTTCCTGAGTAACTAACAGGCCCTCAGCAGTTCAAGATTTTAAATGTACTTTGTGAAATCTGAAAGTTCATTAGGGCATTAAAATTAGCTTGCTACCTGTCCCTACATTAAGCCAATAAATCCAGTCAAAGTTCTCATCACTCATCTTGAAGACACATTCTAATATTACCTTCCATTCAACTCTATATATTCCAAGCAAACTCTGTCACTCATATTTCCCCACCAAAACTGTACGCACCTCAACCCTCCGCCATACGTTCCACATAACCTGCCAGGGTCATTTTTCTTGATTCGGTAACCTCAATAACATTTTATAAGCCGTAGATTCCATAAAACCTTGGGCCTCCAAAACGACTATTTCCCACAAGATTCCCCTCCAAATCATTCTATGGATCTCTCCTATCAACCATACTTGCAACAAACCCTGCCCATCGTATTTTCCTTTATTTGGTAACCTCAGTAACATTTTACTAACCGTAAAAACCACATATCTCCTCACAATCCGCCACTTATCGCTGGTCCTTCCTGTCTGTGCGCTACATGAAACTGATGCACGTACGACATCCACTGTGCTACAGGCAGCACACTGCCACTGGCGATGTCCACTCAATCTGTGGATCGAACTGCTGACGGTATCGAAATAAGTAAATCTATCGTGTCTGTTATCTGTGGGTGGATTGAGTTGTTTGAGAGTAGCAGATATATGGGGGCGGAGTAAGGAAGGTAATATTGTGCATATTGTGGGTATTGAGCGTACTGTACATTTAGTACATAATGTGCATACCGTACATACTATATGTACTGCGCATATTTTGAACACTGTACATTCTGCAAATACTTTTCGTGATGTACATACAGTAAAAATTTATATACTCTACGTATTGTACATAATGTAGATACGTACATAATCCGCATACTGTATATACTGCACATAATGCACATAATCTCTATACTGTACATGCTATGCATAATGTATATATGGTGCATATTGTATATACTGTACATACTTTTCGTACTGAACATTATGTAGATATTCTACATAATGTACATACTGTACACACTGTACATACTGAAATATACTGCATTTACTGTACGCGCTGTACATACTGTATATGCAGAAACATACTGTATATACTGTACTAACTCTACATATTGTAGATACGTACTGTACATTCTATACATATACTGTACACACTCTACATAATACCCATAATCTAATTGCTATACATACTGTGAATACTGTATTCACTCTGCATACTGTACATACTCTACATTCTGTCCATACTCTACATACTGTGCATAATTTACTTACTGTTCATAATGAACACAATGTACCTATTAAAAACACTCTTTCCCCTGTATATTTTACATACTTTACATAGAGTACATATTGTACCTACTGTTAGTACTGTACATACTTTACATAATTTATATACTGTACATTCTATCCATTTACCGTAAATTCAATACTGCACAATGAACAATGCAATGCACATTGTTGCTTCAAATTTTGCCCTACTGTATTTACTGTCCCAATGTAACGCTATATATGTTTATTCATCGGCAGTTTAACAATTATATTTTTATACCAGTTATGCTGTATAAAGTTAAATTTTATTTATAACTGACAATTGATCAGTCGGTCTGTCACCACAGTATGGCGCGTCCTCAGGATGCTGATGGAGGAACGGACGGCAGTTTGGAGCGTTGTTGCCGATATATGATGAATAAATATTCCCGCACAGCCGACAATAGGCTGTCATCCTAAGGTTTGCTCAAGGCCCTAACAACTTCTCACTGAAAATAGTTACAATTTCATGAAACATTGAGAGTTGCATCTGATTTTCGTTGGCACTTTTGACATAATGAGTGAAGGAGAAACGAAATGTGATTGGATATTTGGAATGTGAGGAGCCAGTATAGGGCAGAATTAGTTACGGCATAGTGCAGGGAATTGGCGAGGTATAGACTGTATATAGTGGGAGTGCATGTGATTTGGTGGGGCAGGTAGGGCGCTGTGAAGTGGGGTATTTTATTGTTTCTTTTGGAAAATAACATCAAACTGCTGTGACTATCTTTTGAATTTCTGAAGTTTTGTCTTTCTCCTTCCATTGGATCTCTTCGACTGCTCTAGCAGTTGGTTTTGTTGGTTTGATGTTTAAAAATCAACAGAATGAATCGCCTTACGTTAAACGTGTGACAATCACTCAGACGGTTTTCACAAAACGGACAATTGATTGCAAACTTTTATAAAGAAATCTCATAGCGAACTTCATGGAAATTCTACAGTGGGATAATCGTATATGTCATGTGACAGAATGACTGAAGGCTGCGTGTGGTCTGAAGGTAAAGCTTTCTTGATTTTGAGAGAAAACTAACAATCCTGTTCTTACGCAACTCGGAGCAGCGGCTTACTTAACACGAAGGTGCAGTATATCGTACCTGATAATATCAAAATTCGCTGTCTCACAGTATAGGCAGTGAGGTCTGCTAGAAGCCACTTTACCTTATCTTTTTGTTATCACCCCCACAGGAAAGCTGTCTGTGAACGTACCAAGCGACAAACAAAAAACTTAAAAATAACAATTAAATCAGATTATGCTGCTGTTTTGAACACCGTCAGCATGCAGTAATTCATTCCTCTTCATGGTACACTAACGAAAAAGAGCACTGTTGGGAAACAGGTCGATATTGAGACATTTGTAACTATAGAATGTTATAGGACACAGACAGGGCTTTATAATCGGAAGCAGTCCATTTTCATTATCATCTGTGTCATCGGCAACGCTCAAATCTCGTTCCTGCCTTCTGTCACTCCCCTCCGAACGCAAACAATCAAGAAACCCAATCTCGCCAGTTCACAACTTCAGATCCTTTTCCATTTTTTCGTATTGCCATCATCTGAGGCTCTAGTTATGATATTTTTGTAACAAAATTAGTAAAATAGACGGCCAAACGAAAGTTAAATATAGCACACAGCTTTACGTTTCTTTACCAGCTCACGAAAGTTAACTTATAGACAAATATATACGTAGGCGCTGCAACCGCACGTTCGGCATAAAGATGTATAGTTTAAAATCTGTGCCAAAATTTCTAATTACTTAACATAGAAATAGCAAATATAAGGCTTTGTGTGTATTCAAATTAGTCATCGTACAGATAGCAGATACATGGCATTGTAAATTTTCCCACGTACTTAGCATATAGACAGAAAATTCAAATTTACGCGAATTTTTGTTCGTATTTATCATAGAGATGTCTTTCTTAAGGCTCTGTAAATGTAAGTACCTGCTAAGCATAAAGATATCCACTGTACGTCTCTGTGAAATTCTGTTCCCACCTAACATAATGATAGCCAATGTAACGCTCTGTAAATATACCTACTGTAGCCGAACATTAGCAGAATATGCCGAACCGCCTGCTGTGTAAAACATTTCTGTCCACTGAACCTAACGCTGTAACGATTTGACAACTGCAATGGTAATTGTTTGTACCAGGGTTAGGGAAATCAGTTTGGTTTTCGTGTTGACAAATTTATGGTTTTTTGGTAGGCGAAATAATTACCGACTTTTGATTAAGGTGTTGGCGTTTCTTTACCTGTGAAATTTAAATTAAATTTTGATAATTAAAATTTGTCAACTCACGGGAACAAAACCCATTGGTTGTTCGACAAATCACTAGCGGAAATGACGTTGGTGGCTCTGAGGATTTGTGTTTGTGTTTAGCGTAAAGATAGCCAGTGTAAGTCTCCGTAGATATTCCAATTAACTTGAAAAAGATCGGAAATTTTCGGTACATGCTGCATAAATAAAGCAAGAATACAGAATATTTAGTAAATATAGATATTTCCACAGCAACGATGGTTAAGAGAACGCACCTGAATGTTAAGTTATATTCAAAAAGCCTGTCTTGTTATACTGTATTTGATTATTTATTTGGAAATAAAAGTAGCTGTAACAATACTGAGATATGAATCTGCAGGGACTGTTGTTTGCATTTCTGAAGTTTTGTTTTTCTACTGTCATTCGTTGTTTTATACTGTTATAGCGGTTGGTTTGTTGGTTTGATGTTTAAAAGACAACAGAATGAATCGCCTTACGGTAAAAGTGTGACAGTCACTGAGACGGTTTTCACAAAACAGACGATTGCTGGACAGCTTTTGGTAATGGACTGCCATAGCGAACTGCATGAAAGTCCAACAGACGGTTTATTTGACGGTGTCAAGTCTCAGACGGACGGACAGAGAGACGGACTGACGGCCGGTTCTTTTCAGCACGTAACGTTGTCTTGATTTCGAAAGAACCTAAGAATCATGCACTTACGTAATACTGAGCGCGGAGTGGTTGAGTGTTATGGTGCGGTTTATGGAAGATGATAATATTAAAATTTGATGATTCACAGTAAAAGTCTGTTTGAAGCCAGTTTAATTTATCTTGAGTTATCACACTCTCAGAATAGCTAACTGTGAATGTATCATCCTGTAGCAAGGAAACCAGTTAGTGTTGCAGGATGGAGAAATAAACCACAATCAGCATGCAGGGATTTATTCCGATTCATGACACGTGATTTTATACAAGAGATCATTATTGGGAAAAAGTCCGATATTGACACATTTGTAAATACGGCAGGTAATATGACACAGACAGCACTCGGTACTTTGAAAGAAAGTTGTCCGGTTTAAGTGTCGACTGCCCTCCCGCAAAATGTTAAAATTGAATCTCAGCAAACCACAACTTAAGATCCTTTCCGTATTTTACTGGGGAGCGCAATTTGTAAGTGAGGTGTTTAATGTCGGAATGGAAATTATTATGTATGTATCGGGATTTTCAAATTTTACTTTTATAGGATTTTTTCTCCATAGAAAGAATTACATTTGTGACTACCGACTCCATAATTCTAGTCAATGTAATACAAATATTGCCGTTCTTTTCATCGCTTAATTAATTTTAGTGTATTTTATGTTTGCAAAATTATTACTTTCCGATTTCCATTGTTGCGTATGTTTATTTTTATTTAGAAATTTACATCTGAGATTTTCCCCGCCACCCTTGCAGTATCTGCCGTACCTTACTGGCTTTTATCTGACCACTTCTTTCGAGATTATTTTTCTAACAAAAATAAGACAATTTGGTATATAAGATGTACTGCTACTATCCCAAGCCATTCTTTTATATGTATATTTTAAATATAAGGGTTTTGTGTTTATAGTCTTTACGTTTGATCCTTATATTTGATACTATCACTATCTGTAACAATATTCAGTTATCATCCTGCAGTTACTCTATTAATTTTATTTCCTTCTTTCTCCTTTCTGATACACAGTCAAATGATGGCTGATTTAAAGTCTAAACTTGTACATGTAGCTGAGGTTCATACAGTTACTTTGTAATTTTTGATTGACTGATAAACTTTGCGGATTATTGCTTTAATCCAACTGTGTTTTCATGATCAAGATAGAAGGATGATTGTCTTTGTGAATTGATTCAATGTACTTTTAGTTCCGACACTGTACAATTAGTTCCGACATTGTACAATTAATTCGGACACTGTACAATTAGTTCCGACACTGTACAATTAATCCACACACTGTAAATTCTGTCCACACAGTTGTGATCTTAAGTTTTTAAAAATTCAAACGTTCCTGGCGTTCAACAATTTGCCATTTCGTCGATAGTGTTAACAGGGACAATACAGGGGGAAAAAGATTGCTAATGAAAATTAATTACCCCATTAGAAGACATTTAAAGGTAAAAGGTCTAAATTTCATTCCAAACTCGCCTCCTGCAATAAATCACCAAACCGGTAAACGCCTACAGCGGACATTTTGAGAACTCAATTTTTGAAAACCGTATACATCCTTTATACTGCGAGCGTCGGTACGTTTGATATAAAGGAAGATGTCACTAGAAGCACAGTAAAAAAAGCTAACTCTATGAAGCAGGGTAAGTTATGGAAAGTTAACAGTACCTCAGCAAGTCAAGAAATTCCACACATTTTTGCAGAACCGGGAGATTTTTTTACCGCGCTCCAGAGAGAACGCCACACGTCCCTATCATGAGAAAGATCAATCCAGTCCAAACCATATCTCACTTCTTGATGACACCTTTTAATATTATTCTCCCTTCTTATTCTAGGCCTTCCAAGGGGTCTCTTTCTCTCAGGTTTCCACACCAAGACACTGTATGTATAACTCTCCTGTCACTCATATATGCCACATGTCCTGCCCATCTTATTTTACTTGATTGTATCACCCGAATAACATTCAGTGAACTGTAGATATAATAAAGCTTATCATAATGAACACTTACCGCTTGTCCTTCCTGTCTGTCCGCTACCTGCAACTACATGCACGTACCACGTCCACTCAACTCGCCTTACGTACACACTGTGCTACAACCAGCACAGCACCACTAGCTACTAACACACAATCCGCTGATAGCGGTCGTACCGGTACCGAAGTACGCCGATCCCTTATCTTAAAGCTGTACATCCGGTTGCGTTTTGCGAATTAAATATAAAAAGAATAACAAGAACCTTAGGAGAGCTAATTTATTTTATAATCACAATAAAACGCTAAATGTTTCGTCTCACCAGAGTTTATAGAATACAGTTTTATTGTTGAAAATGACGTTTCTTATGACTGTTATTTGTGAGTGGATAGAGAGTTTGATAGCAGTAGAGATATGGGGGTGGTGTGACAAAGGTTATGGTGTGCATGTTGTGCATAGTGTGTGTTCTGTATATACTGTGCGTACTGTGAGTAATGTGCATAATTTCAATTCTGTGCATAATGTGCATACTGTACATATACACATTATGCATACTGCAATTATTGTGCGTACTGTACATAGTGTACATTTTTGCATGCTGTGAGTACTGTGAATACTGCACATGACTACATTACTGTACATCCTGTGCATACTCTATATACTCTGCGTACTGTATACACTGTAAATAAAGTACATACTGTTTACAGTCTACTTACTCTACATACTCTCCGTACTGTATATATTGTATACAATGTACATAAAGTAGGTACTGTGTATAGTCTAACTGCGTACTCTATGTACTGTATATTCTGTACATATTGTAAATACTGTGTGTACTCTAAAAAGTGTACATACCATAATACTGTATATTGCTGTGCATACTGTATATACTGTACATAATTACACACTGTACATACTGTATATACTGTGCATACTGTACATAGAGTATATACTCTGCATAATGTATATAATGTACATAATTTACATACTGTAAATAATGTGCATGTGCTTACTGTATATGCTGTGCATACTATACATACAGAACATACTGTATATACTGTACATACTGAACATACTGCGCATACTGAAGATACTGAACATACTGTGCATACTGAACATACTGTACATGCTGTACAAACTGAACATACTCTACATACTGAACATACCATGCATACTGCACATACCGAACATACTGAACATACTCTACATACTGAACATACTGTGCAAACTCTATATACTGAACATACAGTGCATAATGAACATACTGAACATACTGTACATACTGAACATACTGTACATACCGAACATACTGTACATACTGAACATAATGTACATACCGAACGTATTGTACATATTGAACATACCGTACATACCGAACATACTGAACGTACTGTCCACACTGAACATATTGAACATACTGTTCATACTGAACATATTGAACATACTGTACATACTCTACATACTCTACATACTCTACATACTGAACATACTGTACAGTTATTACGGTATTCTATTCAATTAACAAATATGTGGCATTTATTTACGTCCCATTCATTAATCTGTCCGTTTGCATGTCCACCATTGTTTCATAATCAGCGATGTTTATTGTATTGTTTTGTGTTATTATCAAGTCTTTAACTGTTGAATTAGCCTCATATTGTTACATTTCCACACAATATTTTACTTATTTTCTCTGTTATTTCTTTCATTGTGTTCACTGTAATTCATTCCTAAGTGTTTACTGTATTCAGTTGTTAGTTTTCTATCGCGGTTGTTCGTGTGATGCATCGATATATTGGCTCTTTCCTCAATTCATGAAAATCGTTGGAATTTTTTATTTTATCTAATTAATCTTATTTCCTTTCTGTCTCTTATTGCAATATCCTTTTCTGTAGACTGACCAGACCATTGTAATGTTAGTACACAAAACAAATGTGATAAGGAATGTATAACCAGCGCCTCTGAGATTAAATTTCTTGGATTAACTACAGATGATACCTTATCCTGGAAACAACACATAGAACAGGTACTCAAAAATGTGCACTGCATGGTATGCACTGAGGAACATAAAACATATACTAACAATAGACAAGCTAAGATTAATTTATTTCGCTCATATACACACTATTATAAGCTAAGGTATAATTTTTTGGGCTCTAGTTCCTACTACGCTAACAAGGTATTTGTACTCCAAAAGAAAATTATCAGAATTGTAACTAAAACTAGACCTAAAGATTCTTGCAGGGAAGTTTTCAAGAGTATGGAAATAATGACGTTGTATTCTCAGTATATATATTCATTAGTTTTATATACAATTAATATTAAACACCTATTTGATACAAATAATAAAATTCATAAATATAAAACTAGGAATAACAATAATTTACACCATCCAATAGCTAACTTATCAAAATTCAATAAAGGAGCTCATATATCAAGTATAAATTTTTTAACCACCTTTCTCAATATATTAAATCTTTGACTAATTATCAAAAATATTTTAAATCCACACTGAAGAGGTTCTTATATCATCATTCTTTCTACTCAATGAATGATATTATGAATATAATGTAGACAGAAGAATATGAACCTTAAGAGGCTGATTTCCTGATATAGAGGTCTGCTATCATGGCGGAAGTGAGTGGTTGTGCTGATTTATACTCTGGTTTGTTAAATCAAAATGGTGAAATAGATTGCTCAAGTTGTAGCGAACTAATGTGTGTACTTAAAAATGCATCTGATGAAATAAGTTCATTGAAATTAATAATCCAAATGTTAATAAATGATTGTAAAACTGAAGGTGACATACCAGACACTGATTCTAACCTATCATCATTAGGTGATCTTGTGAATATTGAGAAAAACAGTGTTTTGGCCTCTAATGATGCATGGTCTACTGTTTCATCGAAGTTTGGTGCATCAAACAGAAACAATAGGAAACCTTACACTAACAAGCAGGCAGACGTTACGACCTCAAACAAGTATTCAACTTTAGCTAATATACAGGAATCACCGAGGCATTTAAGTAGCAACAAGGTTGTACTTAAAAGTCAAGAATTAAGAGATCAAAGCAGTAATATATCATATATACCATATATAATAAGTGGTGAAATTTATTCTTCAAGGACAAATAATTTAGTGAACAGTAAAGATACTTTATCTGATGTGTCTTCTAGGTATAATAAACAGAGCGATGTGGAGGTTTACAATAAACTATCACCAGTGAAACCAAAGTGTAAAATGGTAATTCTTAGTGATAGTCACCTAAAAGGTTGCTTAAAAATAATTAAAAACTTACTCGGTGACTCTGTAAGTATAATGGGGTGGACGAAGCCAGGTGCTCTGGCTAAAGAACTTCTGGATGGGCCAAATATAGACTTGGTGAAGTTGGACAAAAAGGACGTGATTGTGATTAGTGCTGGAGCAAATGATATCTATAGAAACAATGCTAGTGTGGCACTTCGCAAGACAGTTCAATTTATGCAGAGAAATTATAACACTAACATTATCGTGTATGGAGTTCCTCAAAGATATGATCTGTTGCCAACATCATGTGTAAATGTGGCTATTCACGCTTTTAATACCAGACTAAAGAAACTAGCCTCTTCCTTCAGACATGTATCTATCTTGGATAGTCCTAGTGACATAAATTCTTTTACGAGTTTTGGTATGCATTTAAATGGAAAAGGGAAACGAGGAATTTCAAAGCAACTATCAGCTATAGTAACTAAATTAACTGTAAATGTAGCAATTATGCCAATAGTGTTAGATTGGTATGTAAATCATGAGTCTGATAAGTCAGAGGATGATATATTAGAAGGGAATGACCAAATTGTTACTGAGACTGTTATTAAGGAAGTAAATGAAGTACATGTTAATCAAACTACTATAGATCAATATTAAGGATGCATCAGAGTCAGTACTAAATTGTCCTATCAAGCAGGACAGTATATCTCTAAGACAATCTCGGGTAAAACGACCAAGGAAAACACCAATTAATAGATCACAAGATTTTTTATGGTAACTCCACCACAAGATGGGGTTAATAAAGTTGTTAAACTAAAAATTTTTGCCCAAAATATTAGGGGTTTGGAATACAAAATTGATGAACTTCTACTTCATTGTATTAATGATCCTCCACATATACTTTGTTTTTCAGAACATCACTTAGTATCAGATAGTATTAGTTGTGTTTCAGTTGATAATTATAATTTAGGAGCTTCCTATTCTAGAAATAATTTCAAGTGCGGTGGTGTTTGCATATTCATTCATAAATCATGCCAATTTATAAAAATAGACTTGAGTTATCACTGTATAGAACGTGATTTTGAAATATGTGCCATCAAATTAATTAATAGTCCTATAAATTTATATGTGTTGTCTTTATATAGATCTCCGTCTGGAAATTTTGATACGTTCCTGGCAAAATTGGAGGGTATTTTAAACGTATTGTTTGCTAATCCTGTAAATTTAATTATATGTGGCGATTTTAATGTAAATTTTAGGATTGATACCTCTAGGAAATGTCAACTTATTTCACTTTTAAAAATGTATAATTTAGATTATATAGTTAATTTTCCAACTAGAACTAATGAATCTTCTGAAACAACTATTGACAATATCTTCTTGGATATAAGTAAGTATAAAAATTTCATAATTGAACCAGGTTATAATGGACTGTCAGACCACGATGCTCTAATTCTTACTTTGCAGGTCATTCAGCAGGAATCCAGTAAACCTACCAAGTTTGTTAGGAGATATGATGATTTTTCTATAAAAGAATTTAAATTGAATCTTAGTTATGAAAATTGGGATAATGTTTTCAATTCTAAATGTGACAGGGATATAGATGAGTTATTTAATAACTTTTTAAATGCATATTTGAGGATTTTCTATAGTAGTTTTCCTGTTCATAGTATCACAATTGGTAATAAGACTAATGGTTGGCTTACAAAAGGTATCTTAATTTCATGTAAACATAAAAAATCCCTGTATCTATTGTGTAGGATGAGTAATAATCCTGCTTTAAAAAGTTACTATAGAAAATATTGCAAAATCCTGGCTAGTACTATCCAACTAGCGAAGAATTTGTACTATAATAACCTAATAACTAGATCAAAAAATAAAACTAAGGAATCATGGCGAATTATTAAGGCTTTAACCAATAAGCAGACAAATAGCAAGGAGGACTTTATATTGCAAGATGAGGGTGAATTCATAGATAATCCTCAGTTAATTGCTTCAACTTTTAATGATTATTTTATAAATAGTGTTGAAAAAACAGTCAATGAGGTAAAAGAACAAGATGTAGAAAATGATTCTTGCATTAAGGACTTTATTCATTACTTGTTTGGGTCATATCAGCAATCCTTTTCAACTATAAATCTGAAGGCAGTTACAAAAAAGGAAATTCTGGAAATTATTAAAAGATTAAAATGGAAATCAGCTCCGGGGTATGATGAAATACCTAATTGGATTGTAAAATTGAGTTTTCCTTTTATTTCATCTCCGTTGATTTATCTTTGTAATAGAATGTTAGTGTTAGGTTCATTTCCTTCTCGTTTGAAATATTCTCAGGTTCTTCCGCTTTTTAAAAAGGGTTCCAAGAAGGAAAAGTCTAACTATAGACCAGTATCAGTGCTAACTGCCTTTTCAAAAATTTTTGAAAAAGTAATTTTTAATAGGCTTTTAAGTCACTCTAATGAAAATAATATAATAGTTGCTGAACAACATGGATTTAGAAAGAACAATTCTACTGAATTGGCCATATTTAAGTTAATTAATCAAATTTTAACTCATTTTAATGATAAATCTAATGTGGGAGGTATTTTTTGTGATCTAAAAAAGGCCTTTGACACGGTGAATCATAATATCTTAATTTCCAAACTGCAATTTTATGGGATCAAAGGTAAAGCAAATGAACTGGTTAGTTCATATTTGAGTGATAGATTCCAAAGAGTCATAATAAAAAACTCCAAAGTTCCTCACTGTTCCTCTACTTGGAAATTAGTGAATCATGGAGTTCCTCAGGGGTCTATATTGGGGCCGTTGTTGTTCCTCTTTTATATTAACGATTTGCCAATGGCAATGAAAGAGGTGGCCTTTCCTATTCTTTTTGCAGATGACACGAGCTTTTTAATTTCGAATACTTCTTCAGTCAATTTGAACCTTGAATTGGAAACTGCTCTGATGAAGGCAAAAAATTGGTTTAAAGCAAATATAATGTTATTGAACTATGACAAGACCAGTTTTATACAATTTCTTTCCAATTCATATTCTAGATCCTTACCTCCTGTAAATCTAAATAGCTGTTTAATTAATGAGACTAACTCAATTAAATTTTTGGGTATTATATTGGAGTCCTCTTTGACTTGGAAACAACACATTGATTATATAAATTCTAAACT
>Ga0123354_10003459_pt1 | contig 21817 bp, 17 predicted proteins | sample TergutLab28metaG_2_FD_97872 | JGI IMG/M metagenome (GOLD analysis project Ga0123354, IMG submission 97872) | Labiotermes labralis P4 segment gut microbial communities from Petit-Saut dam, French Guiana - Lab288 P4 | ecosystem: Host-associated > Arthropoda: Insects > Digestive system > Gut ... | reverse complement strand
AACAGCTGCACTTTATCATTTTAGTCACACTGCTGCTTATCAATTGTGTGTTATTTCACTTGTAGTAAATCTCCAGCCTGTAGGCACCATACAGCCAGTAGTGCACAGCAGTTCAGCGAGCAAACAGTACATCGGTATGTGAGCGAGTGAGGGTGATTTTACTCCAAACGGTAAAATTTATAAAATTAACTTTGCAACTAGGACATTCCTTGGAGTTTAATAAACTCCGAGGCGACGTCACTTCACGTTCAGGCATAGTCCACATATAATGAACTGCCTGCTTGTGCAGCGTTTGCAACTGTTCGTTTCCTGTTAACTAAAGCATCGTGCAATATAACATTAAAATGTACAAATTAATAATGAACTTTATAATTGCGGTCTGCATTCATTACATCACCTCGCCTTTAAACGATAATATGGGGTAAAGCATTAGGTAGGCTAAGGATTGAAACCAAATTTTGTGTGACATAATAATTCAGACATTGTAATGAATGCAACAGTAACTCAAAACATGTTATTAACAACAATACAAATATTGGTAAAGAGAAAAAAGGAAAGAAGAGGCAAGGCATCTTATATATAATTGTAAAATTTCAACCAATACAAAATTCAAAATTGTCATAATGTAAAAGTGTCCATGTAGAGTGAAAACTTGTAGGTAAGACTGTTTTACAAACTAATAAGACTGTACATCCTTGTTTCTCGGTGCTATTGTAGCCTTGTGTGCATTCCTGCGATGTAGGTATCGGATGGCAGCAGAGAACCTTATGTGGGAGCCGCTAACTCAACACTCATCTCGCTTGAAGTGTGTATCTGTAGTCTGGTACTGGATTCATTCACCAAGGACATGCTAAAAACTATTTTGGCATGTATTATAAATATTGTTATTGGGCTTGTTTCAGTGAATAGGCCGTAAAAGTAACATCTCGTTGAGGTTTGTCGCTTCTTCGAGAATGAGTTCTTCAACTGGGTTCAGGAATTATTGGCAAAGGATTTGAAGTATCATTACTGGGTTCGATAGTGGTGTTTGTGGAGTGACAACAGGGTATAAAATTATGTACATGGGAACGTAAAGAAAAGCATAAAATTCCAACAATTGCAAGTGTGCAAATTGTAGTAGTTACTATCAGATGCCAAAATGTATGTCATTCCTGATGAAATGAAACTTGTCGAAGGTGAAATAATGAATCCACGTTGAATGTCTGTGATGGTCGATTTGCTGGATTTCCTTTGGCGTTATTTGTTCGAGCAGAGGTATTTCGTGGTCAGCAATGGTCAACACTGTCTGGTTTGTAGAAGTAGGCTCTGTCAAGTGTTGTTTGCATACTCCCACGTAATTCTGGAAAAGTTTGAAATTCTTCTGTCGTTGTAGAGAATGTTGAAGCATTCAATATCGAACCGGCTTCAGAAAGGAGTTCAGTGGGAGTCGTCCAAGTGTTGTCCTTGAGGCAGCGCAGAGTAACTTGGCGTTGCTCCGGAAAATAATATAGCCATAATGATTTATGTTTCTGACGGGTTGGAGTTAGATAATTTATTAGTAGGTGTCAGATTGTTGTAAGTTGTAGTCTGGAAAAATATACTAGCCAAACATTTTAAAGTTTTTGCACTATAAACTGCCGTGTTAGCTTGGCATACGGTAATCTCCCCTGTTACACAGTTTAACAAGTCTGTTTCCTTAAATAAAACGTAGTCATGTTGACTGCTTTCTAAACAAAAATAATATTTAACAAAGTTAGTTTTTGACACTCGGGTAGGCAAAACAACTACCTTGTACAATGTAAATTGACTATTAGCAGTTTTCAGTGGTACATTAACAATAAGTTTCATACTGTGAACATTACCTATCGCTGATACTTGAACTAGTTCGTAGTACAGGTACATTTTATCTGTCTTTGTACCTACAATAAGGTCGTATCTTTCAGGCAATTGTAACGATACATTCCTCAAAATACTTTACAGTGTTGTAGGGTTAATTAGGCTTATAGGCAATTTGCCTTGCAGTACACTTTGTATAGCTCCTATCAGTTCGTCAGTTTGGTAAATCATTTGTAACAATGCTAATTCCAATTGTCTAATAACCGTATATAATTCACTGTAATTTCGAAGAGTCACATTAAGCCATGATATGTTGCATGTAATCTGTTGAAATTTATTATGAGATTGAATTACAGTATCCTTGACTATGCTTGATAAGTTGGCATTGGCCACAGCATTTATGCCCATAGCAGTATCTAATTTCTTCTTGTATGTCAGTTGAGTATTTAACGAGTGAACAATGTCAGAAATAGTAGATTTCAAACCGTCAGGTGTTCAATGCAGCAAATGAATATCACCTTTGGTAGCAGTCCCAAATAGAGTCTTTAAAACAGTGCCAGCAAAGTTAATTAAACCTCATCTGTGATCTATTTTGGTTAAAAGTTGCTGAAAATTGTGAAGTCTTACTTCCAATGTGTATAGTAAAGTTGTAATTTGGTTCAACTCAGGATTTTTAGTAAGTTCTTTACTGTGTCCTTCAAGTAAAATTAGATCTGCCGTAATATTAGCAACTGCTTCTGTTTCAAAAACACTACACTGCGGTTTAGTGGCTGTATAGACAATTTTGCCAGTATGACATTCAGGAAGTACCCTACAACATAAAAATTTATACAACAGTTATCTAATTTTCAACATTGTTACATGTGATGATGTGTATAATTTTTTTTTTCTCAGCACTTGTACTTTCAGTTACATTCTCTTGAGACATAATTCTAACTCTTGATCGTGTAACTGGCAGTTATATTCTAGTGGTTTGCATTTCACGCCAAGATTTAGGAGTCTGAGGAGGTAGGTACATTGGTTCCTGTGATTCGGAAGTGGGTGTATCCATTATCTGGGGAACTGCTTCAGGGGTAATTGGAGTTTGATCGAGGGGAACTTGGCGTTCCGTTCTGAACTCTGGTTGACTAGCTTCTAAAAGTGGGTGGGGCCCAAATTTAGTTTCATCCTCCTCCTCCTCTTCCTCTGAACGAAGATTGGGTTTCTTGCGAAGCTTTTTTCACAGTCTTTCGTTCTGCCTTAGATTTCCATGCTTCCGAATCGTAAGCCAGTTTAAGCCTATTTAGATGGACAGTCTGATTCCTATTCTGGTCCACTATTTCATAATTTAGGCGGGTAACTACTCTAGTTACTTGTGTGGGCCTGACGAGGGCTTATTAAAATTCCGAGACAGTCCGGGCTTCATTGCTGGGCTATATAAATACACTAGGTCTCCAACTTTGAATTTTCGTGACTTTTCCCTGCGGTCGTACAGCCTTTTGTTATTCTGGTGTGCCTTTTTGTTTGCCTTGTTTACACATGTTTAGGCTGCACTTAGGCTGGCCTTCAGATTCTGCAGTCTCTGATGGTGGTCTGGGTTTTCTCGTGACACTCTTGCCTTTAAATTGTCACTGTTTGGGAGAGGCATCTCTCTTCCGTGTAACAAATAAAATGGACTGAATTGGCGTAGCACGGTAAGCCATGAAATAAAATGGTACTACCACATCCCAGTTTGTGTGTAATGCATTGATATAATGCGATGAACCTGTGTGTGATGACCTATGCCAACGTTCTAAAATTCCGTTCGACATTGGATGGTAACTAGTGTGAATTTTGCGGACTCCCAACATTGTGCATGTTTTACTAAAAAATGTAGACATGAATGCACGTCCATGATCTGTTATCAATTTCGAACCAGTGCCATGCCATGTAACAATTCTGTGTTGCGTAAATCCAAGCGTCAGTCTCCGCTGTTTGATCAGGAATGGGTGAAAGCTTCCGCATACCGTGTGAAATGATCAATAAATGTAAGTAAATATTTATTCTTGCGCGGTGTTAGCAATTAGGGCCCAGTAACGTCCATGGCTGTGATTTGGAAGAGGGCTGTTGGCTGTTCTACGTCTCCAAGAGGTGCTATGTATTCACAGTCTTCTTCCCGTCTTTGACATTGGTCGCATTTTCGAATATAGTCCACAATCGATCGTCGCATGCCGGGCCACCAATAATTTAGTAATATAAGATCACGTGTTCTCTTTACGCCTGGATGAGCTGCATATACTAAATTGTGACTTTCCTTTGTGACGTCATAGATCAGCGATCTCGGTACTACGATCTGGTGTTCGTCACCGGGCTGACGGCGATACATGACACCACCTTCATCTAAAAAGAACTCTCTTTTACTGGAGTAGGTTCCGGATTCCTGTTTAGTACAGAAATCATCATTCTGTTCACAGAGAATGCGTTCTTTGTCTAGACTACCTTCATGCATGACAGTGCCTACATGGCGGCTCAGAGCATCTACATGACCTATCTTAGATCCAGGTCTGTGCTCTACTACAAAATCCAATTCGGACAATTTGAGCGACCATCTCATGAGGCGGCTGTTTTGATCTGAGAATTTACGTAAGTAAGACAGAGCGGAGTGGTCCGTCCTAACTAGGAATTTCTTGCCGTGGAAGTAGCAACGGAAACATTTTGTTGCTCACACCAGGGCTAGCATTTCTAATTCAGAAGCGCTATATGCCTGTTCCGTTCTGCTCATCTGTCTGCTGGCGTGTGCCTTGGGCCTTTCCACACCGTCTTGCACTTGGGATAAAACGGCCGCAACTGCCAGCTTGGAGGCATCTGTTGTAAGGATGAAAGGCAGTTCAAAATTTGGATAGGCTATTACCGGTGTAGTACAGAACTTATCCTTCAGTCCTTCGAAAGCCTCATTTTAACTAGGACCCCACTCAAATTTCTGGTCCTTTCTAGTCAAAGTTGTCAGGGGTTTTGCAATCTGTGCAAAATTTGGTACTAGTCTTCGGTACAAAGATGCTAAACCCAAAAATGCCCTGACTTCTCTAACATCTGTCGGGGTTGGATATTCCTGAACAGCTTTCACTTTGTCTGTGGAAGCGGAATCTCCATTCTCGGAAAGTACGACGCCTAAATATTACACTTCGAGCTGGGCGAAAACACATTACCCAGGGTGCAACAGTAGGTTGGCTTCATCGAACCTACCTAACACGTTTTCCAGCCTCAGAGCATGTTCCTCTGCTGACTTGGAAAATATGATTACGTCGTCAATAAATACCCAACATTCGGTACCTACTAGATTCTTTAAAACTATATCCATAAGCCGTTGGAAATTTGATGGGCTGTTTGAAAATCCGAACGGTAGCCTGTTAAATTCATAATGTCCCTGTGGAACCGTAAATCCAGTGCGCTCTTTATGTTCCTCTTTAATGGGAACCTGCCAGATTCCACTATAACATTCGAAAACTGAAAATTATCTCGTCCCGAAGAGGGTGGATGTAGTGTCTTCGAACACTGACGGTGGATATGGATCAAATTTCGTCGCCGCGTTAAGAGCTCTAAAATAACACAAAACCTATACTTTTGTTTTCTGTCCGTGGTTTTCTTCGGGACTAGAATAGCTGGAGCCGACCACATAGAATTACTTGCCCTAATAATCCCTTTGTCCAGCACATTCTCTACTTGGGCTTTCATTTCATGTCTTAGCGCATACGGGTTGCGATACTGGGGTCGCCTAATAGGTGGAGTATCTCCTACCAATATTTGGTGTTCCATGACATCGGTACATTTATAGTCGTTAGTATTCTCATCATGGAACACATGCGCATATTTTAACAGGATGGGTTCAATCGTCTGTCTTTCATCCTGTGAAAGATGATATAACTTTCCTTGCAACAGCTTGCGATATAAAGCCTCATTTTTCTTTTGCCTGTGCGACTTAACCGGTGGGTCTGATTCTGACCTGCATTTCGGGTTTATTCTATCTACTAAAGACTCCGAAATTTCTTCTGCGACACCAAGGACTGTGGCCTTGGGAACAACTAATGGCTTATTACTGAAATTAGCTAACATAACGTATGCACAACAACTAGGCGCTCCTGTCTCTGAATGACTGCTCTGAATTATCACCCGGGGAGATGCCTGTGCTTTCGACTCGACTCGTGATAACGCACGGGCTGGGAGTATTCCCTAAATAGGAATGAGCTGGCTCCACACAAACAAGTGAGGGGAGACTTTGCTCCTTCTCAGATTCTAACCTTCCAATCACAATCTGTCGGCAACGTGGTGCTACAACAATGTTCCCCCTAGCTCTAACAAGCCATGAATTTCCTTGCTACTATGTAACCTCAGGGTGGGGGCTGGCTTGGACCTGCTCTGGTGCTTGCCGCGCCTCCTTCTGACTGAGCTGAGAGCTGCGTCCAGCTTTACTCTCAGTGAAAATAGTGAGTGCTGCGTGCTCGGCATGTGTAACACTCAACACACGTAACACATTGTCAATGCCGGTAAGGACATCTTGCTGCACTCAAAATCGATTATGGCACCTGCCTTTTCAAAGAAATCGGTGCCAATCAGACCTGCGTCGGCGGGAAGATTGCATACTAGGAACGCGTGGGTGAATTCGCGTCCGTACAGCGTGAAGGTGACAGACGGTAGTCCCTTTATATCCAGGACTTCCCCAGTCACACCGTATGGTTTTGTCGTTGTGACGCTTACGTCACGTCTCGACATGCCGGGCTGCAAAATCGAGATATTGGAGCCTGTGTCGATAATCAGACTTCTGGACATCCCTTCTATTTGGACCCGAACATTGGGAGTGCCTTGCAGAAACCAGTGATTTCATGGCAGCATTATCAGGGGCGTCGAGGTGGAAGGAGCTGCCTTCGTTCTCAACTCTTACTCGTTTTCCTGATTTTTCTCTTTCCCTCTGACTTCCCGACCTTTTTCTTGGGGTGGCTTTCTCCGCGGGGAACGCGAACGCTTCGAACGTTCGTTCGGGTTCCTTTTTCCAGGTGCGTCTGAAGGATTGTGGTGTTCTTTCGTCTGTTAGGGCATTCTCCAGTGAAGTGTCGTAGCCCTTCACACTCATAGCACCCGATTGCAGCTTCCGTCTGTACATTCCGGGCGGCTGAGGTGGATCGCTTGCTAGCGCTATGCGGAGGCTTGTAGCGCTGACTACGCAAGTGATTTACCGCTGGCGTGTGAGGTTTGTGCCGAGACCTATCGTCATCCTGGCGCGACCGACTGGGTGACTTCGCTGATAGTCTAACTGAATTATCGAATTTTGCGTAAGAACTTTCATTAAATCGCCCTTGTTTTTCGGCATCCTGAACCGCAAGTGCAATTGTTAAAGCCTGTCCGATGTCTCGCGGGCTGGCATACCTAACCTGTTTTCCAGGGGTACCCGTCAATCCTGCTACAAAACTGGCTAGGAACATTCGTTCTGCGTTTTCACGGTGGATGCGCTGAGCCACCGGGTCACTAATTTTGCACATTACTTTCTGCGATAAAGCACGGCAACTAATTCGCAAATTGTTGAGGAGACTCATTTTTCTTCTGTCTCGCGGTTTGTAACTGCAGAGAATGATGCTGGTCTGTGTGTGTCCTTGAACCTCTGACTTAACACACCTTTAAACTTTGCCACGTCACGTCCTTCTCGTGGAGTTCCAGGCATCCGTTATAAAATAATCTGGCTGCATCCGTAAGCTTCAGAACTGCAATCCTGATCTGGTGCTGTTCTTCCCATTTGCCAATATATGGGCTGCCCCTTCGATACTGGCAAAAAATTCTTCAATCGGAACCGCCGAGTCCAAACCCGACCATTTTGGTACAAGGGAAACTAATGATAGGTCCTTATGGACTGTGGGTGGTCCTCCGGTCAGACGCTCCTTCGGTCGCTGTGTTTCGGCCTTAGATTCCTTTATTACTGCGCGCAATCTTGCTTCGGCCATACTGAATTTCAAAGTACGTACGAACTGTATTCCTAAACGTTCCGGTTTTAATTCCCGTCTGGTACCTACTCAGATTGTCCTAACAATAATTTAGTGCACGTAATATCCTAAGTCCGAATTTCCAAACAGTATCAATCCCCAAATGCTGCGTGTGGTAAATGGCCGAATCTCACATATGCAAACCAATTTGTAGTGCCCCCGAGTAAAAGTGCGCCTACACTAACACCGCGATTCGGCACTGAGCGGAATTATACAACTAAATTCTCACTCTATGAAATACCCTTACATAAATTACTGATTGCTGCCACCAGACAACATCAAATCTAATGATATTGTAAATTTAATCTCAACTTTATCAATGGGGATTCGAAATTTGGGATTCAAGGATAATATAATATAATCTCAATTAATTATCCAGTTTTCCAAACAAATATAACGATATTCTAAACTACCAACAAACTATCAATATCACTTCCAATAAACTTAGTAAGTTCCTAAATAGGTACAAAATTTAAATCTAAATTTAATTTAAAATAGTTGCTTCACCTCTTTATATAATCGTAGTCCTAAGTTGCGTAAATTTTGTATTTAGAGTTTCAATCGAACAACAAATAAAATTGCCAAAATTGCTCAACTCCCAAAAACAAATTATAACCAAATTGTATTTCCAATGCCGTCAACAAGACTCACCTTTTATCAATAAAGAACAGCTGCACTTTATCATTTTAGTCACACTGCTGCTTATCAATTGTGTGTTATTTCACTTGTAGTAAATCTCCAGCCTGTAGGCACCATACAGCCAGTAGTGCACAGCAGTTCAGCGAGCGAACAGTACATCGGTATGTGAGCGAGTGAGGGTGATTTTACTTCAAACGGTAAAATTTGTAAAATCAACTTTGCAACTAGGACATTCCTTGGAGTTTAATAAACTCCGAGGCGACGTCACTTCACGTTCAGGCATAGTCCACCTATAATGAACTGCCTGCTTGTGCAGCGTTTGCAACTGTTCGTTTCCTGTTAACTAAAGCATCGTGCAATATAACATTAAAATGTTCACATTAATAATGAACTTTATAATTACGGTCTGCATTCATTACGTCTGGTAGCACTTATGCGTACATGTGAGACTTTAGGCTTGTTTAAATTGAACACCTAGCAAATGGCGGCTGGTAGACAGTGTCAGACGTAGTGACGGACACATTTCTGACAGGACCTGCATATTTTCACTGCACAGCTACAGCCAAAATAAAGGAAACCTATCCATGCTGTCAAGGTCAAAGGCTTTCTCTTTAGCCACTAAAAATATGTGGTGTCATAACAGTCAAGGTCACAGTAGGAAGTAGAAAATTATGCTCGTACTTTGTTGCCAATATTTTCAGCTGCCAGTACACAGTCTGTACACATACTGTATCTGTCCACAAATAAGACAGGAATTCCGTTCTAAATCATCGTCTGCAAGACACGGGTCACCTAACAATTGCACACACAAACACACACTATGTCGGTTTGACCAATCTCGTTACCGTTTCCTGCACCAAAACCACATTCGTCGTTCTGGCAACACTGCGTTTCTGTTTGAACAACAACCATAACTGCATTTTCCTCAGGTACATGGGTCACAATTTCAAGTTTTGTCTCGGCAATCTTTCAGTGATATTTTGGATTTTGTCTGCTCCAAAAGCACTGATGCCACTCACTCTCTTACACAGTGTCAAGATCCAAAATGTAGCACCAAGCGAGGCGCTGTAGGTCATAGGCTGGATGGTGGGGTACAGTACACGCTAATAAGGCATATGGGGGGAGTGGAGGTATAGATCCACTAATTCTTGACCTCAGCACTAGATGGAGGTGAGTGTTCAGCTTGACAATCTGGCCACTTTAACCCTCCGGGAAGGAGCCCCCTGCCTATCAAATAAGAGGCTCGGTGGTTTCCAATGCAGGTCTAGACTTTTTCAGAATGATAATATCTTTTGTCCTTGCCGGGACTCGGACCCCGGACCGTTCAGCTGTCTGTAGGAAATGACTGCTGTATGAGCAGCATGTCTGTTACAGCAGTACTGTGGATAGCCTTGAAATGTTCAGTTGCGTGTTACTGTCACTGCCCCCAGTATGAACATGATCACATGTTGCATGCTGTAAACTTCTGAGGCAGCCCTCAACACCCAGCCATCTCTTATAGAGGAAGTAGCACCATTTTATAGAATTCCTTGTGAACTTTATCTTATGGGGATACTGTGACTACCTAATGTACAAAAATTACTGCCAAGTTCAGTTGGGTTTGTTATACATAGCGTGTGTTAAAAGTCGTTAAGAAAAAGTCATTTTTGGGTCTGTGTTTGTCCATTGGATGTCTTACTTCACATGAAAGTGTAACTTTTTATGTCTTTGAGTTCAATCCACAAACATTTATTTTGAGGAAAATTTTTATAAGTAATGAAATATTCACAAACCAATCTCCATAATCATTTGGTAGATTGAAATTAAACTTGGTACAAAGTGTACCTATGATTAACGAATGGTAAAAAATGCAGGGAATATATTTATATTTGGAAACTCTGTGTCCTGCACTGCAGTAGAACCACCCTCCATGTCTGTTTTTAACGTAAGAGTAATTTTCACACACAGTTTAGCTATTTTTAATTATTTCCTTCCTTAATTAAAACTAAGAAATTGTTGCCTCTTGTAGCTTCAGTGCCAGAGGAAAATACACTTTAAGCAGTCAGATGATGTGATTTTTGTCATTCCTCAAGTATGCACCCAATTCTCCTTAATTGCGAGACCACTGGAAATTTTGAGTCAGTATTACTTTACTTCTTCTGCTTTGGACAGAGATGTTTTACATTTCAGAGTGTTTGTGGTATTTGATTGCAATGTAAAGAGAATTTGCAACAAAGTCACAGTTTTAACAATCAGTGCATGTGTGTGTGTATCCTAAACTGCATGTTTTGTGTGTGTCTTGTTGCTTTCCAATAACAGAAAACCGGGAATGCCATTCGTGCCCTGGGACGCATGGCCACGCTCTCAGCAGCCACTCGCCGCAACTCAAACGCCAGTTCCACGTCAAGCAGTCCCAGGCCCAGTTTGTCTGGTTGCTGCGGAAATGTATCGAGGATGTCGAGCCTTAACGAAGAAGATTTGGAAACTCCAGCCTCTAATAATGCCTGTAGTGACACTAACAGTGTGATTAATGGGTTTGGTGAGATGACGCTGACCAAATGTGGCCGCTCGCGACTGTGCAGTGAACGGAGTGACAGTGGCATCAGCGACTGCTCTAGCATTGCCGCTCCGTCCGCTCACAGCCACTGTCAGTGCGCTGCAACAGTTCTACTCAGTAAGAAATTCTCTATAAGTGAGGAAAAGGAAACTTGTGGTGAGAAATTGAGTCAAACGATGGTCCATGGTGCATGTAAAAGTGGTAAAATTTCTTCAGTGGCAAGTGAAACTATTCAGTCCAGAGCCACAGACATGACTTCAGGTTTCAGTAGTGGCAATAACAGCAATAACACAGTGCCCTCACACAGTGCTGTTAGTAATGTTTCTTCTTGTTCTTCCTCCTCAGCTAAATGTAGTGCTAAAAAGACAGACAGCTTAAAGCAGCAGAGTTCTGTGGATTCCGGTGTGCATGTGGATGTAGGGACGTGTCCATCTCCAGACATCGCCCCTGGAAATGTCAGTGCAAGGAAGAAAGAACTGGCTAGCTCTCAGGAGCAGCAGAAAGGGAAAGACGTCTGTGATGAAGCTTTGCGTAATGTTAGTGGTATTGTCCAAGCAAGAAGCGCAGTTTTATCAGCAGCCCAAGAAGAAGAAGAAACTAAACCAAAGTCCACACTTCGTAAGAAAACTAATGATCATCCACCGCCCATTTCGACTTCACATGAACACAGCACAAATTATCAGAAGGTCATGGCATTTTGGAAACGGTAGGGATTTTTTGTTAGGAGGTGGAATGAATTTTTTCTTATGTGTTTTGCCTGATTGCATGCAAGTTCTTTACAGAACCACTTATGAAAATTCATTCCACCTCCTTTCTGGAATCATCTGTATACATTTTGTATTTGCCTAATCAAAACATTTATTACAAAGGACAAATTGTTTGCTTTAACATCAGCCGTGATTGTAGTAGGATATTTTTTACAGATATTAGTTGACTCCTGTATAGTTAAGGGTCCTGTATTTTTAGCTACCTTTAAATAAACTGAACTGATATTAGATGAAAACATTTTTAGTCCCCAATTGAAGTAGTGAAGCAAAATGAAAGTGTCATGTAACAAAGGTATAAATCTTTCATTCACTCAATAGAAAGCAATATTAAAAACGTCAAAAACGAAATGTTAGCCCTGTGTTTTGTATATATAGTGATTAGTTTGTCCAGTTATGTTATTTCAGTATGTGCGCATGTTGTGTAGGGCTGCAATAAAACGGCACTGTTTACTGCACTCATGCTTAATCTGGACCTACCACATTTCCTTGAGCCAAACGCGGATCCACGCATTCAGTCTGAAGACGAGTCACCTGTGACGTGACACTCGTTACACGAGTACGTGGCGACCTTTGAAACGATCGTAGAGCCGTCAAAACATAACAAACCGCTCGCCGAAAGACGCCCAGACACGGCCCGGAAGACGTAGATGTTGGCAACACGGATCAACCATTTTAGTTGGCAAGAACCGCCAGAGAGCGGCGCTGTGTTCGATGTGTGGCCGAGTTTCCTGCAGTCAGCGACTTGCCCGCGGATGGGGATGGCTCAGTCGGTATAGCGACTCGATACGGCCTCGACGGCCCTGTGACGTAATCGGGGGGGGGGGTTTCCGTACTTGCCCAGGCCTTGCCTAGTTTCCTGTACAAAGCGTACCGCGTCTTTCCCAGAGGTAAGGCGGCCGGGGGTGGCTTTAACCACCCATCCCCATCCAGCGCCGACGTTAAAGAAAGAGTAGATCGATACCTCTGCTCCCTGTCTAGACATGCGTGGTATGGTCTGTGGTGAACTTCACCTTAGACAGTGACAAGCAGTGTGCACCCTGCTGTGTGGGCTGTCACGTGATGCATCGTCAGTTGACATCTTTGTTGTTGTTTTCGGAGTGGAGTGTGTCGCCTGTAGGAAAAGTGACGGGGTACAGTGCCAGCAGCAGCTGACCAGATCGGGCTTGTTATCGGGAGTTACTGAGACAATAAAAGGCATGCCAAATGTGGGACCAAATCAGTCCGTCCGTCCTTTAGTCACCTAGTAGCAGCGACTAAGCCTTCTGTGGGATTTTTCTGAAATGCGGTGTAGGAATTATTAGCAGAACGTTGACGATCAAGGGCGAGTGTTTGACAGTCGGCTCAGGGACATGTTGCTTTGTTAATGGCGTAAATGAACCAGCACCTTGGCCTTTCATATTTTTGCCGATTTGAGAAAACTGCGGTGCGTGAGGTGAGAGCTCCACTTCGGGGAGATCTCCACTGAAGTGAGATCTCCACGTGAGGTGAAATCTCCAGTGAGGTGAGATCTCCACATGAGGTGAGGTCTGCACGTGAGGTGAGAGATGCACGTAAGGTGACATCTCCACGTGAAGTGAGATCTCAACTAAGGTGATATCTCCACCGAGGTGAGAGCTCCACGTGATGTGAGATCTCAGCGAAGGTGATATTTCCATGTGATTCCATTTACTTTCTGTGAGTTCCGTGACAACATTCAGTGGCGCACTTACGTGTCTCCACGTGCGGTGTACACGTACTGTCTGGTGTGTGTAAAACTCGATACAGCAGACCTGCACGTAATGCTGCTGTTGACCGCTTGTAGTTCCGTGACTGTCGGCACGCGTGTTGTGTGTATCAATGCAATTACATCTACACGTGTATGTACTGTGTGACATTCTGACAGTAAAGTCTGTGTGCTAGTCAGGTTGTATGTCATTTTCAGCCGTTTTCAGTATCTTCTGAATATCTCAGTGTTATTCTAGCCAGTTCAAATTCATGCAGTAAGGAATGCAGTGCAGATGAAGGCAGCGCAATGCCGGCTGTGCGCAGTTCACACAGTGTCTTCTCATTGGCAGGCAAAAGCATAAATATTTACAGAACTATAATTTTGCCTGTCTCTTGTGTGGGTATGAAACTTGGTCTCGCACCTTGCGTGAAGAACATTGTTTGAGAAAAGGTACTGAGGGAGATATTTGGAACTAAGTGGGAGGAAATAGCTGGAGACTGGAGAAAACTTTACTTGGTTTGTGCCAGTCATCGGATAGAATTCGGTTGATCATGTGGCGCGCATGGAACAGAAGAGAACTGTTTACAGATCTCTGATGGAAAGAGACTGTTTGCAAAATCTTGTAATTGATGGAAGGGTAAACTTACAACTGATATTCAAGAGTGGGATGGGATGGCGTGCATTGGAGTAATCTGGCCCAAGAAAGGGATAAGTGGTGCGCTTTTGTGAACGCGGTAATGAAACGTCGCGTTCCGTAAACAGCGTTTTTAATTACTAGCTAATGAAGTAGGATTTAGTTTCAGCAAGCCCGACTGTACCCGCCCCGCCCCGCCCCAGCACAGCCCTGCCAGTGTCACTGCCAATTCCAGGTACTGTCAACAGAAATCTCAGCTTTTGTCGCATTTCGTTAAGAATTATAATTTCTACGCCAGTTCAAAAACAGCAAATCCGTCGCCTCTACTTATTGCTCGAAGCTGCTTGTTCTGTCCATGCCGAATCGTCTGCTCTTTCTACGTTGCCGCTACATCAATAAGACTCTACAAACTACACACCCTTTTCATTTGACTGCTAACCGCCGCCGTAAGGTCCGTCTGCCCCTTCCTGTTTGTCCACATTTCCTACCGAATTTAACAATACCTCTTGTGGCGCAGACAGATCACGTGACCATTCCCTGCTGATCCACTAGCACAAAGATGGCTGACTGCATCAGCAGTCACTATTTTCTGCAGGAGGAACAGGAATGTGGGTCACGTGGTGCACTTGGTTCTGCACTTCAGTCCTTCCTGCAGTGCCAGCAGTGACCTAGAGCAGCAGGGGCTGGCGAGCGGGCTAGATGCGTAGAGGAGTTTGTTGGTAAGTGTGTCAGTCAGTTGTGCAGGCTGAGCGTTATGGTGATTGCAATAGCGAGAGCTGTAATTTTACCTGTTGTTTGTTGTGGGTGTGAAACTTGGTCTCTCACATTGAGGGAAGAAAACAGGTTGAGGGTGTTCGATAAAGGGGTGCTGAGGGAGACACTGGGCCTAAGCTGACGGAAGTGACAGAAAAATGGAGAAGACTGCGTAGTGCCCTTACTTAAGTGACCGATTAAGTATGATGAGACGAGGGGCGGGGGCGGGTGCATTCGGAGGCGAAGGAAATACAGAGTGTTGGTGGGGACGAATGAGAGAAACAGATCACTGGGAAGGGCTTGGCCTAGATGGGATGACAATATTAAAATAGATCTTAAAAGACAGGATGAGAGGTGGATAGGATTCATCTGGCTCACGACAGTGACAAATGTCGTGGTGTTTTGAACATGGTAATGATCCTGCCTGTTCCGTAAATACCGAACATTTCTTGTACAGCTTAGCAACTGCCAGCTTCTCAAGAAGGACTTCGATCCCTGGAGTGAGAGAGATGAACATGAGTGGCACAGTTCAGGTGTACTGTGGACATGAGTGGCACAGTTCAGGTGTTCTGTGAACATGAGTGGCACAGTTCAGATGTTCTGTGGACACGAGTGGCACAGTTCAGATGTGTGAACATGAGTGGCACAGTTAAGATGTTCTGTGAACATGGGTGGCACAGTTCAGGTGTTCTGTGGACATGAGGGCACAGTTCAGGTGTTCTGTGGACACGAGTGGCACAGTTCAGGTGTACTGTGGACGTGAGGGCACAGTTCAGGTGTTCTGTGGACATGAGTGGCACAGTTCAGATGTTCTGTGGACATGAGTGGCACAGTTCAGATATTGTGTGAACATGAGTAGCACAGTCCAGATGTGGGAACATGAGTGGCACAGTTAAGATGTTCTGTGAGCATGAGTGGCACAGTTCAGGTGTTCTGTGGACATGAGTGGCACAGTTCAGATGTTGTGTGAACATGAGTGGCACAGTTCAGATGTTCTGTAGGTTAGGTTCATGCTGCATGTGTGACGGTACGATAAATACGCATGGGAACAGCAAACAAACAAACAAACAAACAATGACAACAAGCGATACACAACAGGCAGGCTCACTGGCGGCTGCCGGTACAACACGTCATGCCACGTTCACGTCCTTAGTTCTTCACAGCTGGGAGCGAGCATTCTGCAGCTCTGCACTCATTGGATAAAATGCTTCAGACGTTTCGAAGGGCGTGTTGCTTTCATCTTCAAGAGCTCAAGTTCGAGACTCTGGCAGCAAGTTAGCCAACGCCGTCACATTTCACAGCGCTGGAATTGGCGGACGTTCATCGAATGTTCTAGATCTTGCGTTCATTGGCACAAGGATAACCATTCATTGTGCAGGGTGATTGCGTTGACAAACTCAGCGCTTTGTTACACAAGATATTTTGTGACGGAATGTCGCGGTAGGCACTCCAATGATGTATCCAGCAGGCGTCACCGGATGCCGGCGATACTTGCAGTTTTCCGCGTTTACTCCGGATAGTGGCAGAGGGTAAGCCAGGACGGCTTCCTGACGACCTGTTCAGTTTACTGTTTATCAGTTGTTCTCTCATTCGGCGCTATTAAATGTATAATGGGAGATTTTGGAAATTTTGTTAGTCAATTATTGAAGGTAAAATTCACCCCAGAACAGGCCACGAAGGCCCAGAGGGGGGAGCAGAGGTATAGCTCTACTCTTTCTTTAACTTCAGCGCTAGACGGGGTGGGTGGTCAACGCCACGCCCCGGTCGTTTTACCCCAGGAAAGACTTGATATCCATTGTGCAGCAGGCTGAGAGGGCCCCATGGCCGGTCTGTACGGGTGCGGAAAATCTCGCCACCGCCGGGATTCGATTCCCGGATCTTCCAGCCCGTAGCGAGTCGCCATACCGACTGAGCTGTTCCGGCCCAAAATCAGTTACTGAAATTACAGAAAATAAATAAATAAATACACCAATTTACCCCCCTCCCACCAAGACATTTCGAACAAATGATTCATTTTGTGAAATTAATTTGCGTAATCTGGACGAACTGTCCATAACGTTGCACGGTGCAACGTCGCGTTATTTTGCGCATGTTCTGTGCTGCAACCAGGTAAGTTACTAAACAGCTAAAACCACACAGAAGAGTCTTTTTTGACAAGCTCAGCCACCCAGGAAGTTTCCTACATTTAGTGGAACTAGAAGATTCATTGCCGTTTTCACAAAAGCCCACCACTTGTCCCTGTTGCGATCCGGATCAATCCAACCCATGTCCTCATACCCACATCTGTAAGATACATTTTAATCTTATCCTTTATATCTATGCCTATGTTGTCCCAGTGGTCTTGTCTGTTCAGTTTCCTCATTAAAACTGTGTGGTGTGTGTGTGCGCGCGCGCCTTTCTCGTCTGCCCAGCACACTGCATCTCCCGAGATCTGATCGACCGAGTAATGTGCGGTCAGGGACACAAATCACGACGCTCCACACAATGCATTTATCTCAATTCTCCTGTTACTCCCCCCCCCTCCCCCAGCAGACCCAGGTATCTCCCTCAACATCCTAATCTCGAACACCCTAAGCCTATATTCCTCCCATTACACGAGACACCAAGTGCAACACCCAGACTGTAACAACACGCAGCTAACAACTTGTTGTTCAGGTCCAAGACCCTGCTCAATATTTCGCAGCAGTCACAAAGTGTGAACTCTCGTCCAATCGGCAGTCTGAAGGACCAACCCTTTTTGGTTGCGTGCTGCTACATGTTCAGTATATAGACCGCCAGCCCCTTGCACATTCTAATGACGTGTCGGGGAGTGACAGTATAGCTGAATATGGGCAGCAAGTGAGGTTGACGCCCTGGCCGGATTAACCCTTGGGACCCGAACTGCAGTCTTGCTATTAACTGCAGAGTAGGCTGAGGGAGTTATTTGGGCCTAAGAGGGAGGAATGAATGAGAATATGGAGAAAACTACATAAGCAGTAGCTTTACGATTCGACAAAATCGAGGTGAATGAGATGGGCGGGGCGCGTGGAATGTCAGTTGGAAGAGACACTCACAGAGTGCAGTGGTGGTTAAATGTGAAGGGAAGATCCGAGACTGGGGATGAAGGTGTAAAGTGGAGTATAACATTAAAATGAACACTAAAGATGTGGGTTGTGAGGGTATCGACAGGACTTAATTGGTTCAGGTTAGGGACAAATGGCAGGCTGTTGTGAATGCGGTAATGAACCTTTGGGTTCAACAAAAAGCGGGGAATTTCTTGACTAGCTGAGGAACTGTTAGCTTCTCATCCTTGCATTTAGTGTTAAGATCGAACATGTTGTGTTTCTGTCGACTGTCAGTTCCTTCAGCTCTCAAGGAACCACGAAACAAAAGTCGCATTGATGGAGGCGAGTGTAGAGTTCCAAGTTGAGAGTTACTGGTGATGAGTTGAGTTTAGCATTCAAGTTGACTGTTACTGGAGATGAGCTTCGAGGTCGACGTCCGAGGGTGACCAAGAGACCGGTGCTGCAGCCCGTCGGACGGGTGTAGGTCGTCGTCTGGGTTAAACACATCATTTGCTGCCGAACGGTGCTCCAGTACCGACTGACCTTCAGCAGGTCATTCATACGACGTGGCGTGAGGTCACAGGCGTCTGTGTGACCCTACTGATGAAGTCTTCCATCTAACATTTGTTCCAGCAGTACGCATTACAACAGTTCTTGTGAAATCAGACCACACAGCAACATGTTTCGGTGGCAGCCACTGCCTTCATCAGGGCAAGTTCACGTTACAAACTGAAACACCGCGTTATAAATCACTGTATTGTTGGAACCATTTTTTTAAACTTAAAGAACTTGATAAAGAAGAGCGATGAAACAACAGTGTGAACCCATCAATAAAGTTAATTGTTGTGCCGACTGGGACGAACTGCTGGAACTTAGTTTTGCTGAAAATCGCAGTCGGTGAAGAGTGCCGACATTTGAACGCGGTGCTGTAGTCACACCTGCCGTCACCCCCTGTCATTGCCAGGCCTGATGTCTCCTGAATGGTGCAGGGGACATGACCGCTCTGAATCTTGGGTACCGCCTGATTCCTGAGGTTTATCTTGCCTTTCATCAGGCACATTTCAAGGCAGTTCCTGTGTCTCGTCACGTCTTCTACCTTCTACACTCACATTCTTATCCATTTCGTAACTTGTCAGCAATCTGGGCACCCCGTTGCGTGGAGACAGAGATATGCACTGTTTGCTGAATAAGCCATAAATAAACACACAAATCCAATCTTTGCTTCTCAGAAACTAGAGCAGGCAAATTTGTGTAGTTCAGATACAGCACAATAACCGAAGAAGGCCAAGAAGCCACACGGTCCGTTACATCGCCAACGCGCTGCTGCCCTAAGACGCTAAATCTGTCAAACACTGCTGAGTCAGTTACGGAACACGAGAAATATCGGAGATAAGCAGCAGCTTGTTAATAGTAAGGATTAGCAAATAGATCTACAGATAAAATTATCGCATTTTCTCTTTTTGGATCTTCAAATTACTTAGTAATTAATTGAGATGATAATTAGACTAACGATGTGACGCTTCGTCCTTAACCATCAGCAGTCTAGGCTCTGTGGCAAACTGCTGTTGAAGGCTAAAGACGGGATCTTGGGGCGCTGGGAGACTAACATTGATACAGTTGCACTTAAACACCCAGTCCGTACCGCGCAGTAAACGCAATCCGTCTGTGTTATAAAACCAGTCAGTCATTGTTGTATAGGGAAATAATTGCTGTTTGTTCTCAGATCCACACAAAACACTTAAATACACTGTGTGGGCAGAACGTAGAATTGCTGAATGTTAAACTGGCGGTATATATAGTGACCACTGGCGGTACATATACTGACCACTGGCGGTACATATAGTGACCACTGGCGGTACATACAGTGACCACTGGCGGTACATATAGTGACCACAATACAACTAGCGGAGGGTCCTGTCTAATAAAACTGAATACGAGAGTGTAGTTACTTAACCGTTGAGCACTAAAATCAATTTATGTCACATAACCTACAGATTCCTTTAGAAGGCCAGCCGTTTCGTGCTGCATGCAGAAGCAATGGTTGTTTGTAACAACAACCGCATTAAGCTATGTTTGTCACAACAACCGCATGAAGCATCGTGACCAAACTGTGTCGGAAAATCAAGCTTTACTGTTGCGTGTCGGAATCACTGGACTGCCAATAGCAAGTCTTTTGTGCAGCGCCTCCATTAGGGATGGGCCCTGTAGCACGGAGGGTGCGTCCGGCGTTTGCTGTGGTGCGCACTGCATGTACTGCAGTGTGGTGTAACCTGTGGGCGGTGTTCATTGCCGTGAACACAACAGTCCGCTACTGACCCAGTCATCAATCTTATATCTTATTTCTGAAGGACCGATTTTAATATTATCTTAGGTCGTGCCACGACTCAGGCAGTTACTCACCGGCCTCCCTCACTGCGGAGGCCGGGTTCAATCCCAGGCGGGATTTATGGTGGACAAAGTCGCAATGGAACATGCTTTTCTCCAGTAAATCGGTTTTCCCCTGTCAGTATAATTCCACCGATGCTCCACACTCATTCGTCCATCTATCACTGACGCTGTACATCAGCAACGGACAGCGTCTTTAAATAACACATTTAAAAACAGCGATAAATTCCCGTCTATGTCCAGTTCTAGGAAGTGGTCTCACATACCTCGCCCATCTATTCCCTCGTTAATTGCTTGGCGATGACCCTGCCTTACAGTGGCCAATGGCGCTGTGCCAGTTCATGACCACCCTGTGCGCTCTGCCGGACATGTCCTTTCGAAGCGGTGAACAAAAGCATTTCTGCCTTTTATTATTCGAAAGTCCGTTAGCCCTTGGATATAGAATGCGATCGGTTTGTTGTCTGGTGAGTGCTATAGCGTTTGTGTGGAATGTGGGTCAGTGGTTGGCGACTGTCAGAGGCCAACCGTCACTTTCAGTTACATCACTGCTGTCCGGGCAAGGCAGTAAACATGAGGAATGTCTGTCCTTATCACGGCGTAGCTGTGGCTGCAATTCCGTGTGACGGTTCTTCACTTGATGTCTCAGGAAACTGATGTGGTAAACAGAAGGCAAACCTGTTGATATTTCTGAGACTGTTTACTGCATGTACCGCCAGGTTTAACGTGGACAGTTCCCACGTTCTGCCCCAAACACTGTATTTATGTGTTTTGTGTGGATCTCAGAACAAACAGCCATTATTTCCCTATACAACATTGACTGACTGGTTTGTATAACTGAGACGGGGAGTGTTTACTGCGCGGTACGGACTGGGTGTTTGTTTACAGTTCAGTTTAACTGCGAGCGCCCTTAGCTATTGATCCCTTTGTACTCTAACTTCTAAATCGCCCAATTTACTCCTGTTATAAGATTATAATTTTTTATTTCTTTTTTAATTTCTTTTTTGCTTTTCAATTCGCATTTTTTCACAGTATTTAGAGTTCCTGCAAGCCCCGAGCTGTACAAAACCGGATGTACTGCAACATGTGAAGTGGAACTGAAGTCACGCCAGGCCTACAGTGGCCCATCAACAGAGAGTGGCTGAGTACAAACTGTATGCAGTTTGGACCACGGCGAATATCTTCAGGCCCAAAGTTTGAGGACTGAAGAGAGGGAGAGTGGGCGTATTGAGTGGCGCTAGGTTTATTATTACAGGGGTGGACAGAGTGTTTACGGCGCTGAAGATATCCACACGGTGCCCGCTCGTCCTTCTGTAGAGATGTGCTATAGACAAGGCGTCAGCGTGATGGCCAGTGGACTGTTGGGATGTTCAGAAGGGAAAAGAGTTGGGCACTGGAGTTCAGTTTTGTTTGTGTTTGGTGGGCAGCGGTATGGCGACAGTTTGGTACCGTCTAGAGGGCTGCGTTGTGGAAGGAAGTTTTGTGTTTGGTGGGCAGCGGTATGGAGACATTTTGGTACCGTCTGGAGGGCTGCGTTGTGGAAGGAAGTTTTGTGTTT
>Ga0123354_10003457_pt1 | contig 21819 bp, 6 predicted proteins | sample TergutLab28metaG_2_FD_97872 | JGI IMG/M metagenome (GOLD analysis project Ga0123354, IMG submission 97872) | Labiotermes labralis P4 segment gut microbial communities from Petit-Saut dam, French Guiana - Lab288 P4 | ecosystem: Host-associated > Arthropoda: Insects > Digestive system > Gut ... | reverse complement strand
TGGGTATATGGACTGGATTGGGCTGGCCCAGGATAGAGACAGGTGGCGGACGCTTGTGAGTGCGGTAATGAACCTTCGGGTTCCGTGAAATGCGGGGAATTTCTTGACTAGCTGCAAACCAGTGAGATGCTCAAGAAGGACTCTGCACCATGGAGTGAGTAATTATGGGTGGCGGTCTGGTCTGCAGACCAGTCAGCCGCCCATACAGAGTGAAAAATACCAGTGTCGCATAGATACAGTAAGTTCTCCTGATGATGGGCACATAGTTGCACGAAACATGTAGAGAAGTTGAAACAAATATACTAAGAAGTAGGGTGCACCTAGTTGGCTTCATTTGGAAAAGCCTTTGACATTCTCGCATTACTGGAAGTGTCGTGGGTTTTAAAATTCATAAGCAAGAAAGCGCATAACAGGTAGATGAACACATAAAAAAATACAATTTCTTTGTAATGAAAAATTTGCTTTTAGAAGTACGGGCGACGAACTCAGTGACTATAGCGGGCCGCCGTCCAGGGCGTAGGGTGGCCACTGCAGGGACCTTGGTTGTCATGGCGAACCCAGGGAAGTGCGAAGTCGCGCAAAACAGACGTACTGTAGCATTCCTTCTACAGGGTAATCGATTTAGAGCAGCCAAACTATTCGGAGAGAAACCTGTCACTTTGTCCACCATAAGCTCCACATGATCTGGGATCGAACACGGGTCTCCTCCGTGAGAAATGGGGACACAAGTTACATCTGAACAAATCATCCAAAAAAAGGATGTTAGGTCCTTACGTAAAAAACTGAGCAAGTGACTTGGCGTCAAACGGCCCCTAAAAATAAACGTAAAGGTAAAACAGTCCCGTTACAGACCCGGAGGGGCCCAGTGGATACCAGGAAGTTAAGGTTCCCAGATTTCGTGACAACGGCACAGGATGGTGGTAAGTTGTCAGCCTTACGCACCGGCCGCCTTTACCCCCAGGAATTGCACCTGGTACTCATTTCTGTTAATGAGTACCAGGAGCATTTCCTGGGAGTAAAGGCGGCCGGTGCGTAAGGCTGACAACCTTATCACCATCCTGTGCCTTTGTCATGAAATTTGAGAACCTAACTTCTTGGAAACCTCTGGGCCACTCCAGGCTTGTAACGGGGCTGCTTTACCTGCTTACTCATTTCTGTTAGAGGCTGAGTCGACCCCAGGGCCATAGTGCGATCGGAAGGATTTTATGTCAATGAAAAATCCAGTGACACCAGCTGGGATAGAACTAGCGACCTTCCGACTTGTAGCACAGCACCTTAACCACTGAGCCACCGCGGTCCCCCAAAAATAAGCGTAAAGTACAATAAAACTGTCGTTTACTTAACTAAATAAAAGTTTCTCAGCCAATTCACCGACTTTGTTTTGCGTTTCCTTAATTGTCAGTAACAGTTTCCTACTTGCTGAAACTTTCCGTGTAATATGTTTCTTTGTGCTACTGTATCCTGCATAACGACGCCGTCAGGGGCTCAGTATGTAGGGCCTACAACATTCAAATCTCACGTAACACAAGATTTTTCACTCAAAACAAACCTAACCCGACTGACAACGGGCTGAACGGTCCGGGATCGAATCCCGGTGGGGACGAGATTTTCCGTCCGTCCAGACCGGCCCTGGGGCCCACCCGCCTCCTGTAAAATAGGTACCGGGTCTTTCCCAGGCGTATAGGTGGCCGGGGCGTGGGGCTGACCCCCCACCCCCATATAGTGTCCCGAGGTCATAGAAAGAGTAGAGCTATGCCTTTACTCACCCAAAGAGACTTCGTGGCCTGTAAAAAGGGTGAAACCTAACCTAACCTAACATAACCTTAAGTCTTAAGGCTCCTTAAGACTGCTCTCCTATGCGGTGTCACACCGTATAATACGCTATGAATTGGTATCTGATGAAAAGAGAAGAGTTGTATGTTACCCCCGTACTTTCATACTAGACTACACGGCGTCACATGACAGAACACAACAACATTCCTGGTCACCACTGTGACAGACTTAAATATCACTCAGTACTCTCCTGATATCGGCATTCTGTACAACAGAGTAGCTAAGACCATACGGTAACACACAGTACACCACGGGAGGGAGAGATTTGCCACAAACTCAAGGGAATTTAAGGATCCTCAGACGAGGCAGATGGCATGTCGCTGCGTAGCCTGTTTTAGAGGCTTTCAATTCCTAATCTCGACCGAGCGAACTGCCCCTTCCATTTGCGTTGGTAGACACACTTTTGGCCAGAGGTGACCACTAATGCTGTTTTCGTCAGTGGATTTCGTTACACAAACAGATGGAGTTTAACAGTACAAAATTATACTGGGATTAAAGCCGAAGAAAAAAAATTTCCAAAATTATTAAAGACCTAATAGATGAAAGGAAAAGTTACAGATATAAGATAGGAATAGAGAGATTCATATCACAGAGAATCTTTCAGATTAAACAATACTTTATATGAAATTGTGTCGTTCTATGTATTGTTTGTGTGTAAATGTGTACTGTACTACTGCCACCGGGTGTCGACCCAATTGCAGTTAACAAATATATCAAATAACAGTATCAGACGGGAGAACTATATATTAAAAGAAAATGAAGATACGGATTCATCAACATAGTCTTGCATGAGTCTAATCTATTTACATTAATGTAAAACAGGCCAGTTGTGTTCCTTCAATGCTTGTCTTCTCTTTCACCGACTTTATACCATCCACGGGTTTTCACAATTTTAATGTCCTGGTCTACTTATGCGGTTCGGCTTTGTGAAGCTGCCTTCAGCAGTTCGACTGTAATAGTTTGCTGTTTGAAGAATAAAAACCAACTAGATGCCACTTGTTATTTTATTGTACTTGTTATAGGCTCAACATGTTTCGGGCACTACTATGCACTTCATCAGGAACTCGCGACTATAATGTTGATTACCACATTGGTCGTTTCGTTCTTGGCTTGCTGTACGTTCTTGGGCTGCAGCCCGGACACTACTCCAGCCTAACCGCACCTAACCTCCAACCTACAGCAAGCCAAGAACGAAACGACCAATGTGGTAATCAACATTATAGTCGCGAGCTCCTGATGATGGGCATAGTAGTGCCCGAAACATGTTGACCTATAAGAAGTGCAATAAAATAACAAATTGCATCTAGTTGGTTTTTTATTCTTCAGTTATCACAACGATGCACGGCCCAATAAACACCAGTTTGCTGTCTCTCTTATCACTGCCAGTTACACAACTTTTGTACAGCCACAGGGTGTGTGACAGCAACAAATCTTTCTTTTGCTTACATATTTAAGTCGACATCTTTATATTCTTCAAAACAACACACAAAACAAAACTAGCCTTTATACTGCGCAGGCTCCATACGTAACGCTGAAAGTCATTTTTCTTCCACGAAATATATTCCATTAAAAAAACTCAAATGATTATTAAAGTTTTTTATTACCAAATGATGCACAAGAAAATTGCTTTAAAATGGTATTACAATTTGCATTAAAACAGCTCCAACATGTTTCGGTGTGATCACCATCATCAGGGAGCGTACTACGCTCCCTGATGATGGTGTGCATCATTTGGTAATAAAAAACTTTGATAATAGCAAGATGGGGTACCGCGGTAGCACAGTGGTTAAGGTGCTGGTTCGATCCCAGCTGGTGTCACTGGAATTTTTCATTGACATAAAATCCTTCAGATCGCACTATGGCCCTGGGGTCGACTCAGCCTCTAACAGAAATGAGTAACAGAAGCATTTCCTGGGGGTAAAGGCGGCCGGTGAGTAAGGCTGACAACCTTACTACCATCCAGTGTTGTCATGAAATCTTGGAACCCTAACTTCCTGGAACCCTCTGGGCCACTCCAGGCCTGTAACGGGACTGCTTTACCTTTCAATAGCAAGATGGACGGTACAAATGTGAAAAAGTAATTCAACTGATTGTTTATTATGTCTTACAAACGCACAAAATATTCTTCTTGTTTTCCTGCGTGTGAAACTTTTTGACATATCATAATAAACGAAGAACGGGGGTTTGAGGAAGGTATTTGGTTCCAAGGAGAATGAAGTAACAGAGGCTGCAGAAAATTGCATATAACGATGGAGATAATTTTGCAATAAAGTACGAGACTGTCAAAATGCATTTCGAAATAACACGTACCCCATTTAAGATCACCTCCTCCATATTGTCAGAGGTATTCTTGGAATGCCGTAACTTCTCATACACAGTGACACATCAAACCCAAAATTATATCGGCTCACAATTTCACGGAATAGGAGGAGTCTAAAATCAATACTGTAAGTCTCTTCGATGTTAGAAAATATTCATGAGACCACTGCAGATAGTGCGGAAGGACTGCAACCCCCTCCCCCCTATCCAGTCTAGGTCAATATGGGACACCCCATGGTGTAGCAACTCGTTCATTTTGCCCTCTGAGTCATGAGAGTGCAGGTGACGACAAACGTTTATAAACGTAAAGCTACGTTCTCTACTGATTTGTACTATCGAAACGATTTATAAGGACGTTGTATAAACAGGGCTCTTTGCAGAAACACTCGTGGTCTTAGGGGATCAGACGCCGTGTAGCCTGGTAAACGGTTGAGACCCTTTCGGAGCAACTTCCTGATTCTGTCTTCAAGGTAGAACAGCTTGCTAATAATGAATGTCGTGAGGACTTAAATTCTAATTTTTTGTCTCCATGGACAGAACAATTGACGCATCGAAATCAGCCTCAGAACGCTGCATAAACACTAGGAGACTATAAAATGCTGGCCTTTAGACTTACAAGGCACCTGAGGTGACATCGCTGGATGAGTACCCTACCACGTCATAGCAATACATTGTATCGTAGAGTACTTTGTATAATCATCACATTAGCTTATAGCCTGTATTCTTTCTGATTGATTATAATATAATATAATATAATATAATATAATATAATATAATATAATATAATATAATATATTATAATATAATATAATATAACGCTGTAAGCAGTGTTCCCTTCACACTGTACACCTCTGGGTTGTCGCCCCGTGCAGCCATGTAGGTTAGTACGCAGGAACCTATCGGTCGAAGTGAGCAAGGTGATAGTGGGGTCAACTGATATTGCAGGGTTACACTATGGCGGTCACTCAGGTACACGGCGACACGAAATAATGCTACCATCCTCCATCCCACTCTCGATGGAGGAAATTAAGTGAGAACGTAATATTTTATCAGACAGTCAAATTACCTACATTATATGAAACCCGACTGTTCATTGCCGTGTACACAACAGCCTGCCGTTTGTCTCTACCCCGGCATAGATGCGTTAAGTCCATGCCTGACATTAGTCCTAACATTTTATTCTTACTACCTACCTACCAATACCTACCTACCCACCCACGACCCACCCAACCAACCACCTACCTACCTACCTACCTACCTAACTAACTAACTAACTCCGTGGAACAAAGTCCTTCCTGAGAAGCTAACAGGTGCTCAGCTAGTCAAGAAATTCCCCGCATTTTATGGAACCGGAAGGTTCATTACCGCCTTCACTAGCACCCGCCACTTGTCCCTATCCTGGACTAGATGAATCCAGTCAATGACTCTCCAACCCACTTCTTGAAGATCCATTTTAATATTACCCTCCCATGTACGCCGAGGTCTTCCCAGCGACCTCCTTCCCTCAGGCTTCCCACCCGAACTCTGTATGCACCTCTCCTGTCTCCCGCACGTGCAACATGCCTCAGGTTCATTCTTCTCGATTTGATCACCCAAACAATATTGGGTGAGGAGCAGAGATCACAAAGCTCTTTTTGCGTATTCTTTTCCATTCCCCTCGTACCTCGTCCCTCTTAACGCCCAAATATTTCGGTTTAGGAAGCTTCTATTACACATTATGGACAAAAGGACAGTTCGTTATGTAACCGGCTGTGTTCGGGAGACCAGTGATGATACTTGAACAAAGAAAATAAGAAATGTATGCAGCACACAGAAAATATGAGGAGTTCATTTACCTTCGTTTGATTAGGCTAGAGCGAAAACAGGCTTTCCGAAAAAGCACATTGGACATAAAATCAATAAATCATTTGCATCTAAAACGCAGTGCGAATCAATTTTCGACAATGTGCATATCTACCGAACAGTGTCCGAGCTTCGCGAAGCAGAGCACACTGGTCACCGTGTCGGTACATATTGTATTTCAGATTTTAATCGAAATTGGAAACTGTCAGTAAATGATAGTTGAAGAAAAAAAACCAACTAGATGTCACTCGTTATATTTATTTTACTTCTTAGGTATTCAACATGTTTCGGGCATTAAAATGTCCATCTTCAGGAGTTTGCGACTATGTTGTTGAACTACCACATTGGTTGTATTGTTCTTAGATTGCTGTGTGTTGGAGTCAGGGTGCGGTTCGGCTGGGGTGCTATCCGGGTTGCCGACTGAAGCACAACTTATTCTTCAACTATCACAATGCTGCACGGTCCAATAAACATCAGTTTAACTAATTTTGACGTTTTGTTGACCGTGCATCTCAGGTTATTTATCTCAGTATTTAACCAACTTGATGCACAAAATTTGTTTCACAATAAGTTTTATTTCATGCCTCTACATGTTTCAAGCACATGTGCTCATCATCAGGAGCATCAGGGGCATGAAATAAAACTTATTGTGAAACAAATTTTGTGCATCAAGTTGGTTAAATACTGAGATAAATATACTGAGATGTACGGTCAACAAAACGTCAAAAAATCAGATTCACTGTCAATAAATCTCCAGTAAAAGTCACAAATATTAAACGTAAGAAACATCCTGGGAACTACTGTCGAGTTATAACGGAAAGATAAGGAAACATGACGAAGTTTTTAAGCCATTATTCATTACTTGACGTGCAGGGTGAACCAAGAAACATGAACTTATTGTGTATACACATTTTCATAAACGACGATACATGAAGGTGCCAAGTGACAGAGTTTAACCTTTTGACGCCTAATGTCAACTATAGAGGTCGTACCGCACCGCTAACCTCTAAAGTTGCATTTTATGTATTTATTCAACAAATATAGGTACTGAATATTTTAAACACGGTATATACTCTCCTTTTTTTCTCTTCAAAATGCAGTTTGTCTCATAATTCTAATGTATTTGGTACCTGTATTATTCACATTTTATATACAGAGTGTGCTAAAATTTAAAAAAATAATTCTGGCGCCAAAAGGTTAAGGGAGCAAAATTAACAGGAACACCAGTCAAGGGAAAATTCTAGTTTTAAGGTGCGTCTTACACACTCCGTCTCCTTGCCAAACGCCACACAATGCCCAGATGTTGCTAGCAAGCCGGATTTCACACGTACGTAAATTCAAATCGAATACGATGACCTCGTCACTTCGGCCTCTGTTACTCAAAATCAACCTGTCCTCTGGCTGTCAGCCTGACGTTTTATCAAGCATTCATGAACTGAAAGCATAGCAAGTCCAATTACTGTGGACTGAAGTTGTGGGCGGGTTTCCTACAGATGGAGTGGCAGGGGGCTTCTAAAACTGATTCCATGTCTATGAACTTGCATTTCGTGGAAAGTCAGTATCCATTGCCATAGCCCGCATGATAGACCGCGCGCATCAGACCCCTCAAATACGATCGCGGAAAGAAGAAATAAGTGAGGTTAAATCGTGTGGAACATAATGTAATCACAGTGTAAAGGGTAAAAGTATTCTGTGGACCGTACCATCAAGAGGTATGGAACACTGGAGTACGGGTCCATGTATTTTTTAACCTCGGCCGTACATGGAGCAAAGTATTATGTTTCGGTTGCTTTATTTCTGCAAAAATAGCGACGGGTGTTCAGGTAGGTTGTTGGGTCAACCCCAGAGCCGGTCGGGTCTGGACATCGCAGCGAAGAGCAAAATCTGCCAGCTATATAAACAAAGACTTGTAAAGAAAGCCAACTTGGCGCACAAATTTATCCCTAGTATCACTTTAATTGCTGTGCTACAAATCGGAAGGTCACTTGTTCGATCCCAGCTGGGTATTAGTGGATTTTTTATTGACATAAATCCTTCCGATCGCACTATGCCCCTGGGGTCGACTCAGCCTCTAATAGAAATGAGTACCAGGAGTATATCCTGGGGGTAAAGGCGGCCGGTGCGTAAGGCAGACAAACTTACCATCGTCTTGTGCCGTTGTCATGAAATCTGGGAACCTTAACTTCCTGGAACCCGCTGGGCCACTCCTGGCCTGTAACGGGACTGCTGTACCTTTTTTTTAATCACATTACTTATCAACTAAAAATGCATTCACATAAAATTACATATAAAAGCACTTAAAATCATTCCGACATGTATCGATCTTTTAGTATCATCCTCAGGGAGTTACGTTCTTCCTGCTGAAGGTATATCAAAACTGTGCGTTGTGCGCTACGTAACGAAGGACTGAAGCAGTCCTCCATTACGTAGCGCACAACGCACACCTAGCCAGCTGCACTCTCAACAACGTGTTCCCACACAACATGACATGCTGCCACAACATCCTGGTTACAGAAACAAATTAAATTGTGAATGTTTTAATATAACTTTAGCACGAAGAACGTAACTCCCTGAGGATGATTTAAAGATCGAAATATTTCGGAGTGATTTTAAGTGTTTTTATATGTAATTTTATGTGAATGCATTTTCGGTTGATAATTAAAGTGATTCTACGAAATGCACGGTGCAACAAACAATAATGTTTATTCTTAGTATATTTATCAATCTATATAGGAGCATATGCTCCTGCATACCAGACAGTCATCCACACGGAATAACAAGTACCAAGCGTCGCAAAAACACAGTTGTTTCTCCTGATTATGGGCAAATAGTCACCCGAAACATTTACAGATTGATAAATATATAGTAAGATAAATTTGTGCACAAAGTTGGCTTTATTTCAAAGCTTATACAGAATTGCACGGCCAACAAAACATAGAAAAACAAGGACTTCTCGACATAACTTCTTTATTATATTGACTGAGTTACCCCGGATACTGGTGTATAAATATACCACATGAAAGCTTGCAGTAAAATCTATAGAAATTGTGAATCTGCAAGAAGACGAAACCATTTATGGTAGCAATAGGTACTATCAGTGCCAGTCACAACAAAAAGTACCCTTATTAGACAGTACATTTGTCTAATAGAGCAGCCACATGTTTCGGCCTAAATTAGGTCATCTGCAGGCTCTTGTATTTAAAAAACAACTATCAAGACAATATATAATTATAGATTAATAGTCTATATACTGTCTTCCTTGGTGTGTATTTATACATTTTATAAGAGCCTGAAGGTAACCTAATTTAGGTCGAAACACGTGGCTGGTCAATTATACACACTGTATAGTCTAATAAAGACTCACATCACTGACCCATGGAATGTCAGACGTAAAAGGTTTAGAGTATTGGTAAACTGGACACAAGTTTTCCGAAAACTTGACATAAACTTTTCGTATATTTTTGTATTTCCGTAGGCGTTTACGGAATCAATGTATCTTCATAAATATTTATGGTTGACGCAAAAAAACTAATTTATATCAAAATAAAGAGTAGCGAATGATGAGCCCCGTATGTTACATCTAACGATTTACGTACAAGCATTAATTATGTGTACAAGGCAGAGCATAGAATAGGCCATTTAAACATTAAAAAAAAACAATATTTCCTACAGTACCTAAGCCAAAATATCACCTCTCTTACTGCCAATTTTTAGGAATCTGGAGCATAAAATTTATTTAAACAATATTTAAAAATTCACTTTCATTCACTTTAATTATACCAACTAATAATAATAATATATATATTTACTGCAAGTGGGTTGTTACCCGGTGGCAGTGGTTATTTCACATGTAAACAAAACATGAAATTGGTTACTACTAGATTTAAGTCGGGAGGGCTATATAAGAAGCATGTAGTGGCAACTTGGAATGTTGGGAACCATCTCAGCATTTGCTTATAGACACAGGGAAATCAAGAAAAAACTGTGTCGAGATGGCCGGTCGCAGGACCTTCCGAGTACTAACTTCTAGCCAGCATTCCGGCATCTAAAGTAAAAACAGAAATGCGCACACAGTGCAACAAATACACATAAGATAACAACAATACACACGGCCAACCAACAACAATTATACACAAGACAACTTAAAACTAGCAACAATACACACGGGACAAATTAGAATTTTACAACATGTACAAAAGGTAAAAACACCCAGGCAAGAGAGTACTGTGTACAGTTTCTTGTAATTGTTTTTTTTCCCAATCATCAATTCACTCACGCTTTCACCCCAGTCCTTCACTTCATATCCCTTACTACTCCTAAAAACTTTTTCCATAAAGACTCGTCCCCCCCCCCCTTCCCTATAATGCACTTCACTTCGCCTCATTCCACTTCACTTTGGTTCGAGACTCGCAACATGACACAAGACGCACACCCATAGGCAGGTGCATTCTCACCACAGTACGACATGCTGCCACAGCACCCTGTTAATACAAGGAAATTAACTAGTGAGTGTTTTTAATATGTGACTTTAGCAAGGAACAATATGGCTCCCTGAAGATGATCTTAGGATCGAAACATGTTGGAGCAATTTCAAGTGTTTTAGTGTGAAAATTTTTATATAAATGCATTAGTTGGTATAATTAAAGTGACTCTACTAAGTGCACGGTGCAACAATAAAGATGATTTAAAAATTCAGTTCTTTGTTTGTCGCAAACGATGGGTAATTTAATTATAAAGACTGCAAACATTTTAATTGTGTATACGATCCTTTTCTGTAGTTTCATAAACGCACGACAAACATAAGTACATAATGTGGGCAAATAAGGAGTGTTTTAATATCCAAGGAAGTGGGAAATGTACTGTCAGATGTGCTTTTGAAGTCCAGTTATAACTGTGGACAAAAGCCAACACCGCAGGACGCACCCAGCGCTGCTAGTGGTTGTCACAGGCAGCAACAGCAGCTGCCTGTCTATCCAGACTCACCTGCAACACATCCGTGTCGAAGAAGTTGTCGCATGATCCAGGCACACAGAATTTCCACTAAATACAGGATTTGTTATGCAAATCAGTTTATAATTACTACCAACACTCAGAAGCGGGAAGTCGAAACAAGTCCTTTCAAAACACAATTCATTCAGATCTGTCAGGCTCCTGCGGTGGTGTAATGATGTCTTTGCCTGCGTAACTCTGAGTTCTAAACTTGGGCGAAGATCGCAGTGAAACTATTCTGAAGGAAGTGTAGGGTTTTTAAACAGACCAACGAATGTATTTGAGTGTATGAATGTAATCTTTTTACACAGTAATCACAGACATGTTTCAGCCATTAACTTGGCCATCTTTAGGGCGGTGAGACAAAGAAAACACATACAGTTACAATTCGTCGCAATTAACCCTTATCCTGCTAACGTGGAGAATACGGTGAGCTTCTAATAATGCCAGCAGATGGCAGGTGGGATTTAACTTGGAGTTTAAAGGGTTAATACACAATTACAACACATAACTCTGAAGTGTGTCATCCCCGCTGTGTCTATATATGAACTAATAAGTGGGTGTGCAGTCAATAACACAACTGTATATGCTTAATTAGATGTTATATTCTTAGATCAAAAAAACTACACGCTTCGGCCGGTAGTGGCCATCATCAGGTTTTATCATTCGACTCACTTAAGGTTATTCTATATAATTCGCGTGGCGGGGTGTTTGATTTGGAGATCTCAACATCAACAAGTGTTTTGATCTTACATATTGGACCGTGCGTCATTGTGAGTGTTGAAGAATAAGAGACCAACTTTATGTCACTAACTATTAAGTTTTATTTCACGTCTCCAGCCTGCTACACAGATACCACCCCGACCTAGCCACACCGAAACTCCAACACACATCGAAACAACAACACATGACCAATGTGGTGATACAATAGAAAAGTCGCAGGCTTCTGATGATGGATGTATTAATGTCCGAAACATGTTGAGCATAGAAGAAGTGAAATAAAACTTAATAACTAGTGACATCAAGATGGTCTCTTATTCTTCAAGGGTTTTGATGTTGAGATCCCCTCATCAACACGCTGTCACGCCAATTGTATTGAATAATCTTAATTGATTCGAATGAAAAAAAACTGATGATGGGCACCACCGGCCGAAACATGTAGTTTTTGATCAAGTATATAACATCTATTAGACATATACAGTTGTGTTATTGACTACACATCCAGGTATTATTACAACATATAACTTTTAGCTAAAATTAACGATTTACAGATTATAATAATGATGAGTGTAAAATATAGGGAGATAAGCAGCTGTTGTACAAGAAGTGATATTTTGTGGCGTGACGTACGCATAAGATAATGTAAAGGTAAAGCAATCCCACTACAGACATGGACAGGCCACTGAGGGTTTCCGGGAGGTTGAGGCTCACCAGATTTGAAGACATTCCGCACTTGAAGGTGGTTAAGGTTGTTAGCCCTACGCACCGATCACCTTTACCCCCCAGGAAATATTCCTGGTATTCATTTCTGTTAGAGGTTGAGTCAACCCCAGGGCCATAGTGCTACCAGAAAGATTATGTGCATGAAAAATTCCAATGACATCATCGGGAATCGAACCCGCGACCTTCCGGTTTGTAGGGCAGTACCTCAAACAACTGCGCCACCGTGTGCCGCACAAGATACACTAGTGAATTATAACACAGAATGGTGAATGATAATATAGACTGTGCAGTGAACCAATCGGTGATTACTATGAAATAAAAATACATTCATACACCCAAGCACATTTGTTGCTTTTTTAAAAATTATACGTCTGATTAATGCAAGGAACATGAAACATATATATTTGAAGGATTTTTAGTTCATGTATTCACTGAAAAGTGAAATTAATACCACTGACGGTCGTAACAGTGAAATAAAAACACTGCAAATGGCGCAGTACGCGACGCATAATACTAGACTCAGCGCAGGAATTTTTTACTTTTAGAATGTTGTAAGGTTTTATGGTACATGAGTAACTGTTATTTCATTCGCACCCTTGAGAAAAGCATCTCCCTTTTCTGGGCCAATTATCACGAACCTCATAATCGTTCGGATAATAAATGTGAGAAGTACAGTTGGGAAATGATAATTGAGACGTGGCTTTCACTGCTACGATTTTCGCTAAACTCCAGGTCACTCAATATTTTGGTTGATATCCTGTCTACAGAATTACTTACTGATGGAATTAAAAATGCAGAAAATATCACATAAATTAATTTGCGCGTTTCTGAAAAAAAAAAGTGCAGTACAGAAATTGTCACCAAGCTCACAAACGCTAGACGCCACTAGAGAAATCTTCGAAGTCGTTTTCCTCTCAAATTAGTGCAGAGATATGGAGATCGAGGGTACAAAATCCGTTTACGTTCTTAAGTATCGTCTGTCACTGACACAATTTTCACGACCCTGACGTGTGCTGGACACGTAAAAAAAAAACCCCCTTACCGAATTTCATGAAAATCAGACCAACTGTTCCGCCGTTGATACTAGGCCACACGCGGACAGAAGGACATGGTCTCCAAACAGTATGCTCTTTTGTCACTGCGTAAATAACGCTCTGTAATGAACTGGATTAGACTATCTAAAGGCAGCAGCTAGAATTTTGTGTGCTGTTTGCACCGACGTACGAATCGAGAGAGTTTATAAGGTATTCTACAAGATCACCCTGTGTAACTTTATTGTCCCGACGCGCTCAGTCTGGTAGGTGATCCTCTTTCGGGAAACGGATGTGGTTCACCGAATCAAATATAGTTTTAATTTTTTTTACTTGTTTTATATACTTAATTTATTGTTGATAAAATTAAAAAAGACGCGCTGTATCAAGTTAAACAACTAAATCGTATCTTATGAAAAAAACACAGTCTCTTGTATTCCTACCTACACCACACTCGTACGCGACTGACTTCCTTTAATGGACTGCTAGCGTCCGTTATCAGCTGCTAACGTTTTCTCATTTAAATCTCTCCCCTCCTACCTATCACCAACGGTCCTGAATACACGTTGACACATTAACTTACAACGCATGACCATGAACCGTCCGTAACTGACGCCAGCAATCCTAAGAAACAACTATACTAAAAATGTTCAGCAAAACTACGTAGGGAGATGCGAGACCTAACAGTGAAATTGGGGAATGTGAGAGGTTGGGAGATATGACACTTTACAAAGAAACACAGGGCCATATTACATTTAAGAATATGTCAGACCTTTTAGTAAAACACAAGGTCGTATCATAGGCAGGAATATGAGAGACATTACAGTAAAGTGTATGGCCATGTTACTTGTAGAAAGATACAAGACATGGCAATTCAGCGATTGCCGCATGTTACAGACTGTTTTCGTGTCGAGTATCAGTATTAATTAGTATTTCATTAAATCCACTCTAATTGAGCGCATTGTGTTCCTGGTGGCGAGGTTACTAATGCGTTGAATCTACGCCTCCATTCCCCCACATGTCTTCACGGTATGGCGATTCATTAAGTATAGCGACAGGTTTACCTTTACTTAATGGGTCGCCTCTTGTATTTCTACAGTCACAAACCTAACAGACAGATAAAACCCTGTCTTGGCTAGGGCACGACTCTAAACAGAAGCAGAATGCAAATTCCTACACCAAAAAACTCGCCGCCATTCACCAAAGTTACCGTTTGTGCTTTCTGCGGCTCACACCCAGCCAGACGCTCTTATTTTTCATCATACGGAAACGAAAGAAATGGGGTACGGGGGCCGGCACACAAGGCGCCTAAACGTGATTCGAATGGTTAAAAAACAAGTTACTGTTCCAGTGTGCTCTAAGCGATCCTTATTCACTGAACTGCTACACAAGGAACGAGTACCGGCGCATGAAGCCAAGGAGTAGGGCTTACGACTTAGTCTGGAAGTATCACAGTCCATGACTCTGAAACCACACAGGCAGTCCGTTTAAAAATTCTTCCGAACACAGAACAGGCTGAAACTGGGAAGCCCGCCTGGTATGACAAATCCTACGGCCCATTGCCCATTCTTAAATACTGGTAGTGGAGATTTGTCGTAACAGCGTTGTTTCCGTGGATTCCTTCTGGGATATAACTGAATGCCATTAAGTAAAGGGCTCCCGGGCGTTTCGAAGAAACCTAGTGCTTGCATCCTCGGGGTTTAGCAGTCCATGAACAGTGATGACGACAAGACAATAGCGGAGACTTTGCACGAAGATCTACATGCGTTATTAAGCCCGTCTAGAATACTTCGAAACGTCGGTAAATATCTACCAAACGACACAGAGTAATAATGCAGAAGACTTAATCTTCAAGCTAACAGTCGCTCATCTACTCAAGAAATATCCTGTCTTTTTTTACAGAACACGAATGTTGCTCCAGTGTTCACAACGGCACCCCAGACCTCATTGAGGGTACAAAGGTACAGTCTTCCCTATCCATTCCATGAAGGCGTATAGGGGGAACAGAGATATAGTTCCATTCATTCTTAACCTCGGCATCAGATGGTGGTGAGTGGTTAAATCTGTTCCGTGAAAGACATAAGACAAGAGTCCGGGTGGGCCCCACGGCCAGGCTGAATATTTTAAAGAGAAAAATATCTTGCTTCTACCGAGATTCGAACTCGAGACAGTCCAGCCTGTAGCACAGTCACTATACCGACTAGGCAGCACGTTCACCCACCCTTATTTAATATTGTTACCGGTAAAGCTCGCTGTATCGAGAGCTGTGTACGGAAGTAATGTTAGGAGTATTAACTGTAACTGACATAATGCATAAGAATGGTAACATACGAGTATAAAAGACTGAGTATAGAAAGAACCACACTTGGGTCTTTTTTCCCCATGGTGCGACAACCCCTAGTGGGTAAGGGATTCCTCAATGTCGAGGCTTCACGATCACACCCAGACACTCCATTATCGGTAGTATTCCTCTGGACGAATGATCAGCTCATCTCAGAGACCTCTACCTGACAACACACAACACTCACAAGAGACAGACATCCATGACACCGGCGGAAATCGAACCCCCAATCCCGGCAAGCGAGCTGACGCAGACCCATGACGAAGACCGCGCGGCCACTGAAAACGGCGCATGAACTATATAGGCGGCGAATTGCCTGTTACGAGGTTTATCTATCTCAGTTTTATGACGCTGTGAAGCAATTCCAAATGTGTAGCTTGCAAACCCCAGTCCCTCCAGCGAGTATGAGTTCACTGTTTGCTTTATACATCCAACTGATGTCGAGCGGAGAAGGTATGTTCAGGAGAAGTAGCGGCATTTCCGAGTGAGAACCTAGCAGGAGCAGCAAAGGACGAATGTGCATTGGCTTAATGCCTAGCTAAAGGCGAATAAATTGACAGACTGTGTAAGGAAGAGTAAGATAGAACAATGGAGGGGAATTCGACATAGCTGCAGCATATCTTAGTTGTTCCAACCAGCAGGGACTTTGCCTGTGCCCTGGAACTTCAGAATGAGTGCAATAATGTGATTTAAAGGGTTAGAAATACACAGGCCTCAACTTCTAATTAAGTTATTCACGGAAGATATGCCAGGATCTGCATGGTGGCATGATCTTAAACAAATTCGTTTAAAACAGGGCGGGTAATGTACGTACAAACGTAATATTTGGGCGCGTTCGCGTAACCAGTGTAGCGACTTGTGTCACTTACAGCATAAACTGATTGGTTTTTATAACCGAGATGAAAAGTGTTTACTGCTCGGTAGGAACTTGGCCTTTAAGTACAGCAGTCTGCGCTTCGTCTTTAAATGGTTAAACATCTAGAACAGGATGTCAGAATTCGAGGCATGCTCTACCGAACGCGTCTGTCGTAAATCGCATTAACACATATCAGTGAAAAGAATCACAAATATTGCGACTAAACCAGGTAATGTTAATTTCAACGAAATTACTTAACGAAGGTAAACCTTTTTCCCGACGTAACGGCTTATAATCCGATAGACATGTACGGACGTTTCGGAGGAAGCAGCTTCCTCTGACGAAATCTAGCAGACCACATCGCCCTACATTCCAGAAGTTTGAAGTGTGAATGTTTATGAAACGGAAAACTTCAAAATGTTAAATAATTTGAGGTAACGTGTGTCTCAGTGGCCCCTCACACGTGCGCTATTAGTCAAGAATCATAAATCTGTGAAGGGTACTGTGCAAGCTTTACGCAGCGATGTACAGTACGTAAGCTGGTCCTAAAACGAAACCTGAAAATACATTATGGTAGACTGTGCCAGGGCGAAGGATTGGGGGGGGGGGGGGGGATAACGGGAGAAAAGAAAAAAAGAAAGACAAACAGGAAACACACAACTCAGACTTAAGATGCACTCAGAAAAATTAAGATAAGATTTTCGAAAAAAAAAGGGGGGCAAACTAAAGAGACAGACGAACATAAACGGAGAAAAAGTATATATATATATATATTCAGGTAGAAAGAAATGGGTAAAGGGGGAAAGAAAGCGTGTTAAGTATGAGGCTGTGGAGACAAAGTGCATAAAATGAGATGAACAGAGACAGAGTAGGGAGAAGAAAGATAGAGAGGGAACATCACCCAGTCCAATAAAGACGGAGATTGGAACGGAAAAGAAAAATGGACGACGCGTGGGTGGTGGTATTTAAAAAACGCGGTAGAAGGAGTTTAACTGGTGGGGCTCCTGTACAATGGCCCTTGGGCAGGCGCCTCAGTGTTTTTGTGTCCGCTGCGTTGCCCAGAATTGTAATTATTGAATAGCGAACCAGACGGTTTAATTTTAAAAAAATTCAGTAGTAGAATCTTAACTCAATTATTATACCAACTACTGCACATATATAAAATTTATAAAATGTACACATTAACACATTAAAAGAGTGCTCTGCTACGTATGTGCATTCTGTGCTTCGTTGCGTGATATGTAGTATCTTCGCAACATAACATTACACAACATGGCATGCTGCCACAATACCCAACCGGTACAGCGAAATTAATGTGACTTTTTATAGTGTGACTTTAGTAAGGACGATATGGCTCCCTAATGATGGTCCTAGGACTGTAACATGTCGGAGCGTTTTTTAATGTTTTAATGTGTAAATTTTATATATGTGCAGCGGTCGGTGTGATAATTGAGTAACTCAACAAAACGCACGGTGTAACAACGAAATTAAGTAGAATCTTTGTTTCAAGGACGGATCCTTTTCTAGGAACTAAAACGTATTCGAGTTCACTAGCACGACAATGATCCATGTTCTACTTTTACCCAGAACATTATCCGAACTCATTTATTCTACGTCAGCCATACTCAGAAAAACTGATTGTATACTCAGCGATTTATCCTCAGAACTTGACTATTTCTAATAAATTTGAACAGATTTTTTTTTTCAAACACTTCAAAGTCTGCTACAGCAGTTAAGGATACGATTAATTAAACGCTACATAACGCCTGCTGGATACTGTTCCAGCAGGCGTTATGTAGCAGTTGTATTGACGCTGGAACAGGATACTGTTCCAGCGTCAATACAACTGCCTCTCGTACGCCAAAGACGCAGCACAGGAAGGTCAACTGGGCAGTTAACACGCAGTAAGGGTGTCTGCGTCATGTCCTCTACGTCCAACGGCTACTGACTTCAAAGAAGCGCCCTTTATTCCACACAAGATAGAGCGCTGTAATACGTAAAGCTGTTCTCCTGAAATTAAGGGATGTAATTTTCCTGTAAAGGTTGAAGAATAAAAGACCAACTTGATGTCACTTACTGCTTTATTTCACTTCTAATGCACTCAACATGTTTCAGACATTAATATATTCATCATCAGGAGTTTACGACTATTCTGTTGAATTATCACATTGGTCGTTTTGTTCTGTAAAGACGGAGGATTTAGCGTTAGAGTAAAATTATGGTATGTAATGGTGTGCGTTTGGTGTGACTAGCTTTTTCGAATTGTTGTAGTTGGTAGACATGTTTGTATTGATACTGACTGTTATGGTGTTTTCTGTTTTGTGATTGTTGTGTTCTCATGTGCGTGGTATGTTTTATTGGTTGATTGGCAATGCTTTGTTAATATGCTGTGTTATTTTGCATATGCGATAGCATATACCTTGGTTCGATGTGTGTTGGTGTTTCGTTGTGTTTGGTTTGGCGTGGTATCCGTGTTGCAGGCTGAAACACCACTGGTCTGCTCATGTGGAATTGCCAATCAACCAACAAAACATATCACGCACATGAGAACACAACAATCACAAAACAGAAAACACCATAACAGTCAGTATCAACAGAAACACGCCTACCAACTACAACAATTCGACAAAGCTAGTCACACCAAACGCACACCACTACATACCACAATCTTACGCTAACGCTAAATCCTCCGTCTCTACAGAACAACACGACCTATGTGGTAATTCAACAGCACAGTCGCAAGCTCCTGATGATGGATATATTAATGTCCGAAACATGTTGAGCGCATAAGAAGTGAAATAAAAATAGCAAGTGACATCAAGTTGGTCTTTTGGTTTTCAACTATTAAAATGATGGAGGTCCAATAAATATAAGATTTCCTATAAAGGTACAACAGGTGAACTCTCCCTGTCCACGCCACGGAGGATATAGGGGGAACAGAGGTATAACTCCTCTTACTCTTAACCTTGGTACTAGAAAAAGGCGAGTGGTTAAATTCACTCTCCGATCGCTTTAACTCCGGAAAAGACTCCCACAGTTTTCTTGTACCAGTCATAATTAGGTATTTATTACAGCTTAGTAATTATGCTTTCATTGGCGGGAAAATTTGATAAATTGTGTAAACTGAAACACGTGGAATAACTTTTCTACGATTCTCCTCTTGGAAACTAGATTAAGGGGCAAATATGTAAATGATAGATTGCCTAGATTAAGAGAAAAACTCATTTGCGACAGGTTACCCAGATTAACGGGGAAGTCCGTAAGTGACAGGTTATCTAGATTAAAGGGCAAGTCCGTTAATGACAGATTACCTAGATTAACGGGCAAGTCCGTTAATGACAGGTTATCTAGATTATCATGCAAGTCCGTTGATAACAGGTTATCTCTACACACCCTCCACGTATTACGAGAGGTTTCTGTGTATAACGGATGTAATAATTGGCGATACCAATAAAGTGGTGACCAAAATTCACTCTCTGTGGTAAACCTGTCATGCAATACACAAAACGTGCCTGTACGAACTTCATAATACGCGTGGATCGCAGTGTGTCTGTACCGACAGGCACCTTCTCAGTGGAAGCATAACCGAGAAATAAAATATATTCGCAGATGTGTTTCTACACATTAGACTAAGGGCTCTACATTTTGTATAGAATACGTACAATTCTGTGGGCCCGGTAGCTCAGTCGGTATAGCGACTGGCTACGGGTTGGACGGTCCGGGGATCAAATCCCGTTGGGGGCGAAATTTTCTGCACTTGTCCAGACCGGCACTGGGGCCCACCCAGCCTCCTGTACAATGGGTACTGAGTCTTTCCTGGGGGTAAAGAGCGGCCGGGGCGTGACGCTGACCCCTCACCCCCTTCTAATGCCGTGGTCAAGAAAGAGTAGAGCTATACTTCTACTCCCCCTATGGGCCATACGGCCTGTATAGAGCCTCAGTGCCTGTACAAGGGGACACTTTACCCTTTACCCTTTCACGTACGGTTCTAAGTAGTCCCTTTAAATGATAATACTATCCGGCTTCTTTCCGTGAGACTTACCATTGGTTAAAATTTCCCCTGAATGGGTTACGGGCCCAGAGCGGGGTAATCCAGCGGTAGGATTGCTACCTTTAGCTTCTGGACCGGCATGTTTAGGGATGGCATTTCCTCCATTCCTGGTGAAACAGTTATACCCCTGTAATTCCTTCGTCATTTCCTCGTTTGTGAGAACAGGGTGTACCACGAGAAGGTGAGGATGACTATTGGGTAGGATAGGCTATAGTACTAAGCATCATTACCCCTTATACGATTAAAAAAACAAATGCACAAATTGCAAAGAAGTTAAAAATAACACCAATTTTGGACAAATTACTGGAATACAAGAGAAGCTGGATAAAACATGTAAATAGAATGGCTCGAAATAGATTACCCAGGGTAATGAAACACTACTCCACAGCTGGCAGAAGGAATCATTGTAGACCTTTGAAGAGACTTCTGGATACGTGAGACCGGAAGGGGTCACAAGTGGCCCAACTCCGTGAAAGATATATGATGATGATGATGATGAACGATAATACAACTACCGAATAATGCCTAGGGAATTAAAAACCCAATTCATGAAATAGTTGCACGTTAAACGTAATCAGAACAAGAAAGCCACTGCGGCAGAATTACTAACAATCACTGTAAATCCAGTTCAACATAACAATTATTTACACTAGCATTATTTCGACAACACGTTTCGGCTGGAAACATGTTGTCCAAATGATACTAGTGTAAATAATTGTGTCTCATCGGGTTTAGTCCGATTATTATCCAAAACGCAACGGGGATGAATCGTCTTAAAATAAAAATAAAATATATATTACAGTGAGACATACATACATGATTATCAGCTATACAGTGCTCCATTTCAATTTCACCGACTCTTCTATGAAATTAAGAACAAACTGTGCAATGCGCGATACTTGCGAATATGTTATAGGGGTACTCAGTTATTATACCAACCACTGCACATATATAAAATTTATAAAATTTACACATTAAAATATTAAAACCACTCCGACATGTTTCGGTCCTAAGACCATCATCAGGGAGCTATATATTCCTTGCTAAAGTCACACTAGAAATAGTCACAGATTAATTTCGTTGTACAAGTTGGGTGTTGTGGCAGCATGCCGTG
>Ga0123354_10003456_pt1 | contig 21819 bp, 15 predicted proteins | sample TergutLab28metaG_2_FD_97872 | JGI IMG/M metagenome (GOLD analysis project Ga0123354, IMG submission 97872) | Labiotermes labralis P4 segment gut microbial communities from Petit-Saut dam, French Guiana - Lab288 P4 | ecosystem: Host-associated > Arthropoda: Insects > Digestive system > Gut ... | reverse complement strand
ACCCGTTCCCCTTTTGTAGGGGGCTGAATGGGTACCAGGGCCGGGTTGGAGGGGGGCGGAAAAACCCCCCCCCCCCCCCCCCGCGATTCGATCCCCGGACCATTCCAGCCCATAGCGAGTCGCTGTACCGACTTCTCTATCCCAGCCCACTAACAATTGTTAATAAAGCTAATAAATTTGTCACATCTGGACGCTATAAACCCGAGTCCGATCATCGTTTGGAAATGTAAACTCGGCAGTTGGCTTTAGCATGGCAGTTACGTCAATTTGTAGTGCTTAAGGCTAGACGATGATGTAACTGTAAAGCTAGCGGTAACTGCCGTTAATACTGTAAATGCAGTCTAGAGTAAATAGAGGCAGCTTGCTTCATGATCGATTTGTCAATCGGAAACAAGAACCTCCACCAGTCAGAGTTACGGTTTAATATTCACAACAGAATGATGCAACTGAAAGTCACCGCCATCAAATATTTTGTCGATGCAATAAGCAAAGGAAAGTATATAAAAGGAGATTAAAATCGACTTGCAGAAGCTAAAGAAATGCGGAAATGTTCCACCGTGCTTTATAGGGCAATAATCTGGCTAAGATGTCTTCAAAAACTTATAGCCAGTTTCGTGGGTTGGTACTAAGTAAGGCTTTGGAGAAAAAGAACATGTCAATGCCCGCATTGCAAGGGTACTTTCTATATACAAACAGTTGCATGCTCTTTCATGCTTTCTTTTACTCGTGGCTTTCTCCTGACTGTGCAACTCGTATCGTCAGAGTTCAATCACCGCTTCTATCGCCATTAGTAACGCCACTTTCTTCTGTTTCAACTCTTATGTTCTTGTTCCACCAAGAGGCGCAACATTGGCATGATATACGGGTTTGTGCCAGTGGACAATTGCCGATAGCACCACTGTACACTGAAGTGATAAAAATGCCGTGTTTTAATCAAAACAATTATAATTACATTCAGTCGCTTGCAGACGGGAGTACGGCAAGCTTTCAAAACGTCATGCTTATAAAATACACTTCAGATCGTGGATTGTGTCCAACATACTATTGGCATAATGTTCTAGCACTAGTGAAACTTATAGGCCTGCACACAAAACTATGTTCAGAAACTGTAAAATAGAACTATGGCCTGCTGTTTAAATAAATCATTGTCTCTCATCATGCACTTGCTTCCTACAACAGGTCCTTGACCGTTTAAACGTTCTGCAGAAAGATGAATATTAATCATGTGTATAACGTTCTCCGGTAATCTGTAATCAGTACCAATGAAAACGGACTTCCACAGTGGCCGAACAGAACAGTATTTCCTCCCAAAGTGGTCAGACTGACAATATATATCGGGCAAATACGGTTCTAGGATTACAGAGAATCTTCAGAAATACCAGAAATACGGCCGTGCAGCAGTGAAACACGCGTTGTTTCGAATATTAAGTTGAATTGAATTCCAGTTACTGATGGTAAGCACTGGCAGGCATATGCATCCTAATGGTTCTTATACTAAAGCAGAACCACTTCCGTATCTCCAGTAACTGTGTCCCTGACGAGTAGGTGTTTTACGGGAACAGATGACATACAAGCTTTCGAATGTACGTACATACGTTACCTAAATATTTTTATTGCGGTAATTATGATATCTGTCACTTCGCGTCGCTTATTCCGACGCACGTATAGACGTGTACGGTTTATTGGGATAAGCAAGCCGACAAGAAGTAACGAACGGAATTGGTGAGATAAAATAATATACAGTAAAACGTATGAAGTTGGCCACACTTGTAAATCGGCCACATGTCACAGTTGGCCACACTTTTACGGAACAAGCAAATTCCTATGGAATTACACGTGGTCGTTAGTTCGTAACTTGGCCACTTGTATATCCTGAATCTTGGCCACAGTTGCACGTTTTGTGCTTTGCTGTTTGTGTAAGTTCATCCTCCCCGTGATGGCCTACCTGAAGAGTTGTAGAGTTTTTGGACGGAATTCATCATTCATTATCAGAACTGCCTTGTGCCTACTCAGCCTCCGTCCTCTCCTCACAAGTCTGGACAATACTTTGGAGTTTTCTACTGGCAACTGAACTATTACATGACTTAAAGGGTCCCTGTTCATTAACAGGGTTATATACCTGCTTGCAAATTGGACCACCTGACTCTCCACTTTGAAATGTAGATTTGCACACGTGATAGTTGCGCGGTTCAAATTTCATAGTGGTTTCCCAAGTTGGGTGGCCTTGGGTGTATCCAAAGGTGGTCAACATAGGTTCCGCTGTACCTGTATTTAACACAGTATACAGGGCATTTTCTCCCATTCGAAGTTACTCAGCCTCTCAAGAGCAAGATTCAAGCTGTTTCTTGTGTATTTGCAGTATGTGCAATGAACATAGTCAACAATGTGATAATTTATATTAAATAAATTAATTTTAATGCATACAGGCAAGAAACAACGCCAAAGCTATTGTTGAGATGACAAAAATTATTTAAGTCTTAACAAAAATAAAAGAGAATCACGAAGTGGAAGAACAACGGCCAGCAAATAACTCCGCTCACACACACATGCTTTATATTACATACAATAGCACTGTAGATAAGTTGCCTAACAATATTATACGGTGTAAGGCATATGGGATCCCAAATGCACGAAATGAAACCTGCAAAATGTTAAACGGTTCTTAGATCAGCCTGATGATGACTGCCATTAGTCTAAACATGTCGCAGTAATGTTATACTTTAAATGTTAGTTGTGTTGACGGAAACATATTTAATAAAGTAAAAAAAAAAAAAATCAGGGGGCTTGACCCTTTAAAAGGAGGGGCTGATCAGAAACAAATATATGAAGTATGGGGTCTTACCTCACACAGAATGCGTCTGATAGTGTATCAATACGGCTGTCAGACCTTCAAACCTGGCTTTGCTAACGGCGTTCAGTACAATTAATGTTGCTTATTCTGAGGGCTCCCAGAAAATAACAAATATTCTCTCAGGGCGAAATTTGAATTCTTTAACGGTAAATCAGACTCAATAAATTTACGATTATCAGTGGCCATTTAAAGGTTTAAGACAAGGGAAGAAAGTTTCTGAAAATGATGATCTAACAGCGTGTCACTGGTTCGTCGCTCTCGGCGTCCACTTTTACGCGCGGATTTGTGTCAACAGCAAGCAACTACCCAGAAGTCATAGCGACAGCCCTTCCTTGTCTCTTCACAACTGCAATGACAGAGAGAGATTACGGAAGTGATGCTACAATAACAAATGCACTTTTGCCAACTAGTTACGTAATAAATAATTGCGAATGGTATTTTCATTGCCCTGAATTTCAGAACTTTCTGTAATGAGTTGAATATACGTACAGCAGACACATCTCATCTGAATTTGTCTGGCGTAAGGATAGGAGAGATAGTGAACACGTATAATGTAAATCATTGTGACCGTACTGGCTGGTATTCCAACTTAGCTTATGGTGGTCAGAGCATACATTAATTCCCTAAATGGCCTGCCGATTGCATTAATTCCAAACACCCACCAGTGTCGATCGTAGGCTTAATAATCGGTTACTTCGTGCATTTCTTTCTGCGTGCAGTAATTTCGTGATCCATGTGTACATTAACAAACAATTTCTTTGGTCGATATAACTGAAAGACTGGACAGATGGTAAGGTAATTTTAAAACATCTTTGCAAAAGTAGACTGGAGGGAGAATCTTAGTGTGTCGCATCCCGTTGTGTTTTTTAATGTGAAAACAAGGTGCGTTTTTGACTTCGTCGACACAACTCTTGTTTACAATAAATCGCTGCATGTTCCGGCTTCTATATCAAATCTGTCATTAGCGTAAACCACTGTACAAGCATATCACAGAAAAACCTTACATTGCATTATTTAAACCTCACTAATACATTGGAATTGAAATGATGCGATATAAGTATTTTCCTTGATATGACTGTATAGTGCTTTAGCCTACGATGGCTTTGGTATAAAAGCCGTAACATGTGCGTTTTATTATTAACGAAAGGAGTTTCTTTAGCTATAAAGAGGAGTTGGGTCGACTGGATCAAGAAAGTTACCTTGTTTTCAGATTGCGGGGTGCTGGGTCAAGGTAGGGACCACTGGCAGATTCGTTTGTAAACATGACAATTAAACTTCGAGTTTTGTAAGGGGGGGGGGGGGTTGACTAACTAAGCGACTGTTTGCTTCTCGAAGGACTCTACCACGGAATTGGAGGAGGTAGAGCTGCCTCCCGAGATTGCATAACGAGGAGCTAAATGATTTGTGCTCCTCACCCAATATTGTGCGGGTAATAAAATCGAGAAGAATAAGATGGGCTGGGCATGTGGCGAGTATGGGTGAGGAGAGGAGGGTGTATAGGGTCTTGGTGGGGAAACCGGAGGGAAGGAGACCACTGGGGAGACCTAGGCATAGGTGGGTGGATAATTTTAGGATGGATCCCCGGGAGGTGGGATGTGGGTATATGGACTGGATTGGGCTGGCCCAGGATAGGGACAGGTGGCGGACGCTTGTGAGTGCGGTAATGAACTTCGGGTTCCGTGAAATGCGGGGAATTTCTTGACTAGCTGCAAACCAGTTAGCTTCTAAAGAAGGACTCTGCACCATGGAGTAAGAAGTAAGAAAGAGCTGCCTCCCAAACGTGACGGTTACGCTAAACGAGTTACGGTGCTTACTGTGGTTTTGTTCGCAGGGTGACTACGTGTACACGTAGTTGGTAAGATTTCATCAATTCAGTACAGACGCATGCGCATGCCGTTATATAAGATAAACGGAAATTGCGTATTTCGCAAGAAATGGCGGGAAAATGAAGTAAAGTGGCATATTCCACTCTATATGGCTGTTACGATGGTCTGTGACTCACTGACTATTATTATTATTATTATTATTATTGGACTTCGCCCATCGTGTAATTTTAATGCAGCGCGACACTTCATTAAAATTAGACGATGGACGAAGGCCAAAAATGGACCATTATGCCATATTTCGTTGTACACCATCTGCAGATTTCCTGCATATTAACTTGAAGGGTGTGCCTGAGTTTTGCCTGAAATATACACATTACGTAAAGGTAGGAGGACCAGAGGAGGGGAGAGGGGTATGTTATAGCTCCAGTATTTCTTTAAAATCGGCGGTAGATGTAGATGGGTGATCTGATGTGTGATCAGCGCTTTACCTCCAGGAGACACTGTACCCATTGTATACTAGGCTGGGTGTGCCCCACGACCGGTCTGGACGGTTACAGAAAATCTCGCCCCCTCCCGGATTCGGTCCCCGGACAGCCCAACTCGTAGCGAGTCGCTGTACCGACTACGCTATCCCGGCTCTAATGTACACATTACGGAGGTAATGAACTTACAACTGCGAGACCCGTACAGGGAGAAAATTCGTATTACCGTAAGAGACAATATAAGGTTTGTCGTTTTCTTTCTTTTGGGTGATCCCTGGCATCTGAATTTTATGTGCCGACGTTTCGGAACACTCTTTTCCATCTTCATAGGTCGTGTGAACAAGAAGTTCTTGTTCACACCAACTACGAACAGAAGGAGTGCTTTTCGGACCCAACTAAGTAAGTGTTCCGCTGACTCTTTTCCCAGAGAACGGGGACCGGTCGTGTCTCCCAAATGCGTAATTTGTAATTTAAACACGGGCCGATGAGTCCAAACAATGAATGATTCCACGTCGAGTTTCGAGTTAACTCCTGTGAGGAGCTACGTGGCTACGTGAGCATGAACTTGAACGCGAGTGCCCGATTGTGGTAGGGCAGGTCAATCACCTTAATGATGCAATGGTTTGGCGACTTGTGAAAGTCAGCAAGACTTCAGATTGGAAAGGCTGCTGCTGCTGCTGCTGGCTACAGTGTTCTGTTCAAGAATTGCATTTATCTTGTGGTATGAAGCAAGTGGGGCGTACCTTTACTGCGCAACCCAAAAATCTTGCAATTCATTCACCATCCTTTTCATCAGAAAATAGCCCGACAAAGAAAGAAGGGGCAGATTTCGAAATGAACAAGCGTGAAATACCACTTGCTTTTATTTCAGTTACTCGAGCAGCTGGAAGTCGTTTATATGGCAGTAATAATTTCGGTTGCTGGACCCAGATTTTAGCTGTTTATTGTATTACCAAACATACCTAACCGCTTCTGAATTAGGATGACACAAGGTCCGAGGTCAAATTAGAAAGTAATGTAACAGGCCTAAACCAAATCCTGTCACATGTACCAGGCCTACGCCAGATGTCACGTTACAGTATCATTTCTTCGTTATGTGACCTGATAAGGCTGTATTATGTTCATAGCATGTCAGTTTGAAGCACATTGCATGGTTTTAACGATTAAAATCTCAGTGAGTACTACAGTACAGTATATGTACGCGTGCCTTAAGAGAAGCAGTATTCTCTGACGGTATACATGAACGTCCATATGATTCTTATAATAAACGATTTCCATCCGCAACATTAACAGGCCGGTCTTTGTAATGATGACAACTTTGTGATGTAGGAAATGAATTTTAAGTCGTACTTACCTGAATTTTAGGCTTGAAACGGTTAGTTTACTTTCTGTCTGAAGAGGAAAAGTGGACGTATGAGGTAACCATGCTGGCTGTGCGTGTGCCATTTCATATTCTGAAACCAGTTGACCGATATTCGCGAAATTTGGTACAAATTTTCTCACTGGAGGGTGTCTTAACGCTAATTTCCTAACATAAGTAATAAGAACATGGAGGACGTACGAACTTGTGTGGCGGGAGCGACAGCAGCGACGTGTACCTAGGGCCCTGAAATAATGAAGGTACGGTAACAGATTCTGGAAACGTATGCATTTTTGTGGGGGTAACATTTCTGGCATACAGAATAACAACATGGCGGGTATGCGAACATTTTTCCTTGTTTTATTTTTGACGATATTTAATGAATTAATGAAGCTAGCCATGTGAGGTTTGGTATGGAGATCGATCGTAACCAAACCTATACACTACATACGAACTAATACTTGTCAGCTAATATTTACAAACATAGCTATAATTCGGAACTTCTTGCCACAAATTTAACGCACGCAGTGTGTCTACGTACGTACCTAATAATCGTGGTTTTGCAAGAAAATTAAGTGGACACTAGAAGCAAGTCTGTGCAACAGAACCGATTTCATGATTTAGATTCGTAACTGTTCAAATTTCGTGTATGTCCGAGCGAGTCGTAATGTGCAGACGCCTGGAGTTTGAGCCCCGGTAATTTGAGTAAGAGGCCATTGACCGGAATATTTTTTCAAAGTCTCCGGAAGCCACAGAGTTTCCACCAATCCCAGTGGTAGACCTTTCTGGTGGGACGGATAATATGAGCGTTATACTTCAAAATCAGTGGTGTTAAAACACATCACGAAGGACAGCATCTCGAAATTCGTATACCAGAATGACACTCGAAACATGGAAGGACATTGTGATTATTATCCGAACAGAAATTCATTTTTAAGCGAAGCATTGCTGTATATAAACGTAATTCAAACCAATTTCGTTTCTGTGGGCATTAAAAAATAACTCACCGGTATTCGCCACTCATGGGAAGAAACGGTGCGGCAGTTCGTATTCTGTGCTTTGTGAAGGTCACATTACTGTCTGTACCGTCCGTTGATAATAAGAATTAAGACTTCTGAAATGCACGTTACTATAAAGCGAGTGGAAAGGCGTACTGGGGTTTTGAATAGGTAGTGTAATTTTAGAAATTTTCTTTTGTTTTGGATTTTGCATTCCGAATTTCCTTCCATGCATATTTAAATCGAGCAGATGGAAAACCAAACCCGCAAAGAAGCAGCTACAGAGAGAGTTCGTTTCGTTACAGGTTCGATGATTCGAATCAAATTCGTAGATCTTAGCGACACCTTTATTTTAAGTCGCGTTATCGTTTGATATATGTCTTACAGGGCACTGATGAAATTCATTTCTAGCCGTATTTAAAAGAAGGGATATTTTAGACAGATAGGGACCCAAATGAAGTTATTGGGAGGTTTTTTACGACGTAAAAAAGCCTCGTGTGGAGACCATGACCAAGTATCAGTGGCCGAACCTTTTGTTCTATTTCCAAACAATTCGGATTTTGAGTTTCTTAGTAAGTTGTCGAGCAAGCCCCGAGTTTTCGTGAAAATCGGCTCAGTGTTGGTCATACCTTCCGAGGATTCCCTTCTTCTGAAATGTGATACCGAATCGTAAAGGTACGTGAAGAAGTGATACTTCACCTAGGGGCATAAATGATTTCTAGAAGCACTTTCCGTGTAGGAGATCTGCATGTAATGACGCCGAGCAGTTTCATGAAAATCACTACAATGAGAGTCGTTCTTCACTTTGGGGCGTGAAGTAAAGTTTGCCCTATTTTCTACATTTTCGGATTATTTGGATGAAATTCGGCACAGGTGACTTGCAAATAAATCTGTAGACCGTTTATGAGTTTCGTGAAAATCGGCGTAGTGTAGGTCGTACCCCTCTTTTGGGCGTAAATGACATACGTTTACCCGTGTACCGTAAAAACGTAGGACATATTGAAAGTAACGGACGTCTAGGTGAAGCCTTCGTAGTATGTTACGGAGTAGAATATTGGCAGTCTTGTTTCAACATCTTTTCCGGACTTTCATAGTCATCCATCAAACATTTCCAGGGATGAAACTTGCCGACGGACAAGAATGACTTTCATTTTATGCAGTTTGTGCGCAGAACACATAAGGATATAGATCAATCAGTGGAGACGATTTGCAGTTGAGTATGTGTGTATGTCGTTCTCATACCGTTTCCATGGAAACGGTTCCACACTTTCATGGGTGGATCTGTACTATCTGAAGGATATAGATATTATTTGATTCACTGTGTTAAGGGAAAAAAGACCGAGATACTGAAGGGATAAGGGAAATAAAAAAGCGATTAAGGATGAAGGCTCAGAGTTCTCCGTTGAATTTCGGAGGGCCTTTTTCAGTAGTACTAAAACAATAGCATACTTTGACATCCGTTCATGAAGCACTGCAGTAATTGTTGAACCCTCAAGTCGAATGTGTTTATACTATACACGAGACCAGGTCGTGTATTTTGCATCGTCATATGTCTGCTTTGGCTTTCGTAATTGCGACCTTCTGTTTCGGAGTGCAGGAAATGATAAGCTGACTACAGGTAATTCAGAATGGATGACTCCTACAAATATTTCTGTTCGGTTCGCTTCCTGTTCGGTTCACGCATGGCATTTGTGTTGGTTAATGTCTGCCATGTTCCGTGTATTACCTTTTCGTGAGAAGATCAGAGACCGCGGCGATATCCAAGTAAAGCCCTTTGCTAGTCTCATGACACGGACATGATACAGTAAACTGCAGAGAATTAATGAAAGCTTGTATTTGGAAATACAAAGGTGCGGGGTCGCCAGTAACGCCTACATGTATTTGGGTATAGGCTAATCAGTTTACTATACTCAGATCGTAAGATAAACGTCTAGCCAACGAGAAAGTGTGCAGCATTAGCAGACTGTGTACAAAATTTCTAATTAGACCGAATACGTAAAACAAGAGAAATGTTTATCCATCTTGTAGAGTGAAATTTGTTTCTGCTATGGTAAATCTGCAGTTGTATGTATGCTTGCGAAGTGGCTTTGTGGTCACTTGCGTAACAAACCACTGTGAATCACCACATTCTTCCATTATTGTCAAATCTTTGTGTTGTATCAGTGGTGTCGTTTCCTGTTTAATAATGGTTTAAAAGTATGTTCAAATTTCAACAGGAAGATCCGGCAGTTATGTGTAGCTACAATTTCCACAGATAACCCCCTTCGTTGATCCCGTGTTAATAATACTTTATAGCCCTTGAGGCTATGAAATCACAGTTTCACGGAATACGCATCCCATGAACTTGAACAGTGTTTGAAATACAGCTTGATTAAATGTGAGGTGCTCGTACCCGGTTCAGCTGAATGTCAAATGACACATCAAATTACAACATAAACATTCCGCGAAATGTAAGGCTCGTGCTACCAGACAAGCATTGCAGGATGCAGGGAGAAAAACAGGATTTACATATGGATGCCGCTACGTTTTGCATATTTAATGATCTGGTTCCCCCTACCGCCGTCCCATTCAAGGAACGTCACATCGCTAATGTACTCGTCGTTTACAGTAGGTAAATTATTGATTAGATTTTGTAGTTACGGAGACAGGGGCACAGGAAGTTCCAGCCGGGACGGGGGTGACAAAAGAAATTAATCCATCTGGCCATTTGACTCATTCTTGTTTGGAACGTTCGCAGAATTGCGAAAAGCGACTATTAGGTTCTACAGTTTATCCTCCCGTCTATCTGTCCACACGGAACAACTCGGCTTCCACTTGGCGGATTTGCATGAATTTGTATTTGGGAGTTTTTCGAAAATCAGTTGAGAAAATTCAAGTTCCATTAAAATATGACAAGAGTAACGGGTAATTTAATAATAATAATAATAATATTTTACTGCAATTGGGTTGTCACCCGGTGGCAGTGGTTATTTTACATGTATACAAAATATGAAATTGGTTACTACTAAATTTAAGTCGGGAGGGCTACATGAGAAGCATGCAGTGGCAACTTGGAATCTTGGGAACTATCTCAGCATTTGCTTTTAGGCACAGGGAAACCAAGAAGAACCTGTGTCGAGGTGGTCGGTCGCAGGACCTTCCGAATACTGACTTCTAGCCAGCAGTCCGGCAAGGGGGGTGGAGACATTGTGATTTACGTAAAGAACTGTGCATATTTATAATATCTTGCTGAATTCTTCTTAGAATGGGAAATGTTTCAGACAAGAGTTGTAGAGGAAATCAAAACACACATTCTTTATTCAATAAATTTTTTTCCGAAGATATGCCGTTTATAAGTGGAAGAAATATGGTACAGCCAGAGTCCACAGGTGACACTATAATACGGCGCGTGCGATTTGCATGCCGGATAACTAAGGCAAGAATACAGACCACACACTCAGAATATGAATACTTTTTGCTTTTCCACAGCAACAGTAGCTACGCGAACGCGCCTCCGTGTTACGTTATACGTACATTGCCTTCCTTGTTTGTTATACATAGACTACGGCGATCTCAGTTACCGAGAGGACAGTAGAGCAGGAAGTTGCACGTGAAATAAAAGACAGTCAATCCGTCCGTGATTTCAGGCTTACGCCGCGCAGTAGATGAGAACTGCGCGCCTCTGGGTTATTACGCAGCGAGTAGTGGTAATTTTATACCTACTTTTCAGGGCAAACTATCGGTCCCATCTTCTTGACCGTTGAATGTCACAGAAATTCAAATTTCACCTTGATGTCATACGCGTAACTTCGAAAGTGAATGATTTGTAAAACAGCATTAAATTGAACTGGATATAGGCTACTGTGAGAACTGCGTAGTCTCTCAAGTTTATTTTACTGCTTTTTTGTAAATTCTAGGTAAATTGTTCACTTTCGAATTTACGCGTATGTCACCAAGCTGAAATTTGGATTACTAAGACAGAAGATGAATCTACTTTATAGCTCAGCTCACTGGAGTTCTCTAAATATTACATGTACATTAGTTCGCAAATTCAGAAGCTAGCGGATAGGACACGTGGCTATTAAGCTGAGAGCCTGATCTGGAAGTGCCACCAAAGACAAGTACACACCAAGCAGTCTGTAGTGGTGAATGCGATGACACTACTGAGGATTGCCAGAGCGTTAAAAAAGGCCGTGCATGTGCTAAGAGCAGTTGTAATGGGCTTGTCACGAACAACAGTTTGACATCACGTATTGACTCGCGTCACGTCGCGTTGGGTGTAGCAACTAAAATGTAGCCTCAGGTTAGAACACAAAACCAGGAGGCAAGGAGAAGAAAGAGGAGGACAAAGAAGAGTTAGGAAACATCTTAAAACGCGTAAGTGTAACGGCTTCAATGTCCGCATCATGACCTGACAAGACTTTATTTGGTCGAGTTTACCTAAAGAGCGATAGCGTTAGAAACGTTGTTAGTAAGCCAATCCGCCTACGGGTTGTCGAGGTGACGTCATATTGAGCCGACCAGAGCGTTGAGCAACACGCACGAGACGAGGACAGTGGCAGGAAACAAGTTGCTGCCATGGTTACGACAGATCAATGAAAAAGGAAGGGGATCTGTTACCTGTTCATACAATACATCCATACCTGGACAGTGAATTGGTACGTGTTACTCTATTACGCCGTTGCAGTAACACCAGAACGACTTGCGCAAAATAGGAGGGAGGAGGTACGATAAAGTGCATAGACCTCACCTCTGGCGAGAGGGTCCTGTACATTATTCTGAATGTTTCCCAATATTTGTTTTAAAAAAGGGCTTATTATTTTCGATTTAACCCTTACAAGGTTAAAGAAATCTTTTGAAATATATTGCTGGTTACAATGCGTGACTAAATACTGTAACATTATTATGTTTAAAGGCTTGCTTGTGCAAGGTCTCACCTTTAACGGGGAAGACGGGATGTGGACGATCTGTAACGTCACATATGGAACGCCGTTACATGGCTAGGGCGCGCATTATGCTGCAGTTCCCTGCAATGCAAAGAAACGTGCAGGGTAAATGTGATGAGTGATAAAAGCGAATTTAGTGGTGTGAAAGGAAAGGAAACTTTCGTGGTAGACTGCTGTCTATAAAAATCGTAATACCGAATATCTGTTTAGCTCTCTAAAAGACGAGGCTGATCTGAATAATATTTGAGTTCCTGTCTCACAAAAAACACGAAGCATATATGTAAATTATGTTCGTTTAGGAGAATTATCATTGTTCTTGACCTACTGAAACAGTCCGGGCGAAATATAGAGTTCTTTGAACCAGGTGGCGTACATTGATACCGCTACCCACTAGAGGGTTTAAGTAAATACTTGTTTAAACCAAAGGGGTACTTAGAAGTCTAAGGATACAACATTGCCCTTTAAGAAATGTCAGGGTTGACGTAAAAAGTTGGCTTCTTTTCCGAAAGTAGACAAATAGTACTTGAGGGTGATGTAACTTATATCCCCGACATGAAACGCGGGATACGCCTGCATGGTTGAATCAGTTCCTATACAGAAGTTTCTGTCACTTTACTAACTTCTTCAAATTAAAGGGGTATAGTAAACCGGATTTTGTTACGGTTAAAAGAGAATATTTCCAACGAAACCTTAATTTCATCACCCATAGTGTTCGTACAGATGGATAAGAATAAAAGAGCTGTAAAATACAGTACACTGTTATTTTATTTTTGAATTCTGTGGTGGTCAGTTTACAGTTTAAAACACGTTTTTTAAATCACCACTGCACACCGTCTGCCCCGTGCTGACAAACTGTTCGCAAATTTTTTTAACGATTATTTATAAACGAGGCGCTGACATAGTGACATGCTGATATGGACCGATTTACGTAATGTCAGAGTAGTGTGCACGCCTTAAGCAATCATTAGCACATAGCGTACTGCCTACAGTCGCGACTCATCCTCCTCGTCAGGTGTTTATTAAATAATCTCTTTTCCGGTATTGGGTGATTTCAACAATTCATGGTGAAATGTAAGGCTTGTAATGGTGCCCATTTCAGTTTGTGTGTGCAATCTCTTGTTGGGACATGCGGATGTTGCAAACCAGTGCGTATGAAGTCATTTACGAGTAAGATGACGCCACTATTCGTTGCTTACCTTGAGTTATCTGTGTACATGGGGTAGTCGTAAGAATTGTCCGTTCAAAGGATGCTGTGCACCCCACTCTCATGAACGGAGTTCCCGTAGCCCCCTCCAAAAAAATGGAACTTCCATCCCTGCTAAGTTTCGATATCAAGCCGCCACACTTATAGTTGCGTATCACTGTCACCACTGCCATAAAACGATGACGATGATGGTAATAATAATAATAATAATCATAATCGCCGCAGTCCGCACACCCCTTAGACACTTCGGCACTCCCCAGCGGTACATGAACGAAAACACCAACTTCAAGGCCAATTTTAGGGCTTAGTTTGCTTATGTCTCTCAGATATCGTGTTTTGTCCTAGCATGGATGTCGTAAAGCATTTGAACTACGCGTAACTTAAATTATTTTAAACATAATTGTTTGACCATTTGAATGACCTACGCATAGCTGGGAGAATAATATTAATATGGAATATAAAGAAGTAGGAAAAATGGACAAAATTCGTCTGGCTCTCGGAACATCTCATGCACACAGTTAAGAAATCTTTGGGTCCCATAAAAGGACCGGGGGGGGGGGGATTTCTTTACTGAATGAGAAGCTGTTGGCTTCTCAGGAGCAGCTCTTCCCCATGGAATTAGTAATAAATGGTTTGATTTTTTACATTTAGTTGATATACAAATATTTTGATATTAAGACCAGTGAGAAGTGTGTGAAATGAATTATATATTATGCCACAGTGTTATCTGAAACACACAAAACTGAGGAAAATGAGGTGGAACATGTATATGGATAGTTGGCTGTCTAAAAGTGAATTTAAGCAGGCTAAAGACCCAAGGCACTCTCTCTAGATGGTTACACTAAAAATGTATTCTTGACAGTACTAGTAAGTCCATTTCAGATGTTAATAGAACATGAGGTTATGGAGATAGTATGTAATTGACATACCTTTGTATCTTTTTTCATTTTAAGTCAGACATGTACCTCTGAGTTAGTACAGAGTATAAGAAGCATTGTCTGTTTATTTGGCGTATGGAGGACTGATGTCATACCCTTCAGTGTTCAATGAGAGTTAAATTGCCCCAGTAATCTATAAGTAAAATAACTCCTTAATCACCCATTGCAATAATGTAAGAATACTCCTCTGCAAGATCTCAGGTCCCCCACTACAGGGATATTGAACGAACTTTAAAGTGTTCTGGGACATTATGTTGTGTCAGTTCCTAATCAGTTACTGACTATCTTGTACAACATGGGCCCTGAGGATGGAGGCAACAAGCTTCACCGAAACATCTGTGTATAACAGTCTACATGGCGTCGTATCAAAGAAAGCTTGAATCTTCAACACTCCAGTGTGTTTTCAGTACACATACACTTCCTGTCTGTAAATGGGCCGATTTTTGAAGTGTGATGTTTATTGATGCAGGACTCATTTGAAACTGGAGACTCTGGAAGATGCTGTAGTTCTGGAGGATCCAGATGATGACCTCCTTCAAGATAAGCGTGGCTGTCCTGCATACGTGAGCCCAGAGATCCTTCGAAGTCATGCTCATTACTCCGGTCGTGCTGCTGATATGTGGAGTTTAGGTGTTATACTTTACACAATGCTTGTTGGAAGGTAAGATGCAAGAAATAACACCAATAACATCAATGTTCTGTTCCACAGATGATGATGTCATGAGTTTTATTGTACACAGAATTTTTATTCGTTACACTTCATCTGCATTTCAAGGCTTGGAGCCTTGGAGTATATATTTTATGACCATTACAAAAGAGTGTTATGGAATTAATAACATTCCTGTTTTTGTGACTCTCCATGTCAAAATTAAGTTCCCAGGTAAATGTTCTTTATAGTCTCATCACATATCATACAGTGCAGCTATATAGGTCTCTTCACATTCAGCAGCAGAGACAGTGCACCTTGTACCCCTAAGAATATACCATTCGTGAATGAATAAATACAGGGATGCTGATAAGTCCTAAGCCCGACCAGGAAGGATGCAGGCTCGGAAGCATGTCAGGAACGTGCGCAATTTCAACAACATTGAGATACGAACTGTCATCAAGTTTTTTTTCCTGCAAGGCCTGGTGCCAAAGGAAATTCACGCCATTCTGACAGAAACATTAGCTTGTTTCCTTTCTGGTCGGGCTAAGGACTTATCAGCACCCCTGTATAGTACATGCTGTGCACCCACCCCCTTCCACACATACACACCCCTTCACATATTTAATAATGAAGTTGATAAATTATGTTACATTTTATTACAGACACTTAAAGACTGTACGGTGTAAGCTTTATTAGTAACTGATATATAAATTTTATGCTTAGTAAATGCTAGATGATTTTTCACTGTATCTGGGAATTTGATGTGTTTCTCCAGATTAAATGACTTTTTAAGCCCTTTCCCCCCCCCCCGTATGGCTGTGCTTTAGGTGGTTACACGTAAGTCCACTGCATGTGCAATTCTCTTCATGATTGATTATAAGTGAACAGTGCACAGCCCAAAAGAAAATTAGGGAAAACAATGTTCTATTTAGTTTGATTCTTTCATTTACTGTTGTTGTTTTAAAGGCTGCAGATTGTTTAAATATTTGACCCACTTGCTGTATAGGTACAAAGGATTCATATGTGAAATGAAGAGTTCATATTCTAGCACTGTATTCCTGATGGAAAAATGACTGTTTACATTTCCTTTCACAGGTATCCATTTAGCGACAGTGAACATGCCAGCCTCTTTGCCAAAATCACCAGGGGCCATTTTATCATTCCTGACTGTCTTTCTACAAGAGCCAAATGCTTGATTCATAGCTTACTTCAGCGAGAACCAAGTGAACGTCTTTCAGCAGCTGACGTACTGTTACATCCATGGCTCACTCGTGAGGAAGAGGTAGAAACAACTGTGCGTGGCGATCAGATGGTACCCGAATGTCAGGCCAAATGAACTGCTTATCAAGAAAAAATTGTGCGGCACTTCTTAGATTAAAACAGTCTTGTAAGATATACTTCCAAATTTTGATCTGGGTCATCTGCACCACTTAAGTTCATTGGATAAATTGCAATACTACCAAATTAAGTATGGTCATAGTCTATTTGCAGTATGAAACTTCCATCAAGACTGTTATGCTTGGAGCTCTTCCATTGTTAGCCATGTAGTAGCACACATCTCAACTGAACCATCCACAGAATACTTTAGCTGAAAGCACTTGTGTTTTACTATATATCTTAGAAATCTGTACTTCACGCTGTGTTCATTGTAGATTCTTCTGAGTCAAAGACCACTTCAAGTAGAGTCAGCAACCGTGTTGTAGTTTGACCACTGATAAATTTGGAAATATTTTGGCACGTCAAACGTCACAACACTGTAATGTGCAACAAGGACACTGTAGTCATATAGCCGCATTACATTCACATTTCCATTCACAATATCATCTTCATTTCATAACACATTCACTGAATGCCAGTAAGATAGCATGCCTATGCAGCAGTGTCTTCTGTTCCTTGACCTTAACTGTGGTAAGGCCCAGATGAACTGTCTTGTGGTGTGACAGACATTGCAGATGGTATTTGGTCATTTGGGCTACTGCAGTCTTGAGTTAAGGAGCAAAATGATACCAGATCTCAATGAAGTAGCCGATATGCCATATGCAAGGTACTGACATTCACTGAATTTATTATTCTTAAATCTTCCAGAAGGCATTTTATGTGAGTGTGTACTGTGTTAAAAGTGTGATACTGTAATAATCTGTGATTTTGGATTATAAGGCATTCAGAAATTGGAGCTAAATTCAAAATGAGTTGGAGGTATACCATTAAAAAAGGATGTATTTAAAATCCCTCCCAGAGAGTGTGAATTTTATACTCCAGATTTGACAACAGAATTATAATACATAATCAGTTGAAGACTTGAGTACATGCAATTTCAGTTCTAGGATGTAATTTGAAACAAAATGTAAAAATAACATACACATATTGCACCAAAATGTGTGTGGCAACTCAGTGTAATACAATTCTTGTATCCAAGCATAGATAAGTATCAATATTAAATGGTATAAAGTTACAGTTGATGTGCATTTTGGCTGTTTGTAGCATCCCTGTCTGTTAATAGCAGTGGTTCAGAGAAGTTTCATGTGATCTCCATTAAGTGGAGCATGTAAAGGCCTCAGGAAGGTGTAATGACAGTGCTGTATTTGAACTGATGTATGTACACAAATGTTTCTCTGTCAATAGCATTTCTTGTGGCTGTTTCTTGCTAGTTTCTGTTAATGATTAAAAATAATGTCAATAAATTTTTCAAATTCACTGGCAATTTTATTGTTACCAGGAAGGTTTATATACATGAAAATATATCTAAGAATGTACCACCGAGGCTAAGAGGGCATTTTTGTTTTCAGATGTTCTGTTATATTCCGTTCTGTATATAGCAATATAATAAAATGAACATGCTTTCTATAGGGCCTTATTTAATTAAACATAAAACAACATGAAATTCAGTAACAAAGTATGAACTGTCCAGGTAAACTGTGAATGGTAATTATCTCCAAAGGACTGGAAGAGAATTATACAAAATTAAAAAATGTAAAACACAGAAGGGTGCAGTTATGGCCTATCGGATGCTACACCATTTCTGATGATCTCTTTCATAATTGTGCATCAAAGAGTGTAGGTAGTGCAGTTAGTAATTAAGACAAATGATCTGTAGTCATAATTAATTCAATATGCAATTGGGAACCTCCTATTACTTGCCAAAGTCAGAGAGCTTCAATCATCAGAGCAAATTGGGTGATCTGCAGCACCATCCAGAGTGATGGATAAGAATGTGTGGATCTTTAACTCCATTTCCCTATGACATACAGTGATGAGGAACAGGGAACTAGGTACACATTAAAGTTTTTTTTTTTTTTTTGTTTTTTAGCAGTTTGATATTCTTTTCTACCTTACATAATCAAGACAAAACCTACTGGATTTGACAAATATTTCAGAACCTTGTCCAGTACAATAAAAATAAATAAATTTGTACTCGTATCATGCTAAAAAAAATAAGTAGCACTTTATTAATGAAAATTCATAACTTCTGAGATGTAACTCACTGTTCGTGGTAAATAATGTGTAACTATTCACCATTTGGTACACCATAACATCTCAGAAGACATGAATCTTCATGAACACCAATGTGAGAATGTCAAAATCCACATAATGCCTGTTATGTTTACTTTGGGCTTTATTATGTAATATTACAGTGGCATATATGTAGGCTTGAATTCCTCCTCTGTAATGGGGAAAAAGAAAACTGTTAACAATTTCACTAATAGGTTCTAAAATCATTGCCTGCAATTTCATATCCAAAATGTGGATGCCCTTGTCTGTCCATGAAACTGATCACAGGAGATGGCATGATAAATATTCTTAAAAGTTGCACTTGCAGGGCTAATTCCACTGACTGCACTTCACCAAGCAAGCCGACTCAAGCAGTTACGCCCTTGGCCTGCATATGAATGGTACCTGAATTTGAATATCGGCTCAAGATATCTTGTGATTTATCTCTCCTTCCATATAAACACTGGGATGATAGCAGGAATGAGACCATAACAACATCATTGCATATCCTTCCAAACACAGCATTCATTAATCATCCTACTGTTCATGCTACATATTCTGAGCTACAGGACGCCTTAATGAGACTGATGTAGTAGCTGAGATTGATGTAGGAGTGGAGAATTGTGCCTAAACTATGAATATTGCTGACATCATTCTGCCTCCATTAGTGGTACATGTGCCTTAATTTCCTTTCCATGTATCCTTCCTAAATCTACAGATCATGTAAATAATACAAGTATCAGGAAAACAGTAATCCACTTATTTAAGGTGGTGTCAGAACTATATGTTGCATGTTCTTAACAGTTTGTGCACTTGCAGTAATTGTCATTTCTGTATTGACAAAGAAGAGTTTTAAGAAAAGAAGTTGCTGGGGAATTCTTTGGTAATGAACAATTTGTACAGATGTTGATGAAAATAAGTCCTGCACAGAGGAGATGTGGTCTCTTCATGTGGAATACTTATTACAGAAGATGCCACCATTATGAGATTTTGTGAAGCAAAGCCTATGGCTGATAAATATTCATGCACTATTCAAGCTATAAGTCAATAATTCTCAAGTAAAAACATGATCATATTCAGTTTTGAATAATACTGTGTTATGCATATGACAAAAAATCCGAAGAGGAGATTGAAGTTTCACAATCTTTTAGAATGTGGTGTGCCCAACTTTTTGTGTTATTCAATAAAACAGCTTTTAGCAATGCTCTGGGCTATGGTCACAGCAAAAGCAATGGTCAGGTTCTGAACATAAAGAAGGTGACTTGAAGCATGTCATCTATGGCCTGTCTGGATCTACCATATTTTTCTATATTACCTCATAAAAGGCACAATTTTCGGAAAAAATTAAACTTAAATGTGTGTTTTGATTGTCTCTACAACCCTTGTATGAAACATCTCAGTTTACAAAGAATTCGCCGAGATACTATGATAAATGTACATAGACCTTCATTATTCTTATATTATTCTTGTCAGATTTAATGAAACTTAAATTTTCCTGGCAGATTTTCGAAAAATACTCTCAAATATCAGATTTCATGAAGATTTCATCCAGTGGTCCATGCAGACGAACGGACAGACATAACCAAGTTAACAGTTTATTTTCGCAATTTTGTGAACACGCCTAAAAAGGCTGCGATAACGACACACGAACTCTCAACCTTCCAATTACAAATCCTCCAACTTAATCTACAGGCCACGGAGAATACTAGGATGTAATGGACAAAATTCAGTGGTCAGGAAGAGAAAAAACGCCTCTGTCAATTTTGTCTACAAATTTTGCGTGTGGGGGGTGGTACTGTGTACTTAGTTTGCTTTGTCAGACAGTATTGTCAAAAGGGTTGATACGAATCTGAGAAGAAGACTCGATCGTATTAGGAAATCTGCAAACGAATGTGAAAGTACGAAGACGGTAGTTACACAGTGCTAAATAAACAGAATAAGAAAAATAATAAATCTAAAGAGGATTATACGAACAGTACATGAAAAACTGCGAAAGCGAGACGCGAAATCGCGACATTCTGGTTACAAATCCACCGACTTAACCACTACGCCACGGACAAATACCCCAACAATCGTACTGATGTTAATGATACGATAGGCAGAAGAATCGACACGAATGGGAGAGGACTCGATCGTGCAGTCCGCTTGTATGGCAATCTATATGCGAATGTGACACAGTAAGACGACCACATTACTGCGGACATAAAATATAATAATAACAACAACAACAACAAATTCTGCGTAGAAAACGTTGAAGCCTGCGTTCATATTATTGTTTGTATGTCCGCGTTGAACTATACCGACAGAGCGGCCGCCGCCGGTCGGCGAAGTTAGTGCCAACTTTTGCGGATAGAGGGGTGTCACGTGGTCAGCGCAACGGGTCCCCACAGCCGTTAATTCGCGTGCGGACTAAGGCCACGGAGTAAAAACGTCCGCGTTGATTTTGTGTGTTTTACATGTATCATTCTACCCTCAAAAGTTTAACCCCGTGGATGTATTTTACAGTCGTCGCCGTACAAACAATATTTTACAGACAATTTGTAGGTATATTCATAATCGATCTGTTTACATATGCCGCCCCCCTACCTAGACTTTTAGGTAATCGATTCAAGATATCCAACTAACTTGAATCATTCCGTGTGCTTTTCCTAGTAACATGAGATGCCTAAAGAAATTACATACACTTACGACAATCGAATATAAATTCTGCTTAATATCTCTGTTAACCCGCATTTGAAATTATCAGGCAACAGAATTATGCAAAATTTACGTACCAGTGTTTAAAATAAATTATATTCCAACTAATTTGCACTCTCGTACATATGAACGCCGCGTTGAACCACATTCGTTGACTCATGGCCTTTAACAATAAGTGTGTTCTCGCCATAGTTAACCCGGCATCCAAAGCGCATCTTTTCTACACATTTATATTGTCATGTGCCGCCTGTCTGGCTCTACCATATTTTTCCACATTATCTCACAAACGGCACGATTTTCGGGGGGGGGGGGGGGGTCCCAGAATGTAAAACACCCTTTTAAATTTTAACAAAGACTTGCAGAAAAAAATTTTTATTAAGAAAGAAAAATCGCGTGATGT
>Ga0123354_10003453_pt1 | contig 21822 bp, 18 predicted proteins | sample TergutLab28metaG_2_FD_97872 | JGI IMG/M metagenome (GOLD analysis project Ga0123354, IMG submission 97872) | Labiotermes labralis P4 segment gut microbial communities from Petit-Saut dam, French Guiana - Lab288 P4 | ecosystem: Host-associated > Arthropoda: Insects > Digestive system > Gut ... | reverse complement strand
GACCATCGCATGGTACGGACAACTCAAATTCAAAGAAATGAAATGGTTTGCCGCCCTGCCGTTACTTGTTGTCGTTCTTATCAGTTGGGGAATCGCCCTGTTTGAATACTTCTTCCAAGTTCCCGCTAACCGGATAGGTTTTGACGGCAACGGAGGTCCGTTCAGCCTTTGGCATTTGAAAATCATACAGGAAGTTATCTCGCTGATTGTCTTTTCGCTCTTCACGGTCATCGCATTCAAAAATGAAACTTTCCGCCTTAATCATCTCATCGGGTTCGTCTTTTTAGTTTTAGCCGTTTATTTTATTTTCAAAAAATAGGAAATAGAAACAAAAATTATTTGCTACATTTGTTCCCGAAATCATACGAATAAGCAAATAACATAATTCTATATTTTCAATGAAACGCATATTTATTTTTATTGTAGCGCTTTGCTGCTTACAGGCATGCAAAGAATCGCAGCACAAAGGAAATGCTGCTATGGACAAGTTTGTCGCCAATTTGATGAGCCGAATGACTCTTGAAGAAAAAATAGGGCAGCTCAATCTGCCTGTTATGGGTGAAATAACTACTGGTGAAGCGCAAAACAGCGATGTCGCCAATAAAATCAGAAATGGACAGGTAGGCGGTTTGTTTAATCTCAGAGGTCCCGAAAAAGTCAAGGAAATGCAGCAAATTGCCGTAGAAGAAAGCCGCATGAAAATTCCGTTGCTTTTCGGATTAGACGTCATTCACGGGTATGAAACAGTTTTTCCTATTCCTTTGGCTTTATCTTGTACATGGAATATGCAAGCTGTTGAGCGGTCGGCTCAAATTGCCGCCAAAGAAGCAAGCGCCGACGGAATTTGTTGGGCATTCAGCCCGATGGTCGATATTGCCCGCGATCCACGTTGGGGACGCATTGCAGAAGGGGCAGGCGAAGATCCCTATCTGGGCGGCCAAATTGCAAAAGCAATGGTGCAAGGCTATCAAGGCGTTGGAGATAGCGCCTTTACATCCAATGCCCAAATCATGGCTTGTGTGAAACATTACGCTCTGTATGGCGCCGCTGAAGCCGGACGTGATTACAACACTGTAGACATGAGCCGGATCAGGATGTACAATGAATATTTATATCCCTACCATGCCGCTGTAGAAGCCGGTGTGGGAAGTGTGATGTCATCGTTCAATGAAATCGATGGCGTGCCGGCAACGGCAAACCATTGGTTGATGACCGATGTACTGCGTGACCAGTGGGGATTTAAAGGATTTGTTGTAACCGATTATACGGCGATAAATGAAATGGTCGCACATGGAATCGGCGATTTACAAACCGTATCCGCTCGCGCTTTAAAAGCCGGAATTGATATGGATATGGTAGGCGAAGGTTTTTTAACCACTTTAAAAAAATCTTTGGATGAAGGTAAGGTTACAAAAGCTGATATCGACCAGGCGTGCCGCTTGATTTTAGAAGCCAAATACAAATTGGGATTATTTGATAATCCATACAAATTTTGTGATTCGGAACGCCCGAAGAAAGACATATATACTCCTGAAAACAGAGCGGTTGCCCGCAAAATTGCATCCGAAAGCTTTGTCTTGTTGAAAAACGACAATAATCTTTTACCGTTAAGTAAGAAAGGGACGATTGCGGTAATTGGTCCATTGGCTGACGCCCGTTCCAATATGGTGGGTACTTGGAGCGTAGCTTCCCGTCCGGATGTTAAATCCCTTGTTGAAGGCTTAAAAGAAACGGCAGGAGATCAGGTAAAAATCAATTATGCAAAAGGAAGTAACCTTACTACCGATCCGGTTTTGGAAGAACACGGTGCATTCGGACGTCTCATAGGACGCGACAAACGGACGGAAGAAGAGCTTCGGAATGAAGCTTTACGAGTTGCTTCTCAATCGGACGTTGTTGTAGCGGCATTGGGTGAATCTGCGGAATTTACCGGCGAATCCAGTAGCCGTTCGGATATAAGTATTCCGGATGTGCAACAGCGATTACTCAAAGAATTGTTGAAAACCGGAAAACCGGTCGTATTGGTTTTGTTCACCGGCCGACCGTTGACGCTCACTTGGGAAAACGAAAGCGTTCCTGCGATTCTGAATGTCTGGTTCGGAGGAAGCGAAGCGGGCTTAGCCATTGGCGACGTGTTGTTTGGCGACGTGAATCCCAGCGGAAAACTGACCACTTCTTTCCCCAGAAATGTTGGACAAATTCCAATTTATTATAATCACAAAAATACAGGACGTCCACTTGAAAAAGGTCAATGGTTTCAAAAATTCCGTAGCAATTATTTAGATGTAGTGAATGAACCGCTCTATCCTTTTGGATATGGGTTAAGTTATACTTCATTTACTTACAGCGATATCCGGCTTAGCGTTTCCGACCTGACGGAAAAAGGAGAATTAACAGCCGAAGTAACTGTTACCAATACGGGTAAACGTGATGGGGCAGAAGTTGTACAATTGTATATTCGCGATATGGTAGGCAGCGTCACTCGTCCGGTGAAGGAATTGAAAGGCTTTGAGAAAATATTCCTCAAAGCCGGAGAATCCAAAACGGTACAATTCAAAATCACGCCGGAAATGTTGAAATTTTACAATTACGATCTTCAATATGTTAACGAACCAGGCGATTTTCAAGTGATGATAGGAGGCGATAGCGAACAGGTGAAATCAGCGACGTTTGCATTGAAATAAGCAAAAGCATAAAAAATAATTTTCATCCTTTCGACCGATTGTGAATGCAGGAAACCGTATTTCACTATGCTTGTCATTTGTCAGCTGCCACCATTTCTGCCGAAGGCGGCGGCGAATCCGTTCCCCAATTTTTGTTGGCTTTTTCGCCCATCACCAAGACCAATTTTCCTCCATTAATTATATCATTGTGGTTGAACCATGGCTTGTTCCAAGTGACGCCGTTTAAGGTGGCCGATTGAATGTATTTGTTATCGTCGGAAACGTTTTGCGCTTCGATTTCAAAGATATTGCCGTTGCTTAACCGGATTTTTATATGATTAAAAACCGGACTTCCAATGTTGTAAGTAGGAGAACCGGGCGTGACCGGATAGAATCCCATGGAAGAAAAGACTACGAAAGCCGACATTCCTCCTCCGTCTTCATCGCCGGGGACGCCCATTAAATCGTTGCGGAACCATTGTTTGAGCAAAGTACGGACTCTTTTTTGCGTCTTCCATGGTTGGCCTGCATAATTGTATAAATAAGGAATATGTAGAGACGGCTCGTTAGCCATGGAAAATTGTCCCACATTTCCTGTGTGGTCGGGAAGTTGAGCATAGAATTCATATTTGCTTTTTCCTAAAGGTTGCCGGAATGTTTGATCCAGATTATTTACATATATTTCGGGAGAGCCCATCAATCGAATCAATTCGGCCGGATTGTGAGGAACATCCCAACGATACACCCATCCGTTGTTTTCATCATAATAGTCCCTGGCTCCCGGACCGCCGGAAAAAGTATAATCAAAAGGTTGAATAAAATTTCCGTCTTTATCTTTCGGATGGAAAAATCCGGTTTCCGGATTGAAGAGATTCCGAAAATTGTAAGAACCTTTCATAAAATAGTTATAATCGTCTACTTTTCCTAATTCCTTAGCAATCTGAGCTAAACACCAATAATCGTAGCAAGCGCCCAAGGTGACTGCTACGGGTTGCCGCTTTTCCCAATTGTGCACCTCCGGAATGCATTCTTTTTCATTAGGTTTTAATGCCGGAAAATATCCTTTCTCTTGATAAAAAACATCAAGCGCTGTATTGGGGATTTTCGTCCATGGCAATAAAGATTTTTGGGTGAGCGAATTTTTGCAAGCTTCATAAGCCGTTGCTAAATCAAATCCTCGCAAGCCTTTACAATAGGCGTCCCAAATCATTGAAACTCCATGATTACTGTTCATCGCATGGGCATCGCCGGTAATTTCGGGAAAAGTAGGCATCCAACCATCGGGACTTTGTTGAGCCATCCGGATGTAGGACTGAATCATGTTGACTTCCCGATCCGCTTCAATTAAAACGCGTAAAGGATGAACCGCCCGATAAGTATCCCAAATCCAATCATCGGTATAGAAAGGTTTTCCTTCGTCGGAATGTACCTGATGATCGGCCGGACTGTAGTACTTACCATCTTCCGAAATGTTGATCATTCTTTCGAAAGTTCGGTACAGGGAGGTATAAAATACGACTTTTTGATTGTCATCGCCTCCTTCTATCTCAATTTTTCCTAATGCTTCATTCCATAGATCGCGACCTGCTTTGGCAACTTCGTCAACATGATAAGTATTTATTTCCCGTCTGAGATTTTTTTCGGCTTGCTCGCTGCTTATAAAAGAAATTCCATATCGCAGGTTGACTTGTTTCGAATTGAAAGTCAAGACGAAGGCATCGTTCCTTCCGTTCGATTCGGTTAATTTCTCAATAGAGACCGGCGTCTGTTCGGTTTCAAAACAAGCATAAATGGTCGTGTTATTGCTGATTGACTGATAGCCGGTAACACCGTTTTTATCGCTTTCTAATTTTCCATTATGGGTATTAATAATCAAACGGTTGGAGTTATCCTTTTCAAATGAAAAGGCATACAGCGCCGATTGACGGGAAGGCGCAAAATCGACTTGAATGTTTTCTTCGTCTAAATAAACCGAATACCGATAAGGCAATGTCTTTTCTCTGTCATAAGTGTATTTAACGACTGCTTGCGTCGGCGATTCCGTTCCGGAAACAGGACTGAGATTAAATGCCGAACCTCCCCGATGGCTTGTCACTACTACCGGAAGCCCCGCGATTTGATCGGAGGTATAGTCGGCACGTTCGGGATAAACGCGAAGCATACTGTAGGGTAGATGCACAGTAGGATAAGTAGGCACCAGTAAATGGCTGATATTTCCCATATAGGGATTGACATAATCAACCGGAGCTTTTTTCGAGCAAGCAATAAAACTTCCGGATAAAACAAGTAAGTAAAGAAGCGTTTTTTTCATGTATTATATAATTTTTTACAAATATAACAGTTAAAAATTAAAAAAGAAATAAAAAAAGAATAATGAGGCGAAAAATCTGTGAAAAAATAAATAACCCGAATAAAATAATGTACCTTTGCTGCATTTAATTTTTGAAAGCTATGGCAAATACTACCCTATCTGACAATAGCTGCAGAATATTCCAATCTTTGATTCATTGTGTATTATTATTGACGTTAAGTTTCAACTTATATGCGCAAGAGAAAAACTACACGATGAGTGGTAACATACGCGACAGCGGCAACGGAGAAGACCTTATCGGGGCTTCGATTGTGGAAAGCAATTCTCACCGGGGAACAGTGACGAATGCATACGGTTATTACACTTTAAGCTTAGCGAAAGGTAAACATACGCTGACTGTTTCCTATATGGGTTATCGAAGTAAAGAGCTTGCGATAGATTTATCATCCGATATACGAATGAACATCAACCTTGAAATTGAAACGAAAGAACTGTCCGAAGTGGTCGTTTCGGCAGAAGGGCGCAATGCAAACGTAGTTAAACCTGAAATGAGTGTAGAAAAGCTTTCTTCAAAAATCATCAAGGCGGCTCCGGCGCTTTTGGGAGAAGTCGATGTGCTGAAAACCATCCAATTGCTGCCCGGGGTACAAGCAACTTCGGAAGGTTCATCGGGTTTCAGCGTTCGGGGCGGAGGTTACGACCAAAACCTTATCCTGCTGGACGAGGCATCCGTTTATAATGCTTCTCACCTGATGGGTTTCTTTTCTGTTTTTAATAACGACGCCATCAAAGATGTTACGCTCTACAAAGGCGATATTCCCGCTTCTTTCGGCGGACGACTTTCTTCGCTTCTCGACATAAGAACGAAAGACGGAAATAATCAAAAGTATACTGTGACCGGAGGTATTGGACTTATTTCCAGCCGTTTGACAGCTGAAGGACCTTTGGGCGACAATGCAACGGCTATCGTGTCGGTCCGGCGAACTTATGCCGACCTTTTTCTCAAACTTTCTAACGATACATCGCAACGCAAATCGTCGCTCTATTTTTATGATATGAATGCGAAGATAAATTATCGCATAAATAATAACAACCGCGTTTTTTTATCCGCATACCTTGGACGCGACAACTTCGGCTTTAGCAATTTGGCAGGAATGGATTTCGGCAACAAAACGGTGACGGCTCGATGGAATCACCTGTTTTCACCCAAGCTATTCTCCAATTTCACGCTGATAGGCAGTTGGTATGACTACTATTTGATGAGTCAGATAAGCGACCAGCTCGGTCAGGAACTTAAATCAGGTCTTAATGATTATACATTGAAAGCAGATTTTAATTATGTACCCAATCCTCTGAATAATATTAAGTTTGGCTACAACTTCACTTTTCATACTTTTCGTCCCGGCGACGGAGGTGGCATTGGACCGGAATCTATCATCGGACGTGTTTCGTTTCCTAAACAATATGCGATGGAAAATACTTTGTATTTATCGAATGAAACAAATCTTAATAATAAACTCAAACTCAAGTATGGGCTTCGCTATACCGATTTTGAGAACGTGGACAAAGGCGCTATCACATACCACCAGCAACAATTTGAACCCCGTACCGGCGTAACATTTATTATCAACGATCTGCAATCGATAAAAGCAAGTTATTCACGGACAACCCAATTCATACAGTTAGCATCTAATTCGACATCCGGTTCGCCGCTTGATTTGTGGTTTCCGGCGTCCGCCAATGTGAAGCCGCAACTTTGCGACCAGTTTGCCGCCGGCTATTTTCGAAATTTCGCCTCCGACAATTATGAGTTTTCTGCCGAAGTTTACTACAAGAATCTGAAGCATGTAGTGGATTTCAAAGACCACGCCCAACTATTTCTGAACGACAGTATAGAACAGCAACTGCGATTTGGGCGCGGCTATTCCTATGGATTGGAACTTATGTTGCGTAAAACAGTGGGAAAGCTCAACGGATGGGTGAGCTACACGTTTTCGAGAAGTATGCGCCAAATTGATGATATCAACCAGGGTAATTGGTATCGCTCGCCCTACGATAAACCGCATAATATTTCTGCGCTTGCAACTTATGACTTGTCCACAAAATGGTCGGTTTCTGCAAGCTGGGTATATGGTAGCGGAACGCCGGTCACCTATCCCACCGGTCGCTTTCAAATAGAAGGCAACTATGTTCCTATTTATTCCGGCAGAAATGAATATCGTTATCCGGCTTATCACCGTCTCGACCTTTCGGCTACATGGAGGTTATCTCCTCCGGGCAACCGCTTTAAAAGTGAATTGAACTTTTCGCTGTACAATGCTTACGGACGTAAAAATGTTTGGACAATCCTTTTCAGGCAAGAGGCCGACAATCCTGATAATATGTATGCCGAAAAGATTTATTTATTTACTTTCATACCTTCAATAACATGGAACTTAAGTTTTTAAAACAGAAATAGTATGAACGCTACGAAATATTTTGCTTATATCCTGTTTGCGCTTCTCTTTCTATTTTCTTGCAGAGAAAGAGTAGATATCAATACGGAAGCTTCACCTCCACGGGTAGTGATTTATGGCTATATTACAACAGACACAACGCAACAAGCCATCCGTATCACCCGCTCGACGGGATATTTTGCCACTACCAAGCCGGAAGGTATCTCAGGCGCTACGGTCAGCATTCTTTCGGATGATGAAATATTTCCCTTAAATGAATCTCCGGATGATCCCGGATTATACCTCACTTCTCCCGACGTTTACGGAATACCGGGCAAGACTTATACGCTTCATGTTTCGCTCGATTTTTACGGAAATGGGAATACGGAGTCTTACGAAGCATCTTCTTACCTCCCTTTTCCTGCTACGCTTGATTCTGCTGTCGTAACTCCGTCTCCGGTCATGGACGATTTTCTTCAGATACTTATATGGGGAAGTCTGCCGGAGGAAAGTAGTAACAATTTTAATTTTCTTTTCTTCCGAAACGGTATAGCAATGAACGATTCTCTGCGACGTTTCCAAATTGTTCAGGACGATTATATTGTTAATAAACAATTTTCAGCGTTGCCTGTGTCTTTATTGAATCAAAATCGCGACAGAGAGAAACTGTCAATCGGGGATACGCTTACGATACTTGTGCAGAGCCTCACTGCTGATTATGCCACGTTCATACAGAACGCCCAAGATGAATTATTCGGCTCTATTCCCCTCTTTGGGGGACCTCCTGCTAACGTAGAAACCAATATCCGTTGCGTGTCGTCAGACTTAGATCCGGAAATATCCGGTTATTTTACCGCTTATTCAAAACGTAGCGCTTTTACGATATACGAATAGGTTATCTATCCAACTAAATTTTCGTACATTACGTAACAACCGTAAATGAAACACAAGCCGGAAGAAACGAGAATCAAGACTGTTCGAAGCGTCTTCGATTCAATCAATTTTTTGGAGAAAGGAACGCTAAATACTCCGGCTACAAGCGTCATCCCGACCAGCGTACCTAACCCGAAAATTATTAAATACAAAATACTGTTTACAATGGATTCGATTTGAGTCATAATCAGCACGACCAATGTACCGCTACCGGCTAAACCGTGAACAATGCCAATGCCGTAGGAAGCTTTGTGCAGATTTTTACCTCTTAAATGAATATGTGTGTGCAAATGCTTGTTTTCTCCGGCATGTTCATGCTGATGTTTGTGGAATGAAATGGACGTTTGTTCTTCCCGTAAAAAGATATAAAGCCGGTAAGTGGCGACAACAATCAACATAAGTCCTACTGCCGCCTCGAAATAAGAAAATGCTCCATCGGGAATATTCACTTTAAATACTATCATTATTATTCCGACTAAAAAAATAGTGGAAGTGTGTCCCAATCCCCAGAATATTCCGTCTTTAACTGCCGGTACCAGCTTGGTTCGCTGTGAAACGATATTGGTGACCGCCAAAATATGGTCGGGTTCAAAAGCATGAAGAAGACCTCCATACAAAGCAGCTAAGAAAAATAAAATTAAAGCCATTGCCTGTTTAGATTTAAAGAATAAAATTTACGGCAAAAATAGAATAAATTCGTATGATAAAAAAGATTTCATCAAAAAAAGTAACACAAAGCGAAATGACTGTGTTAATCTATAAATATTTTTCTATCTTTGAAACGGTTTTTAAATTATAAATTATGGATAAACTTGAAATACTAAAGGACAACCTGAAAGCTTACGGAAAACTTTGTATTGCTTATTCCGGCGGCGTCGATTCTGCTTTTTTATTGTCTGTTGCGAACAGTGTATTAGGAGAGAAAGCGTTAGCCGTATTAATCGATTCTCCTGTATTGGCTCGCCGCGATAGAGAGGAAGCTATCAATTTTCTTGAAAAATCAGGTGTGAATTACGAGGTAATTAAAGGGAATCCCTTTGTTTCTCAGGAGTTTTCCAAAAATATCCGGATGCGGTGCTATTATTGCAAGAATATTAATTATCAGTCAATACAGGAAGTTGCGAAGCGAAACGGGATTAATTCTGTTGCCGATGGGCAGAACGCCAACGACGCCCTATCGGAAGATCGCCCCGGATCGAAAGCCGCCAAAGAATTAGGAGTTGTAAGCCCCTTAATTGATTGTGGATTTACGAAAGACGATATTCGTTTTTACAGCAAGCAACTCGGTCTTGCAACTTGGAATAAACCGTCGAATGCTTGCCTTGCTACAAGACTCCCCTTTGATTTTGAGATCACGAAGGAACGGTTGGCAGTTGTTGAAGCGGCAGAAGAAGCGCTTCGTCGACGAGGGATGGAAGGCTGCAGGGTTCGCTGGCACGATACCATCGCTCGCATAGAAGCGCCGCATAATTTTTTTGAATCGATTCTAAATACGCAGGCGATAATTGACGAAATCAAAGCGCTCGGATTCAAATATGTTACCTTGGATTTGGAAGGATTCCGCAGCGGAAGCATGAATTGAAAATTGGAATTATAGCCAAATCCGCTATGACGAACTCTTTTACCTCCTTTGACAATCCTCAAGCGCGGGACGACAACTTCGTTTCTTTCCAAATCGAATAAGCTATCCCTGCGATTAGTAGCAGCAATATCAGGAATGAACTGAAAGAAGAAATGTACGCCGCTTTGACATAACCATCCGGATGAAAATCAAATTCGATCTTGTGTTCACCGGCAGGAACCAACATCGCTCGCAAAACCCAATTTGCACGGAAATGAGGCGCGGGTTGACCGTCAATTGTTGCTTTCCAACCGGGGTGATAATAAATTTCCGAAAAAACAGCCAATTGTTCGGAATTTGTTTTAGAAGTATAAATCAGGTGATTCGGACGATAACTATCCAAAACAATACTTGCCGTAGAATCGGGTTGCGCCGAAGTAAATCCATTCAAATCATCGGCAAAACGTTTGTCTACTACCGCCGTTTGTAAAGGATTAATAACGTCTAATGCAGCAATTTCGGCGTCTGCATTTTCCACTATTTTCACTTCCGGCACAAACCATGCATTTCCGAAAGCCTGCGGATTAACGATAGGCGATTGATTAGGATCGAAAATAAGATAGCGCATATTCAACATGTTCAATGAAGGAGTCGATTGAAATGACTGCTGGATATCTTCCAAAGTAACCGAATCTTTACGGAAAGACTGGATGATTGATCCTATTTCTTTTGATAACCGGTGGTCGATTAACTCCTGGTAACGTCTCAGTTTTGCAGGATGATATCCTCCAATGGAGTGGTGATAATACGATACGGTAGTTTCCTGAAAAGGATTGTTAAGCGTCAGCACTCGGTAGGATAAATCTTTGTCTTGCAGTATTGCCTTATCGGCTACCGACTCTTTATAAGCATCTTCCAATTTTTCTTTAGCAAAACTACTATCATTCAAATAGCGTTTGTCAATTGTCCATAAATCGGCTAAAGTAAGTACAGTAACCCCTATTCCCAATAGCAAAACGCTTTGTTTTTTATTTTTTATTTGCATGAATAAAAAGATCAGCCCCGCGCTTAACAAAACAAAAATCAGCGACCGGAATGCGTCTGATGAAGCCAAATGCGCACGGTCCTGCACCAAATCAAAGTACCACGATTGTTGATCGTATTGAGATTGAACATCTAAACTCGATTGAAAATTAAAGAACATTGTCGGAAACCACCAAATAATCAAGCAAAATCCACCGGTAATAGAAAGAGACCAGATTAATCCTTTTTTTAATAACTTTGCATCAACCTTCTCTTCGACAATGTCTTTCAGTCCCCAAAAAGCAATGATTGGAAATACCAATCCCGGAATTACCAGCGCCATTTCCGGCGTCCGAAATTTATTATACATGGGCAAGTAATGGAACATGAAGGTATTTAACCAATCCATATTTCTTCCTAAAGCCAAGAATACGAGAAAAACTGCGCCCGCAAAAAAACACCATTTCATCCGGTTTTTTACGACAAACATTCCCAAAATAAAAAGGAAACAAACGACAGCTCCAAAATAAACCGGACCGGAAGTTATTTTATCACCCCAGTATGTAGGCGCCTGGACACTTTTACCCACTCGGGCGCCTGCAGCGCGTAACGCTTTATAAAAATTAGAAGAACTGTCTAAAGTTTGGACGGAAGCGCCTCCGTAGACATTTGGAATTAAGAATGTTAGCAATTCTCCTTTTCCGTAGCTCCACTGAAAAGCATAGTCTTTGTCCAAACCGGAAGATATTTTTTCCCCATCCTGTGCGACAGTGGTTAATTCGGTAGCTCCCCGAAGCGAAGATTTTCCCAAATCCCATTGAGTGTATAGCGAACGGGCGTTCGGTAAAACTGCGATAAGTGTAAGAGCGGCCATTATTGTTGTCACTTTGCCTAATTCTTTCCAATCACGGTCTTTAATTTTATTAATAAGATAACCGGCATAAATAAAAACACAAAGCAACAACAGGTAATAGGAAATTTGGATATGGTAGTTATAAATCGACAATGCGACCCCTAATAAGAACAGGAGACTTCCCCAAAGGTATTTTCGTCGGAAAAGCAAGAGCATACCGGCTAAAGTAACCGGCATATAAGCAATAACATACGCTTTTGTAATGTGTCCGATTGCAATAATGATGATGTTATACGAAGCAAAAGCGAACGCAATGGATCCTGCAATTGCCAACCATCGTTTCACCCCCAGTATGCACATCAGGAGATAGAAGCTGACTAATGAAGCAAATACCATCCCTGCATTCATGTAGCCGATTTTCTTAATCGGTTGTTCCAATAAATTAAAACCGGGTAATTTCGGCGCCGGATCGCCGTAGCCTGAATTATAGGGCATTCCTCCGAACATGGCATCCGACCATGCGCTAAATTCTCCTGGTTTTGCCGTTTTTTCAAACTGCTTTGCCTGACTGGTACCCATTCCAACCGTATGAATCATATCTAACTGCTGAATGGTTTTTCCTTGAAATACCGCCGGCGCAAAATAGATAACGGTTATTCCCAAAAACAGGAGTATGGCTATCAGATGTCCGATTGTTTGCTTAATTATACTTTGCATAAATGTTGTATTTGATTAATTATTATTTTATTTTCGCACATATACTACATAATTTCCTGTAAATTCATACCGGTTGAACGAGTTAATTTCAAACCAATTATTGTTTGTTATAAAAACGTTTTCCGATCCCGGAAACAGGGCTACGATTTGAATTGTTTCTTTATTTTCAATCGCAGATATATCCTTCTGATGATAAAAATTTTTTACCATTGGAATAAATCCTTCTTCCTGTTGATTATTGGTTACAGGATAAATATAAAGATTCTGCCGGTTCTGTTTATTCAAATACGTACAGATACCGGATGTTACGGCTTCCATATCCACCCATGGATTCCCAGCAACTAAAATTATGTCGCCGGCATGGGAATGGGTAATTATGGTATCCAGAAAATTTTCAGTCGCAAAACCTCTCGTTGCATATCTTTTACAGGAAGCAAAAGCTAATCCGCTATTCATAAAGAAAAACAGAAGAAGCCCGATTATATAAAGTCGTGATAAGCTACAAAAGAGACGATTTTTTCGCCATACCCTCAATGCCAATAGCAAACACCCGATTATCAAACCGGTAATTCCTATTGTCGAAAAGCTATTGGTCAGATACTGCAAGCTGGAAATGGAGGTCATTGTCTGAACTACTTGTCCCTGAAGATGTACGGAAAATCTAATGATTTCTTGTTGAAAAGGTTTATAAAAAACAATTAAACCGCAAAATATTAACAGAACAATTCCCAGAAGAAGACTTATATTTTTCCATATCAACTCATTAATTGGTTTATCCCTGTTTTTTAATTCTCGATAAACGAATACGGAAAAGTAGGCGCAACCTATTACGGCAGGGATTAAATATCGATCAACAATATTGGATTTACCATAGACTATTATTTGAGGAACAGTAATTGCCAAAAAAAACAAAACAGGGAATAGACTTTCTTTTCGAAATGATTTATTATTCCGGTACGGATAAATCAAACCCCCAAAAGCTAATATACATCCGCTAATTCCAAATAAATAAAATGTGCTTTTGATATAAAGAAAAATGCCGGTTGATTGACTGACTCCTGAATAACCAAAGTCATTTCCGGCAAATGTTAACACTGCCCATAAACAAGTCAAGGTCGCAAAAAATAAGAATAATCCTGTTTTGAAAGTATTAGTTATGGTCTTAATAAATCCTACACGATGTTTTTCGTTGTATTGCATGCAATAAAACAGATAGCTTGCAGGTAATACCAATATAAAATTCTCTTTCATCAAAGCCGCTAATAAAGAAAAAGCAACAAATCCAATGTATGACAAGGTCTTCTTTAAATTCCCATCACTATTAAGATATGCTAAAATAAAATGCCAAGAAATGAGAAGAGTAATTAACGCCGGCGTTTCAATCGCTAAGGTTTGATAAAAAATAGCCGACTGAGTTCCGATTAAGCTAATACCGACGAACAATAGACTTTCATAATGTGTCCATTGCACTCTACGCCCTAACCAATAGATAAGAAATGCAGCAATCATGTTTAAAAGGATTTGCCAACAACCTTGCAAAAGCATATTATCACCCCAAAGCAATGTTTTCATAAGGATATTTAACTGCCAAACCGGTCTGAATCGCATACCTAATTCGTTGTCGATATGTTTTATCAGACATTTCATCCACGACATTTCCGATAAGTCTTGTTTCCATATAATATAGCCGCTACAATCCATAAAATGGTAACCGGAAAATAGAGAACTGCTGATCGTTACAAACGCCAACCCTCCAATCGCTATAATTACAAATGCAGCGCTATATTCTTTCTTCATCCCATACTGTACTTTTTACAAATTTTTTGACAAAAGTACAGTTTTTTTGAATATGTTCAAACTTGTCAATTACGACACTGTTTTCTTTGTCCATTTAGCGATAAAAAAACGAATAGCAAACCAGATATGGCGAATTTGAGTAGGCAATTTGCCGTAGTTTTCGCACATAATCCGGTAACGTTCCTTTAACGCTTTTTTCCGGTTGGCAGCGCTTAAGCCGGCTTCCAGAAAACGGGATAGAATAAGATGCGTATTGAATATCGTATCTGCTGTTTTCATGCAGTGAATGCACCAATCATAATCGGATGCAAATTTGTATTTCAAATCGTATGGTTCTGCTATTATCCGCTTAACGAGAAACGATTGATGGCAAACCAGCATTCCCATGCGAAAACTTTTCCACGATAATTTGTCAGGAGCTTTTAGCCGGCGCATAGCCAATTCACCACCTTGTTTATCAACTATTTGAGTTTCTCCGTAAATGATATCCGGCACATTTCCGACGCCAAGTACATCGACTATTTTCTGAACGGTAGTTTTGGAGTATAACGAGTCGCCGGCATTGATAAACCAGACATAATCGCCGGAAGCTAACTTTAGACCTTTATTCATTGCGTCGTACAGTCCATTGTCGGGTTCACTGATCCAATGAGTTATGAAAGATTGGCGTTTTTTTATAATCTCCAATGTTCCATCGGTGGAATTTCCGTCGATAATGATGTATTCAATGTTGGGATACGATTGAGAAATAACGCTTTGAATGGTTCTTTCGAGCCATTGGGAAGCATTGTAAGTAACGGTGATAATAGAGAAAAGCATACTATAAAAATGAACGTTTTATGATATAAAGGTAAAGATAATTTTTGAGTTATAAATTACCGGTAAGGTATTTTTTTGTTTTCGGAAAAACCGTACCTTTGCAGGGAATTGTATCACAATAAGAATGAACTTAGAATCAGTTGCCAGAAATAATATATTAAATTTGAAGCCTTATTCCTGCGCCCGCGACGAATTCAAAGGCAAAGCTTCCGTCTATCTTGATGCCAATGAGAATCCTTATAATAAGAGTTTCCACCGTTATCCCGACCCTTTACAGTTAAATCTCAAAAAGCGAATTTCACAAATAAAAAAAATAAATCCGGAACGAATCATGCTCGGCAATGGCAGTGATGAACCTATCGACCTGATTTTTCGCATTTTTTGCGAACCAACTGAGGACAATGTAGTTGCCATTGAACCGACTTACGGCATGTATAAGGTTTGCGCCGACATCAATCATGTGGAATACCGGAAAGCGCTGCTGGATGAAAACTTTCAAATGAATGCCGAACAATTGTTGGCTGCCGTTAACGAGCATACCAAAGTGATTTTTTTATGTTCACCCAATAATCCTTCGGGGAATTTACTGAATCGTTCGGAAATGCGAAAAGTAGTAGAAAATTTTTCGAGAATAGTTATTATTGATGAAGCCTACATCGACTTTTCGAATGAGCCGACGTGGTTGAATGATTTGGATAAATACCCTAACCTTATTGTTTTACATACTTTTTCAAAAGCTTGGGGATTGGCTTCGCTACGTTGCGGCATGGCTTTTGCTTCCGAAGAAATCATCGCTCTGTTCAATAAAGTCAAATATCCATACAATCTCAGCGGTTTAGTTCAATCCACGATTCTCAATCAATTAGATGTCGGCAGTGATTATAAAAATCAATGGGTAGAACTGATTTTAGATGAACGCGAATTCTTAGCTACTGCGCTGAATAACCTTCGAGTTGTAGAAAAAATTTATCCGTCCGATGCTAATTTTTTATTAGTTAAAGTAAATGATGCGGAAGGAATTTATAAAAAGTTAATTCAAAAAGGCGTCATTGTCCGTAACCGGAGTTCAGTTTCCCTTTGCGGCAATTGTTTACGTATAACTGTGGGAACAGAAGAGGAAAATGAAACATTAATAGATTCTTTAAAAATGTTAAAATAACGGCAACTGCTTTATACTACAATCAGAATGATTACCTTTGCCGTACAATTCGAGTTTTCAGATATTTATATCAAGTATGAAACGGGTGCTATTCATTGATCGCGACGGAACATTGATTGTCGAACCGTTGGAAACTTTTCAGATTGATAATCTGGAGCAATTGGAATTTACGCCGGCTGTAATTCGTAATTTGTATTTTATTCGGAAAAAATTGGACTTTGAATTGGTAATTGTCAGTAATCAAGATGGTTTAGGGAGTCCCGGCTATCCTCTTAAAGTATTTGAAACGATTCAGGATAAAATGATCAATATATTTAAAAATGAGGGAATTACTTTCGATAAAATATTCATTGATCCTTCGTGGCCTGAAGACAACCGGCCGACACGTAAACCGGGCATAGCGATGCTTACGGAATATCTGAACGGTGATTATGATTTGGAAAATTCTTATGTCATTGGCGACCGGTTATCCGATGTTGAATTAGCAAAAAATTTGGGTTGCCGGGCGATTTTATTCAATAAAAAGGAGCTTTTGAATAATAAACTTGAACTAAAATCCGTTTGTAGTTTAGTTGCAGCCGATTGGGATGCGATTTCCGAATTTCTTTTCGCAAAAGAACGACGGGCGATTGTTCAACGAAAGACAAGAGAAACAGAGATTCAAGTCCGGCTCAACTTGGATGGTACAGGTGAAACCCGTATTTCTACCGGCTTGTATTTTTTCAACCACATGCTGGAACAAATAGGAAAACATGCCGGTATAGATTTAGATATTCAAGTATCCGGCGATTTGCATGTAGATGAGCATCATACGATCGAAGATACGGGTATTGCATTGGGTGAAGCTTTATTGCAAGCTGTGGGAGAGAAACGGGGCATGGAACGTTATGGTTTTTATTTGCCGATGGACGATTGTATTTGTTCTGTAGCTCTGGATTTCGGAGGACGCTCGTGGTTGGTCTGGAATGTGGAATTTCATCGCGAAAAAGTGGGAGATGTTCCAACCGAGATGTTCTTTCATTTTTTCAAATCCTTGAGCGACGCTGCTAAAATGAATTTAAATATTACCGCTACCGGTCAAAATGAACATCATAAAATTGAAAGTATTTTCAAAGGATTTGCCCGTGCAATTAAAATGGCGATACATAGAAACATTTTCAATTATGAACTTCCGAGTACAAAAGGTATGTTATAAATAAAATATATAAAGAAAACGAAAAAGAAACTGATGAAAAGAACAATGTTTTTTGTAACTTGCTGTTTATTATTTAATTTACTCTTAATTTCTTGTGATAAGATGTTTTTGCGTATTTCAGGCAGAGAAGCTGACTTACAAGGGAAGTGGCAAATGGATAATGCCGATACGGTATATTACAATTTTCAGAATAACCTGTTCATGTATCAAATATACTTAAAAAAAGATAGCATGTCGCAAGTACGAGGGTATTACGCTTTATATGGAGATACAGCTCTTGATGTTAGATTATTAACTGAAGATGCTTTGTTTTCTTTAGATTATTTAGGATGGGATACGCTTCATTCTTCAACGGGTCAAGATACTATCTTTAAGGCATATAAAATAGAACAATTTACAAAAGAAAAATTAATATTAAATTCAAATAACGGAAGGGAATCTTTCCATAGATTTTGATAATAATTATTATTTATAAAAAAATCAAAATATGAAATCAAATGTTTACTTATTAGGAAGTTTAGCGTTGGCGATTTTATTATCTTTCAGCGCTTGCAAACCCAAGGAAAGCGCTTACAAAGCAGCTTATGAAGCGGCAAAAGCCAAAGAAACTACAGACAATACTGTAGCAGAAACAACGCCGGTTACGAAACCTGCGTACGATTTATCATCAAATGCGACTGTTCAGAAAGAAAAAGTAACCGTTATCGGCGGCGGATCGGGAATTCAGCAATTCAATGTTGTAATCGGAAGTTTTCTTAATAAAACCAATGCGGATTCCTTGAAAGAACGAATGGCCAATCAAGGTTTCAAATCATTATTAGCGCAGAATGAAAGAGGTATGTATCGGGTAATAGTTGCATCTTTTGGCGACAAAGCCAGTGCGGTTGCCGAAAGAGATCGCATCAAGAATAAATATTATCCCGATTTTCAAGATGCTTGGATTCTGGATAATCAGTAAGTGATGCCGTTTCCTTTCTTATAGCTGTTTCAAAAGTTTCAACGACTCTGTCAAAGAAGCTTTTGAAACAGTTGTTTTGTTAAATCTGTTCTTCCAGCCGCAAGGCTGCTTCAGGTCCCATATTAAAAAGCAAATCAATAATACTGAGATTCGCTTGAAAACCATACTTTGATTCAAATACCTGATAATATGGACGAAAATCCTTCATGTAGGGTTGCTTTTTCGGATGCACGACTTCACGCAAATCCAGAACGCCGGGTGGAAGAGTAAAAACATATTCACTTGAATAAGATACTGCCGTAGAAACATCCAGCAAGGAGCAAACCAACTTCCTTAATTCTTCGTTAAAGTCGAATAAAAAACCGGCGGGCTTTTCATAAAAAGGGCGGAAATCATCTTCGTAATATTCAAAATAAGGTGTTGAATTATATGCCGAAACAATGGCATTCCAGTGCACGTGCCGCCAATTTCCATGTTCGGCAATACGAATGTCTTTGGTTGGACATTTCAATGAATCCGGCTTGATAATCGGAATACTTAAAGTTTGACGTCCGGTGGCGGAAGCAATGACGCAACGGTTGCGATAAGTTTGTTTAACGTAATTACAATGCGCCTCCATCATCACCTGCGGATGACTGCACATTTGAATGTAATATTCCACCGGAGCTAAATAAGCCGTTGATAAAAGGACGGTTTTGTCATTCATTCATTGCTCGGCAATCTGAAAATTCTGTTCCACCGGATTCCGCCATCGAATAAGCTGCGGTCTTTATCGGTTGACAACCAAATCAAAATTGGTTTTCCTACTATATGGTCTTCAGGAACAAATCCCCAAGAACGCGAGTCTTGCGAATTATGCCGGTTATCACCCATCATAAAGTAGTAATCGTACTTGAAGGTATAATTGGTTGCCGGACTTCCGTTTATCAGTATTTGGCTATCTTTTATCCGTAAAGAATTTCCTTCATAAGCTTCAATACAGCGTGAATATAGCGCTAAATTCTTTTCATTTAATTCAATAGTCGCACCTTTTCGAGGTATCCAAACAGGTCCATAATTATCACGACTCCAAGAGAAAAGATTACTGAATGGATAAATATCTTCTCTTGAAACAGTGTCGCTTTCAATTCGAACAGAGCGTGTCCAACCGCTTTTTTGCAATTTATGTAAAGTCTCTTTAGTCAATGGAAGCAAATATACCGGATTATAAGAGCCTTCCGCATTCTGTTCTGTTCCAATCTCTCTCAAGAGCTCATCCGAATTCTGATATCTATTTACCAAAATTCTATCCTCCATACTTATGCCTAATGTTCGAAATTGTTTATCATTCAAAAGGTTGCCTTGGGTCTCCACAAAGTAATGAAATTGAGCATTTTTAGGCGCCGGCAACAGTGTTCCATTTATATAGACTTCATTATCAATAATTTGAAGCGAATCTCCAGGCATTCCGATACAACGTTTGACATAATTCTCCCTCCGGTCGACCGGACGATAAACAATATCTCCAAACCTTTTTTTATCCGACCAAACGCGATCTCTTCCGTATGTCCTCACTGAAAAATAATAATCTTCGTTCGACGGACTTTTTAACGCAACCGTATCACCTGCCGGATAATTGAATACGACAATATCGTTACGCTTTACATGACCCAAGCCTTTCAGTCTTTTATAACCCCAACGAGGCCACTCGATGTATGATTTTGTATTGATAATCGGAAAAGTATTCTGAACTAATGGAAACGACAACGGCGTGTTGGGAACGCGAGGACCATAGCTCAGTTTATTCACCATCAGATAGTCTCCAACTAAAAGGGATTTTTCCAAAGATGCAGTGGGAATTTTGTACATCTGGAAAATAAACAGGTTGATTATATAAACAGCTACCAAAGCAAAAACAATTGCATCAACCCATTCTGCGATTTTCTTTAAAGATTTATTCTTTGGATTTTTCCAAGCGCCCCATGGAATAAATTTAGAAATATAGATATCAAATATGACGGGTATCCCGAATAAGAGCCAATAATTACCATCCCAGATAATGAAACCGAGATAGAGAATAGTAACGATGGAAAAAATTATCCACTGGTTTTTAGTTGCTTTCATCATTTTTATTTATGTTAAAAATCAAACATATCGTTCATACTCAAAAATCCTTTTTTCCCTTTCACAAATTCAGCAGCCAGAACGGCTCCCAATGCAAAACCTTTCCGGTTTTTAGCATTGTGTTGAATACTTATCGTATCGGCATCCGATTCGTAAATGACCCTATGAATACCCGGAACTTCGCCTTCTCTTTTCGAATGGATCAGTAAATCTTCACATGTTCCCTCCAAGCCTTCTTTCCATTGTTTTTTCCGTTCGATATTCTCCAGAATGTTTCCGGCTAAAGTAATAGCTGTTCCGCTTGGTGAATCTAATTTATGGATGTGATGTGTTTCTTCCATTCTGACCTCATACGAAGGGAAGTTATTCATGATTTTAGACAAATATTTATTAAGCGCAAAAAAAATATTTACGCCAATACTGTAATTCGAAGCGTAAAAAAAAGTGTAATTTTCTTTTGCACAAAGGTTTTTTATTTCATCCCACAGCGCTAACCATCCGGTAGTCCCTGCAACTACCGGAATATTTCGTTCAAAACATTTTCGGTAATTAGTAAAAGCGCTATCCGGTTGAGAAAATTCAATCGCTACGTCTGCAGAAAGAAATTGCGGCGAATCAAAATCATCCTGATTATCGATATCAATGACACAAACTATCTGATGTCCACGCTCCTTTGCTATTTCTTCAATCGCATGTCCCATTTTACCATAACCAATTAATGCTATCTTCATACCGACGTTAAAAATTAATTTGCAAATATACGGATTTTTTTGAGTGTTAGCAAAAAAATCAAACAAGTAATTATTTGATACAGCTCATTTATGGAAAACATTTTGTATTAACAAAAAAATTATGTAGTTTTGCTCAATCAACCTGTAAATTATTATCAAATGAAAACAAAATTAAGTTTATGCAGCCTATTGGTCGTTTTAATGACTTTTTCATGTCAGACACAGAGAGAAAAGCTTCCCCGTTTTCAGAATTTCGATGAAGGATGGAAATTCCATTGGGGAGAATTATCAGGAGCTACCGAAGTGAAATTTGACGACAGTCAATGGAAATCGCTGGATTTGCCTCACGACTGGAGCATTGAACAGCCGTTTTCTAAAGAAACCGGACTTATCGCTACTGGACAAACCGTTGGAGGAACAGGATGGTACCGCAAAAATTTTACTTTGCAGCCGGAACAGGCAAATAAAATCGTGCAACTCTATTTCGAAGGCGTTTATATGGAAGCGGAAATCTGGCTGAACGGGCAAAAAATAGATTTTCATCCCTACGGATATACTTCGTTT
>Ga0123354_10003451_pt1 | contig 21829 bp, 13 predicted proteins | sample TergutLab28metaG_2_FD_97872 | JGI IMG/M metagenome (GOLD analysis project Ga0123354, IMG submission 97872) | Labiotermes labralis P4 segment gut microbial communities from Petit-Saut dam, French Guiana - Lab288 P4 | ecosystem: Host-associated > Arthropoda: Insects > Digestive system > Gut ... | reverse complement strand
TGCTTATTCAATTTATTCGCAGCTACCCTCCATAAAGGAGGTCGTTCCTCTATCCGCAACCTGAGGACGCGCCATGCCGTGGTGACAGGGACCCACTACACATTTAAAGAAATACGGAATTATAATTTTGCCTGTTGTTGTGTATGGGTGTGGGACTTGGTCGCTCACAATGAGGGAGGAACGTAGGCTGAGGGTGTTTGAGAACAGGGTGTTGAGGAGAATATTTGGGCCTAAAAGGGACGAGGTAATAGGGGAGTGGAGAAAACTACATACTGAGGAGCTTAGTGAACTGTACTGCTGGGGACATATTGTTCACATGATCAAATAGAGAAGAATGAGATGGGCGGGGCACATGTGGCACGTATGTGGGAGAGGAGATGTGTAGACAGGGTTTTGGTGGGGAAACCTGAGGGCAATAGACAACTTGGGAGACCTAGCGGCAAAAGGGATTATAATACTAAGATGGATCTTCAGGAAGTGGGATGTGGGGGGTATGGACTGGATCGAGCTGGCTCAGGATAGGGACAGGTGGCTGGCAATGGTGAATGCGGTAATGAACTTTCAGGTTCCATACAAGGCGAGGAATTTCTTGACTAGCTGAAAAATGGTTAGCTTCTCAAGAAAGACTCTGCTCCGTGGAGTAAGTTAGGTAAGTAAGTAAGTGTGTGTGTGTGTTAACGGTCAGTCATGCAGTGCAGCGGTACATATTGTTGTGGTTCGCTATTCACACGTTCTGGTACATTCTATAATCATTATTAATGTAACTACGTAACTCTGACATATACAACACAATGTTCTTTCATGAACTCGAGTACCAGAATCTTCACAGTAGGGAGTTCAGATGTCATTGTTCCACATACACAAACTCACAACGTCTGAAAGAGTTGTCATTTGTCTTATTTCAAAACACATATTAAATTCCATCCACAGATTTTCCTACCATAAAAAATTACCTGAAAACAGGGAAAGAACAATCGGCATTGCGACTGCTAAGGGCTGCATGGTTCGTGGTTCAAAACCCGGTAGAAACAAGAGACTTTATAAAAATCTTAAATCACAAAATGTACGTAGGTCTTCACGCCTAGTTTCTGTCACTTTTGTTCGACTTTAGACGAATTTATATTTTATAAACATATTTTAAGAGATTTTTAAAATACAAAATGTCAAGAAGATCAGACCGATGATAGCCGAGTTCTTCCACCCAGACGGACAGACAAACCACCAAACTAAAAATGAAAAAAATGCCACTATGTTTCTGTACAATGCCATATGTCTTGTTTTATTCAATTGTTACTCTCTCTTGAATGAAATAATTAAAACCAGTACACCGAAAACAAAGTTATACACATATAGCACCAATACAACTGCAACAACGCCATCTACAATTCTGTTCAGATAAATTACCGTGGGTAGAGGCCAGTTGAAATGCGACGGCACACGCGCAGAAACCAGATTTCGTCTTTCGGCGAAACGGACGAGTCCATTTAAATCGGCGGGGGCGTCAGTTCAGTCGACTACTGGCAGCCGAGGTGTGCGCATCAGCGATATTAATGCTGGATACTTCATGTTCCGAGGTAGTCTGAAGAGTACTGGCTACCCACTCCATTCGCCAGTTTCCCCTTAACTTCCCCTCCCGTGCGTCACCGTGCGCCATTTCATTTCAACTGGAGTCTACCAATTGCTATGATGGTAATAAAAGGAGCCACCCAGTAATCGACAAACAAAGCTGAAAAGCAGTCACGTTTAAGATATATCATTGACAGATTTCTCATGCCTTCAATTATTATTACAATTATTTCTAATAATTTACAACACTACAGCATTAATAATGCTGTGTTAACATCTGTCTCTCTATTCCTTTAACATATTCTTATTGAACATGACATGCAAATGGTGTTGTGTCAAACTTCAAGCTTTAAGTATGCAGTCAAAGTGAAATGAAGCTGAAAAAAGTAATCAAGTTTCCAATCACTCCCACATTACCACCACCAACAGTATCACACACAAGATGCTGGCCTGTCTGGTTACACGAATCAAAACAACTCACTCCATCCTTTCTATGGCACATCCTTGACAGCTTCTGCTCTTTGGATAATAATGACAGATCAGTTTTCTATTCATTTTCTAGCACGTTTTCCAAATACCCTTGCCATTATATTCACACTAACACAACTAGCAACAATGTATACATAAACTTGATTTAAAACACAACAGGATGTTGACATCTAAAAACCCCTCCAAATAATTTACAGACTTTAATATTACCGTTATTTCCAATTTGTCCTAAACCTTTGCATGCACTTATGGATTATCATTTTGTTTCCTGTGACCACTATGAGGAAAGTATTTCTGCTATTGCCCTTCTTCAAATTAATGTCCAGTACTAAGGGCCATATAAGGCATAAACATGCCGTTAAGGCACATGGCAGAGTGGAGGTGTATTTCCAAACATTCAAAACCTCAGCACTAGACAGATGTAAGTGGTCAGCTTCATGTCACTACCGCTTTACCCCAGGTAAACAGCCTCTGGTATCAACTACACATCCAACAGCCTGGTTACTCTAACAGCAATGCTATCCCAGCTCCAAGGATATGATTATCAATCCACAGGATTGTTGTAACATTTGTTTCTGGCAAATTTCTAGTAACGGGTATTTTATACTACAGAACTACTGCAATCTAATTAGTTCTACGGAAATGCCATTGTTTCTTTCACAGCCTATACACTGCTGTCTACATAAATCAATGTCTTACTTTTTCACATACCTCAATCATTAAAAATTTTCTTTTACAGTCATTAATTCTAAACACAAACATTTTTTAGTAAGTGAAAAATTTTGTATTACATTCATAATTAGTGTACTTCATCAATGGTTATGTATAAATACTCACTTTAGTACTAAAAAAAAAATAGTTTTTATTGCCAGACTGAGAACTGCAGAGCAGCAGCATCATCTTTGCTCCTCAGCGATGATATCACCTCTCTATGGCAATCAGTCCAAAGATAAAATATATTCGTTATCTAAGGTACTATAATCTGATCATGAGCTAATAAAAAGAGGCAATTACAGTATTCTGTATGATTGCAATTCATATATGAAGGCTCTGTATCAACTTCTGTTACATTCTAAAATAACCAATATACACTGTATTATAAAGGAAAAGTAACAGCACTCCTGCACAACACTCCAATTAATTGTATTATTTTATAATTTATTTCCCTTCCACTTCTAGATACTATTTCAGTATCTACATGTAAATTCTTATAATGCTCCCAAAATTTACAAATAAAAAACGTCATGGGTTTCTGGAAATACTACTGACCATTGTATGCACCCATAAAAAGGAGAAAGTCTCTTTCACCAATTTGACATCATACATTAAATATTTCCAATAATAAATGTTGCATTCAGTGACAGAATAAATGCAACCCTACTCATTTCATGCAAACTTCTAAGATTACATGGTTTTTTTAATAAAAACCATTCACAAAAACAGATGAATGTTTAGAATAGCTATAAAACGAGTGTCTCAAACATAAGCACTACATTAATTAAAAAGGAAATCAATTTACCTTCCATGATAAACCAACCGCTTTTGAATACTGGGCTATCACTACAGATCATTTATTATTGCTTCAGACTAAAAGTCCAATCTTAGTTCCCAAATTCAAATTCTCTTGTTACCCATTCAGCACAACATATATTTAACCCAAGGATAGATGAATGAATGAATCTTTCAATCACACAGGCAAAAATACAGAAGGTTCTTCCTGTTTCAGTAAAATGCTTTTAAATTGTACAGTGGCGACACATTAGCTTATCTTCTGTCCAAGACGTTTACAGAGTTAACTAAAATGCATGTAGGCCCCAACGGATGACCTGACCTTCAGTATAAACATTAGCACTGCGCTCATTTTAAAATATGCTATGATTCCCTCCTTTCATCAACAAATGCCTAACAGCGAATTTATAAAAAGAAAAACTTCAAACGTTCAGCATCATAAAAAGAAAAAAACAAATGTTTAATCTTCAATGTCATACAGTTTTAAAAGTAACTCAATAATCATATTATTCCGTGAAACAGAACACACTTCTTTGTTGTCAATCATTAATCACAGACGTGAACCGGTGGATCATTATCACAAGTTTCGCATTTCGATTGGCTGACATATTTATAAAATTCAATTTCAACCAAAATATTTCGTCAGTCATCTTACTTGTACCGTCGTATAAAACGCTGGAATATAAATCTATCTGTATTCTGCTCAACCGTGTTGCATATGGTGGATGGAAAGCCGTACTTCCTTTTCGCTACACAGCGTAATCGAGCAAACTATTTGTCGCTGATCACACGAATGTCTGTTTTGTAATAACGACTGCTCTAACACATACATTTCACACTTATTATCGCAAAAATCCCACGACACATACAGGAACGATCTATAATTACACTTCTCATCTACCGAAAAAAGATCCGTTGACACAAAGAATGTCACTTCGAGCACACAACATGTGGTACAGGAATGACAATTTAAATACTGTACGTATTTTAACGATGTCACCATAACAGTCTCTTAAACAAAAATTAATCAGCAATGTTACATAATAATAAAAACAATCTCTCAGCTGCCTGAGAATTTAACAGACTTCGAATTACAAATAAAAGAGAAACATTACAAAAAGTAAGTCCACTAACAGTTCGAAAAGTCTGCCGTACACCTGATCACACTACCTTGCACAAATTATGACGAACTTCATCTACCTTTTGGAAGAAAATCAGGAAGGTAAATCACCTAACACAAACCGCCATCAGCTCTACAAGATCATTGACATTGTTTATGTACTCACCCAAAACATCACGTTAAATCCAAATATCACGTACTTCAAACAACAGCTAACTTCACTAGTGTCTCTTCTGTACTTCCGAACAGGCATTGTGACCACATTTAGATCACGATTCACACATAAACAAACAAAATAATAATCAGCTGTTCACTTTCCCATACACCACACCTGCCATTGTCACACCACACACTGAACCCTTAGACAAGCCACGAGCCACCACGGAACAACCTTCCACAGCCCACACTTATGACTAGTACTTCATTTCTACGCCGGGGACGGAAGCGCTGATCAATTCCCATAATGCATAGCGTCCTGACACATGGTAGCCAACGATGAACGAATGTACCGTACTTGTGGACCTCATGTGCTCGAAACTGATTGGTTATACAAGAAACGTAACACATTTTACAAGGTACCTAAAAAATTAATCTGGCTGATAAATCTTATTAACAGAGCACTATGTCGGTGTGATCACAATGAGCATTAGGGATCTAAACTGTTGGCTAGCAGTACTCTTCATCTCATTAAAATCTGGCACAAATGGAATCTAACACTATCAACGTGTTATCAGTAAGCCCCTCCAGCCGTCTTTCACCACTAAACGTTCCCGCTATAGTTCCTAATTTTTTGTGAAACATTAAAAAACTTTTAAAATTTCTTTGGTCGCACAATATAGTCTGCCGCTACGATTCCTTACGTATTTCCATGGTACCTAGCGCATTGTGTCAGCACTGCTTCTACCGGCTTCCCGTGGTCACAGATAATAGAAATGTCGGAAAGGTTATAGTAGGTTACGAAGTGAGGAGGGGCATCAGGAAAAAGGGTGTGGGGTTGCTGGAAGTGTTGGGCAAGTGTAGACATTAGCTGAAACAAAACTGTCATTTGTCTGTAAGAACAGTGCTTCATCCTATAGGCACAAAAGAATGGATTCTGCAACGGCAGCAAATGTCCCAGCCTCGCCATGGGGAAAATTGAAGCAACCAGCTGAACCAATTTGCCTAGCTGATATTATGTCCGAAGAATTGGCGAAGGACTTGCACATTAAAGAAGAAGAGCGTTATATCAAAAACTTTGTTGTAAAACCAGAACCAGTACCGATTATGGAATGCGCTCCAGGTTGTGACAGTGACCACACGATTGCACAGTTGTTGCAGGCTCAGTTTGATAAAGAATATGACAGCATGCTGAAAAGGACAGAAGATAAATTTAATGGCTCGTCAAAAGTATGTATATCTTATTCAAATTACCGTGTCATCCCCGAAAATCTTATATATGGCAGTGATTCAGAGCACGAAGACATTGATGACAAGCATCGATTGTGGGATAGTTTTGTAACGACCGAAAAAGCTTTCAAAGGTATACCTAAATGTGGGTACAAGAAACAGGGTGAAGAAATGGTAACTAAACATGATATGACAATGTCTGGTCGCCGAAATGCTTGTCGTGTTATGGAGTTTCCTCCAGAGTTCCAAACAGGGGATGGTGGTGGCTTTGATATGCAGTTGTCCAATAAAGTATTCAACAGTCTGAAAGTCCACTCACGCAGTGAACAGTCCCGTAGGCATCGTTTGCATGATAAGACAGAACAAGCTACAGCAGAAATGAGTGTTGATGCTCGAACCCGTTTGCTACTGTATCGTCTTGTGAATCAAGATGTATTGGACAGAGTTAATGGCATCATCAGTACTGGTAAGGAAGCAATAGTTCTTCATGCTGATGGTGGAGCTGGAAGAGATAGTGTAGTACCCAAGGAGTGTGCTATCAAAATTTTTAAGACAACTTTGAATGAATTCAAAACAAGAGATAAATACATTCAGGATGACTACAGATTCAAAGAGAGATTTTCAAAGCAAAATCCAAGGAAAATTATACATATGTGGGCAGAAAAAGAGATGCACAATCTGACAAGGATGCGTAAATGTGGCATTCTCTGTCCAGATGTTGTAATTTTAAAGAAACATATCCTGGTCATGTCCTTCATTGGAGAAGGACACAAACCAGCTGAAAAGCTAAAGGAAGCCTTTCTGGACCATGCTGAATTGAAAGAAGCTTATGTCAAAACTACTGCAGGAATGAAGAGTCTGTACGAAGACGCTCATTTAGTACATGCAGACTTATCAGAGTACAATATTTTATGGCACAATAAACAGTGTTGGTTCATTGATGTCAGTCAGTCTGTTGATTGCAACCATCCCAAAGCACTCGAATTCTTGTACAGAGATTGTGTTAATATTTCAAATTTTTTTAAGAAGAAAGTTTCCAGTGAAATTAAGTCTGCAGAGGAATTATTCACTGAAATAACAGGCCTGTCTGTGCCTGAAGGTGGTGTTAGTGCACTTGGACAGGTTCGAGATTTTGAGCGAAATGAAGAATTGCTGACTAATGAACAGACAGAGAAGCATTATCCATTTGAGTACTGCTGGGAACAATCAAAGAATGAGTAAGGGCACTCCATGTTATAGGACATTGTAAACTGTGTGTCTTATGTATATTGCTGTAAAAAATCTCAAATGGAATTAATATCAGGATTAATTCTTCAGAGAAGGGTGCTTTGTGTTCGGTGTTAAGTATTGGGTGTTATCTGTAGTTACAAACTGTTCCATGAATGGCACTTGGAAGGGACTGATAATTGATTACAGAAGCTTAGCAAGAGCAATATAATGCTTGGCATTATGTAGTGGTAGCACTGTTTAGCCCAAAAACCTTCAAATACAGATTTAAAATCCTGTGCCTTAAAGTTGGTAATGGAAGCATTGTAACTGAACAAAACAATTCATGGTTCTAGTGTTCATGAATGGTAAAATGTAAAAGTTGTATTGTAAAGCTGTTGCTCGAGTACTCAATGCGCTGTCAATTACTTACATATTTAATTACTACAGGAAAGAAAACCCATATGCTCTCTTTGTTTGCTTCGGTTTCATATATCTTACATTAAATTTTGTGGATTTGTAGATATTCAAAAGACTGCAAGGTAACAAAACTGCTGATCATTTTGCTTTCTTCAGGATGTATAACACACTTGACCAGATGTTGTATTTTGTAAAAAATCATTGATTATTTTGGGGTTGTAATAAAATGTATATGGATTCTTATTTTACACAGAGGCTGTAATTTTATTTGCTGTGTTTTTCCAAATCATCCGCCTAGAATTAGAATTTGCATATATTCCATAGTTGCGCTATAGACTTATTTGTGTGTGTGTGTATATATATATTATTTATAGTGTTATATATCATTTTTTGTACTAATTTCTGTGTTCTGCACAGTGAATGACAGTATTAGGGATAAGAATTTTTTTATATGAGTATTAAATATATAAAATAGTTCCTTTCAAGTCAGGCTTGTTTTAATGTCTGCACATTTTGGCCGGTTTTTGTGTGTGTGTGTAAATACCACACCAACACCACAGTGGGCTCTACATTAGTATCAAAAAGACATCTATCAGTGTAATGAAATTTTATGTTGACATACAGACATTATTTTCCATAAAATGTATTAAGTAAAAATTTTTGTGATATCCCACAGTTGTGTGAACCTGTAAAGTGTTTGATTTTCATCTTCTTCATGCATAATGCAGTCTACTATACACATGGGAGCATGTGCAAAATTAACTGGAGACTTCTGGTTTAGGCAAATCAGAATCATGACCTGAAGAGCAACAGTAAGAACAGTTAACATAGCTAGATAAGCCACAGCAGCTGATTGAAACTGGTGAGTACTGTACCTGACCTTCTAGGGATCCTCCTCCATCACAGGGAATATCGGTGGGGATGGTGACAACAGGGAAGATGCATCAAGTCGAAGATACAGAAAACGGCTTTTTATTGTAGTTGAATCACTTGATGTTCCACCATAACACGCATGTCCTGTCCGCTGCCTGAAAGTCTTGTGGATAACATTTTCTTGTCTTTCTTTAATCGCATGTTGCCAAAATTCAAAGTTAGGCCAGTGTCACCTGACTGCAGGGTTGAAGCTGAATGGCTAAAATGTGCCACATCACAAACTTAAGTTAATCTTTTTTTGATGTTTTGCTGACCGTGCATTTCATTATAATCATCATAATTAACCAACTTAATGCACAAACTCTTGTTTTATAATAAGTTTATTGTATGCTTCTACATGTTTCGAGCACTATGTGCTCATCATCAGGAGGTCAGAATTGTATTGTACAGCATCTGGTATCATCACACCTGTAGGTGGCCATCCTCTCTCAACCTGTGTGTGTTCTGATTTTCTCTACAACTTTTGTCTGCAACATTTCTCAATTTTCAGAAGAATTCTGTGAGACATTATTATAAATGTGCATAGGTCTTCATGTAAAGTACCCATTATGCTTGTCAAATTTTAATCAAACTTAGGTTTTTTTGAAAGAGTTTCAAAAAATGCTCAAATAGCAAATTGCATGAAAATCCATTCAGTGGGAGCCAAGTTGTTCTACACAGACATGACAAAGCTCGTAGTCACTTTTCGCAATTTTTCGTACGCACCTAAGAAGTACATATTTTAAATTTCTGTGTCTTCCACAGACTGAAAAGGAAGACAAATTCATGAACAAGGAAAAAATTATAATTTAGAAGGAAACATTTTCAGCAAAAGATTTTGTGATATCACTAATATTGCAGAGTAGTAACAATGAATTTTTTGTTACAGCTTGGTCAAATGATATATGTAACAAACTGACATACGTATTCAGATGTTCCACTAAGTCCATTATATATACAGCAAACAATAAGAGGCATTTTGTACATTTGAATTCATCAACAGAGCTAAAGGAATGTGTAATTAAGTATGGCTATCTATTTCATGCCACTTTAAGTGAACTGTTTCATTGATAAGATACATGAGTCTACAAGGTAAATTGTTGAAACTTTTTATGCAAGCATAGTAATTACTTTTCTGCAAACATGAAAGGTTGGCAACTGGTCTGAAAATTGTACTTTTTTGTGTGTTAATACTTTGTGCGGCTTAATTTGAAATTTGTCTTAGATATGTATGATGAAGTTCATAAATGAAAACATGTATTCATATGGAAGGGTACAATTTCTAATCTCTTACACAAACTCCTGCATGACTCTCTAGTTCATGCACCACCCATTTTTCTAATTATTTCCTTCATTAGAGTAAGTATCTTTTTACTGTTAGGCAAATTACTGCCCAAAATCATTTCATTAGTGTGCAATGTGGTTGGCTGGATACATCATCTTTATACAGCGTAAGCAAAATAATATCTGGATCCAAAGTATTACTAGTCACTGCTGTATTTCTCTACTATTTACTTTAGCTGTAAGGTAGGCTTCATCTCACTATCTTCATTCATCTTATTTCTTGTGTCAGACTTAAAAATCTGCCATACCAATTTTGAAAATCCAGCCACATATTTTCACAGTTGAAGAAACGGGAAGTACCTGACTTTGCATTTCCACTAACCAATGAAGAACTTGCATAACAAGGACAACGTACAGATTCCCGCAGGTTGGGAGGCAGACTTCAAATTTGGATGCCAGCACCACCATTTTTGCAACTGTCCAACAAAGTTTAAATGTAGACAACAAACCAGATTTTCCATCAGACACAAAATTTTCTACAGCATATTTATGACTGTGTTAGCAACATATACACCATGAGTTGTGATGAACATTGCATGATGAGGTTACATCAAGCAAAGGCCAGTAAAACAATGAGTAGTGAACACGTTGCATTTTTTAAAAGTATGTATTTCAAGCATTAATATAATGCAGAAAGATAAACTTACCTTGACACTTTCCGTAAAAAGGTAAAGTGATCCCATTACAGGCCCAGCGTGGCCCACCAGAGGGTGGGTAGAGGTATAGCTCTACTCTTCCATGACCGCAGCACTAGAAGGGGGTGAGTGGTCAGCAGCATGCCCCGGCCACACTTAACCCCAGGAGAGACCTGGTACCCATTTTACAGGAGGCTGGGTGGGCCCCAAGGCCAATCTGGATGGGCGGAAAATCTCGTCCCCACCGGGATTCAGTCCCGGACCATCCAGCCCGCAGTCAGTCGCTATACCGACTGAGCTACCTGGCCCAATTACACTTTCCATACTGAAGTATTTCACACACGCCAAAATTTGTTATTAAACAAGGTGGGAAATGTATGTATAATGGAACAATGAGGCTGGTTCATGTCCTTGTGACCGGCAAAAGTCCACAGTTCAATCGCCGATGGGACCACAAACTGGAGTGTTTAGAAATTATTTGATTTATGTTAATTAAGAAAGCATAATTAGGGCAGTGATGAGGACAAACCTTGGATCAATAATTGAACTGACAGAATTATACAAAATTATTTTGTGCTTCAGGGGCCAGGAGGCATGTTTGGGCAGCACCATTTTTCTAGAGACATGCATGAATTTAACAAGAAAATGGAGACCCCTTCTTCGTTTTTGTCAGCAACAAGATAATCTTTTGAATATGTTATGGCCTCACTGAGGAAAGAGATAATTTGCCATCAGCACAGCCCAATCAAATTTGATTGGGCTTTTCTGAATGAATTCAGGGTTCCACAGCCAAGAAGTCCAGAGCAAACCAAACTGCCAATTCAGAATTTGAAACCCACGAATACACAGCATGTTGTTGATGTAGTAACACCTGAGTGAGGGCAAGAGCACTCTGATTTTAGCACTTGTACAGAACACTTCAATTTTGACAGCAGAACACTACACGTCAATGGTTCTGCATTTTGGCACAATTCCAGTGGTAATTAAACCTAATTTAAACTGATGGCAAGGAATTTATTCAGATCTTTGTATGAGACAACTGCAGAGATACTAATTTCACCTCCAACCATAAGAAGTGTGAATCAGTACATAAATTAAGAACAGAAATTAGAAATTTTCAGTGGCAAACATACTACTGTTGAGCAGTTCATAATGCCACAAATAAGCAAAGTGATCATACTAGCACTCTTCTATACCAGCAGTCTGCAAACCAAATGAACTGGACTACACAGACCAACTGGAAACTGTGACATATACAGCTGCAGATTATTATTACAAGAAGCAGGAAGATTTATGAGGTGGCTTAACACTCCTCCTTGGGATAAAACTCTTGTTCCCAGCAAGCCATCTTTATCCACTCTAACCTACAACTGTAAATATTAATTCACTGCACGCTGGACTCTTCTCAGCCAGTCATATCATTTAATGCACTGAGGTCACATTTTTTATACTGTTCTGAATGCAGCAGTTCTGTTCACCAACCATAATTTTGCCACAAGGTGAACAACACATTCATGAGCTATGACAAGTGTCTGAAGTAATCCAAAATGCGCGAACCCTGGACCATGGCAAATCACAGCAGCAGTAACAACTACCCTAACTGTCATAAAGTAAAACAGCCCAAATTTGGTGCAACATGTGAAGCCACATAAAACAGTGTTCCCTTCTTTTTGGTCTGCATGTCTCTGAACACAATAAACATTCTGTGCAGGTTGATGTGTTATGAATACAAATCCTCCAACAATCTGTTTAATGGGATTTATGAAAGGGTTAGTAGAAGTAGGAAATTTTACAGTAAAACTGCAGCTTTATATGTCATAAATTTCTACATATTATTGTTTGTGTACCTCATACCATGCTTACAGTCAAGTGCACTTGTACTTTTAGTATTAAGCACACACAGACCTAGACACACAGTGCACTGTCAAACCGAATTACGTCACTCAGATCACAACCGGTACTGCCTGAACAGATGGGGAATGTTGGTCCAAGCAACATTTTTTTCAAATCTTGGATCATTTAGTGCATTTTTAATGCAATTAGAAACTAATTATTTAGTTTGTTAACTGTATACATTTCACACAATTCTAGTTTAAGTTTTCAATTGAGTTTTAATTTTTCCTTAAGTTACCATCATTCACACCCATGTTTATAAAATACTGTTACCTGATGGAACAGAAGTATTTCAAACATCATACAAAGCAGTCATCACAAACCCAACAACAAGCTCACCTTGCAGTTCTATAAGTACTTTTCTTATGCTGAGGGCAAGCATCATACAACAAAGTAACCTGCCATTATTTGGCAATAAATTTTAAATTGTATCTAAACTTCATAAAATACCTTAACAGAGTGGAAATTACCACAGGCCAACAGAACACACATCTTTTCAAACTGTATTTACACACTGGAACTCAAGTGAACTCACTGTATTTCAGTACCAACATCCTTATGTGGAATTATCGTCAGCTTAACTTCGCTCCTAAAGCAACAGGTCGAGCCACTTTTACTTGTTCTCGTTCCTGACGTTTCTGCTGCTGCTCTAACAGTCTTCGCTGCCTCTCCAAACGGCGTTTTTCTCTCAGAATTGTGTCAGGGTCCCAATCTTCTTGAGCCTGATCCTCCCACCCAGGGGTATCTTCCCAGGTTCCAAGATCTGGTGACTGAAACATTCACACACATATGGCAGGATGTTCACTGATAATGGTTTGCTAAATCAGTATAAAGTGATAAATACAGTAATGTACACTGTTGACACCAGCAACACAGCAAAATGTAGTTCCAAGAGAAGCCAGGCATGTGTCACAAAACTAGAAGCTCACCTACCAGAAACCAAAGCATAAATCAAGATACCCAAAAATGTTCCAGCTCTCTGTCTGAGGGTCACTATTACATCAAATGAAATGTTAACAGTATAAACATAGTCAAATACAATGATAAGAGGTTCAGCTACCAACTGCGATAAAGTAACGTTCTTTACCAATATCTTAAGAACTAAATTAACATCAACTGTCAAATCACAACTAAAATTTATTATCAGTTCTTATTATTCGATACAAGATATCTGGGAGCATAACTGAAATTTTAATCGTTATAAAAACAAATGACATCTTATGTAAATAAATTTGTAACTACACATGTCACTTATGTAATTTTGAAGTTTTATATATTGTAGTAAGCAAGAACATTGCATTGAAAGTTCAAGCATTTACCTCATTGAAGGCTTTTTTATGTCAAGTATTTAATTAGGGTGTATAAGTCTCATTTTAGAAGATTTTGTACAGTAGTTTCCTCATTGTAAGTTATTCTTTCCTCAAGTGTAGATTCCTTTAAGGTTTCTGTATACCACATACTTGTAGCATGATTTAGTAGTTTAAAGGTTAAGAGCTTCTTTTAATTGTGAATAACAGTATTACATTATGACCTTGACTGTACAGCCCATCACACAAAATAGTGCATTCAGAGTAACCTCAACACATTACAATCACAAGATCATAATACTCAGTAGGCACGCTTTCCAAAAACCCTAGTTACCATTCGTGTACTACCCACAGTGTAAATTACTGCACTTGTTAATTATGATCTTCAAGCTAACTGGACAAAGAGGTCGGATAGCACAGTCGGTATAGTGACTAGGCTACGGACCAGAGAGTCTGGGGTTCGAATCCTGGCAGGGTTAAGAGACTTTCCTCCAAATTGTCTAGACCAACTCTGAAGCCTGCCTTCAATAAACTCCAGGGTTGTTTCCCAGGCTAAAGCAGCAGGGGTGTGTAGATGACCACTCACCTCTACCTAATGCCAAAGTGAAGAATGAGAGCAACTATACCTCTGCTCCCATATATTCCTTCATGGCATGTACAGGGACAACGTCACCTTTATCTTAGCTTCAAGGGACACTTAGTGACTTTACTTTCTTCATAAGCCTGCCACTATAATACATTCTTGAAAACTTACCTCTATACTACAGTCTATTGCCTACAGGAAATTAGTGCCTGACATTCTGTATGCTAGGAGTATGTCCTCTTAACGTAATTTAGGTTACACTGCACTCTATACTGTTATACGTCTGGTTATAAAGAGTGTGAACCAGTTCATTCCACCTTATTAATATGTCCCTTCCTTTCTGCTACACAGGTAACCCCCTTTAACAAAGTACCATGCTATGCCAGACTACTTACTCAAAGACAGGCTCGAGAACTAATCTCAGGACCATGTCTGAATGCCAAGGCCAGGTTTTTGTCCTTTAATAGGACTAAATCCAGGACTGTTACTGGCCTTCTCACTGGACATAACACCCTGAGAAGACATCTTTACCTACAAGGGCTGCTGGACAGTCCAATGTGAAGGAGATGTGGAGCAGAGGAAGAAATCTCTGCCCACATTCTTTGTGAATGTGAGATTCTGGCTTCACTCAGACATGCGTATCTGGACTCCTTTTCCTTGAAGCCAGAGGACATTAAGAGTATAAGTCTGGGGGACATCTGGAGCTTTAGCGAAGTAACAGGGTTCCCATAAATGGATATGGGGCACAAAGGGCCCGTTAATTAAGGCCTAGCTGCATCAGGACTGTGTTGGTCCTGAACCCAATTGCAATCAGTATCAGTATGCCAGACTACTTCACATCTTTGTTCATCAAGATTTCCTACCAATTTTCTTAGACATAAACAGACTGTCTGTCACCTTCTTTTACCAATCCTACTTTGCATGTTCCAATGCATCATCTCCTCTCAACACAGTTTAACAACTTAAGTACATAATATTTCATTTCTCACATTTGTCAGATCATTTTACCTTAAGCATATGCACTGTGTCACTTAATTACCAAAAACCTTGAACAGGCAGGTCCCATTGTACGCCACGTATATTTTTGTGAAAAAGGTTGCGCAAATCGAAGCCGCTGCAAATCGAACACAAAACTCCCATCTAAAACAGTGTATTTCATGGGGGTTAGGGGATTGACAACCTCATCCTATATAGTGTACGACTATACAACTAGTGGACATATGGACCTGTAGAGTATATATCTACTCTACATAGAGTACACATACATTTCTATACAATATATTTATTTCCTAATGGAATAAAAATGTAAGAGACACACATCTGTAATTGCTGGTATGGTTCATTCTGATAGGACTGTGGTAGTCTTGCTATACTAACACTTTAGTTCCTGACTTCTTTGTCATTAGGGCCCGTAGCTAATGCCATGGATGTACCGCAGCCTTAAGGCTGATTGTACTATAGTTCCTGACTTAGCACTTTCTGTAGTTCTATCAGCAGTATCATGAATTGTAGTACACTACCAAGAGCAAGTCTAACATTATGGCGTATGTCAACCATTCAATCATCTTTTCTTTTTACATCAACTTATTGCATCTACTTTCTCTTCAGCACTGACTGTCTTTTGCCAGTCTTTCACTTGGATTGTACTAGGCAATTGCAGATTTACGTTTATCACTCAGTTTGGTAACAAAAGCCAATGCCACTGAAGTGGGAACTACAACAGCTGCATGATTATATGAACAACGTAATCAATCCACAAGTGTGACTAATGGCGTGACTGCGACATCACTTTGTGCTAGCCTCCAAAACAAAACAAGCGTGGCCACATTTCATCTCTGCCAAATCGTGTTAAAGCGAAAATGTGGAAAATAAATCATGCAAAAAGTGACCTGCCTGTATTCTTTTTTATGTCAATCAGTAATCTGTTTCAAAAACTTGATACATGGCACACAGATAAAAATTTGGTTGAAGACAAAAGCTTTCACTAGAAAGAATTGTATATCCATTGCAGAACACTTTCAACAATTTTCCTCAGCCCCTGAAACTTCCTCTCTCACAGGTCCAAATATTTTCCCCAAGCATTACTTACTTACTTACTTACTCCATGGTGCAGAGTCCTTCTTGAGAAGCTAACTGGTTTGCAGCTAGTCAAGAAATCCCCCGCATTTCATGCAACCTGAAGATTCATTACCGCACTCACAAGCGTCCGCCACCTGTCTCTATCCTGGGCCAGCCCAATCCAGTCCACATACCCACATCCCACCTCCTGGAGATCCACCCTAATATTATCCACCCATCTACACCTAGGTCTCTCCAGTGGTCTCTTTCCCTCCAGTTTCCCCACCAAGACCCCATACACCCCTCTCTCCTCACCCATACGCGCCACATGCCCAGCCCATCTCATTATTCTCGATTTTATCACCCACACAATATTGGGTGAGGAGTACAAATCATTTAGCTCCTCGATATGCAATCTCCTCCATTCCCCCATTACCTCATCCCTCCTAGGTCAAAGCATTACTATCTCAAACAATGTCAAACCACATTATTCTTGTAAGGTGACAGACAAAAGTTTCACATCCCACAAAACAACAGGTAAATTTATAGTTTTTAATATTCAAACCTTTACTTCCTTACACAGGAAGTGGGACAACATTCTGAACCAAATAACATACAGCAGGCCCTACAAGATTTAAGGTCGTAAGAGTATTATAATTTTTGTACGTTCATTCTATGACATACAATAATTTTTGGGGGTAATACCCCTAATAGTATTAAAATATTTAGAATGCAAAAAAAAAAGTTATAAGAATTATAAATCAATCAAAGAAAATGGATTCATGTAGAGAAGTGTTTAAAACAACAGAAATTTTACCTTTCTGTTCTCATTATATGTTTTCTCTCTTAATGTATGTGATAAACAACAAACATTCATTTATTAAAAACTTAGAAGTTCATAACCACGACACGAGATCTGCTAATAATTTTCATCTGCCCACTACCAATTTAACTAAATATAAAAAAGGGGCTTATTATACAGGAATAAAAATGTTTAATCATCTTCCAGCTCACATAAAGAATGTAGTGAATGAAATACAAGTTTCTAAAATGACCTTAAAGAGATTTCTTCTTGATAACTTATTTTATTCTACTGAAAAATGTTTTAAAGCTAATTATGATATATATTTCTGATTGTAATGATTTCATGCATGTAATTAAAACTTTATTGTACAATCATTGTACTATAATTGTCCTCTGTCATTTACCATCTGTGATCAAACAAATACATTGTACAGCACGTTATGACTATTTCCACATCCTTGGGTTGTAACTGTGAACAGATAAATGGAAAATAAAGGGATGATGATCAGTGGCGTGCCGAGAGGGGGGGTTCAAACCTCCCCCGAAATTCCGAAGGCCCTCCAAAATCATGCCAAACTCAACCCGATTGTGAAAAATGTTAAAAATTGCTGAATTTAGGACGCCAACGCCTCAAGATGTTTGGAAAAAAGGCAGTGAAATTCTAAAACTACCGCCAGTTCGCAGTTGTTTTACATTAGCAATGACAAATAAATTGGTTGTCATCATAAATAGTCTTAAATTACCACAAATTAATAAAATGTTACTGTATGAAATGAAATTTCTTGTACCAAATTACAGCTGTCTCCAGAACACCTGACTAGGGGGCTACCGCACCCAGATCCCTGTTCTCTCTGTCCTCAACTGAATTTGTTGAACCACCCCCCAAACAAAATTCCTGGGTACACCACTGATGATGATGATGAGGTCCTGAGGGTGGTGTTCATTACAACTGAAGTGTTCTAGCTTACGACACTGTGTCAACTGATAATAAATTTTTGGAAGAACCGACCTGCTTCCACCTTCATGGCAGAGCCAGTTTACTCTCAATATGGAGGCAATACATTCCTCCACAATGCAGGTAACCACATACCAGATCATACAGTATTATAGCAGAGAGGATTACAATATATACCTTTCATCTGTTACTGTCATTTCCAAATATTTATGTTCTAAAGCTTTTGCTAAAAATTGCATTTTGCTAGGCAAAAGGCAAAGGTAGATCAGTCCCGTTACAGGCCTGAAGTGGCCCAGAGGGTTCCAGGAAGTTAAGGTTCCCAGATTTCATGACAACGGCACAGGATGGTGGTAAGGTTGTCAGCCTTACACATTGGCAGCCTTTACCCCCAGGAAATGCTCCTGGTACTCATTTCTGTTAGAGGCTGAGTCGACCCCAAGGCCATAGTGCGATCAGAAGGATTTAATGTTAACGACACCAGCTGGGATCAAACCAGTGACCTTCCAATTTGTAGCACAGCGCCTTAACCACTGCGCCACCGTGGTCCCCACATTTTGGTAGGCAATCAACTCCATTCGCTGTTACAGGACAGAAGTTAGTTTCCTAAGGTTTGGCTGTCGTGAATATAGTATGATAACTTAGAGCCATGCATGCACATATACCAGGCATCTGGGCACCCAGCCAACCAAATTCTGTACAGTGACTCCCAATATATTCAGCACAGTTTGTTCTGGTTTTTTTCTTTTTTTTTTTTATACATAAAATGTGTATCAGTTCACATGCATCAAGCAGAAAGCACCAGATAACAATGAGGTTCGTAGGTCACACCAGAACTGTGGGCTCTCAGTCAGGAACTTGTTTCATGTCAATTTGGAGATGGTGACTGGATTTTTTGGAAAAATTTGTGGACACCTGCTAAGAACCACAAAGAAACTGGTAGTGTGATTTTTTAATCACAACCAACAAGATGCAACTATTTTTGATTATTTATTTCTATAAGGCTCTACATGTTTCAAGTGGTTCCCCTGCCCATCATCCAGAGAACATAACTGTACATTCAGCTTCAGGTATTGTCAGCCAATACTGCCACAGTCTGGTATCGTGGATGAGATGGAACTCCATGGAGTCTGGTATGTAGGAGCATATGCTCCTGCATACCAGACTTCCTGGAGTTCCATCTCATCCATGATACCAGCCTGCAGCAGTATTGGTTGACAATACCTGAAGCTGAATGTACAGACATGTGCTCCTGATGATCGGCAGGGGAACCACTTGAAACATGTAGAGCCTTATAGAAATAAATAATCAAAAATAGTTGCATCTTGTTGGTTGTAATCAAAAAATTATACTAACGATGCACGGACATACAAATATCAAAACTGGTAGTGATCCTAAAGATGAGGCAGCCTTACTGACTGAAAAATTGTAACCAGGAGGGTGACGAATTCTTAAAATGAAGCTCACACCAAGAATGTTAAGTGCACAAAGTACATAAAAATACTCACAGTAAATGATACTGGATCCATTGCCAATGTAAGGTGAGAAGATACAGGATCATTCCAAGCAGATGTTTCCATATCTTTAGGCTTTAAAATAATTTTCGTCTGTTTTGTGATGTGCGGAGCCATATTCTTCAACAAAAATTCAGCAATCAGTTATGATACGGATGTTCCTCCAAACAACCTATGATGTTGAATAAAGAGAGACCAACTTGAAGAAATAACTCAACTTACAAGTCGCAAGCTCCTGAGGATGGATGTATTAACATCCGAAACATGTTGAGTATTAAATAATGAAATAATAAAGCAAGTGACATGAAGTTGGTCTCTCTTTATTCTACTATCAAGATGATGCATGGTCCAATAAACATAAGATCAACCTATGATGTGTAAACGTGTGCAGATACACATGAATGTAATTCCCTAGGCTGCCGCAAAGTACACTGCAGCAATGGCACTCGTATTCAGGATGTAAAGCAATCCCATTATAGGCCTGGACAGTCCCTGAGGGTTCCAGGAGGTTTAGGATCCTGGATTTCAATACAATCAGCACATGAAGGCGGTAAGGTTGTCAGCCCTACGCACCGGCCGCCTTTACAACCAGGAAATATTCCTGTTACTCATTTCTGTTAGAGGCTGAGTCAACCACAGGGCCATAGTGTGGCCAGAAGGATTATGTCAATGAAAAATTCCAATGACACCATCGGGAATCAAACCCGCGACCTTCCGGCTTGTAGCGCTGTGCCTCAACCACCTGCGCCACTGCGTACCCATTATTCAGGAGGTGCCCAGTTAAAATATTGGGAAAGACCCGGTATCCGTTTCACAGAAGGCTGGGTGGGCCCCAGGGCCGGTCTGGATGGGTGTAGAATCTCGTACCCACCGGGATTCAATCCCGGACTGTCCAGCCTGTAGTCAGTCGCTATACCGACTGAGCTACCCGGCCCACAAAATGTAATCAGTATGCCATATATTTGTCCATTGAATAAACGGCATGTTGAAATAGAAAGGATTTCAAATTGCTTTTAGAGGATTTGTTCTTGTTCAACCTGTTTTTAATGTGATCTGGCAATGGTTATACAGTCTAATTCCCATATTCATTAAACTTTTCCTGAAGAGATGCATATTACAGAATTTAAAATGGACAGCAAATTTGTGTGTGTGTGTGTGTGTGTGTGTGTGTGTGCGCGTGCGTGTAATCTACATTTTGCTACAGAAAAGAATCAAAATGGGACATGCAAGTGATGATAAGATATGATATTCCCTGTTAGTTGTCTGATCATCTGGATGTTAAGGCATGATGATTCATGTTATGATATGTATATATACACACCCTAGGAAATCACAATTCAGCCATGCTTTCAATTCACACCTGATGCCAGTAGAGTTATGCTGCATTTCCTTGCCTTACAAGTTCTATAGTAGTTTTGTCAAATGTAAATTAATTGTTATTATTTTCAAGTTTAAAATGGCTGCAAGCACTACTATTTTCACAAAACAGAATGCTTTAAAACAGCAGTTCAAAAACTTTTCATTGGTATATCACTAAAACTTTAACATTTCAAGTGTGCCATGAATGCCTTGTTTGTATTTAAACTAGAAATCTGAAATTGGGAAGATTCGCTAATGATGGGGATAGATATATAACGTTGCCAGCAATGCTGAGTATTAGCAAATATATGTGGCCTATGTTAATTTTTTTTTAATTTATAGTCTTCATTTTATTTTGAGTTTTTATTACAACCACATACCAGTAAACAATGCTAGGCATACTGGTCTTTTGGGTTGCAATGTGTCACACACAGATACTCAGTGTTTATCTCTTCTGGGTTGCAAAGCGTCACACACACAGATACTCAGTGTTTATCTTTTCTGGGTTGCAATGTGTCACACACAGATACTCAGCATTTATCTCTTCTGGGTTGCAATGTGTCACATACAGATACTCAGTGTTTAACTCTTCTGGGTTGCAATGTGTCACATACAGATACTCAGTGTTTAACTCTTCTGGGTTGCAATGTGTCACACACACAGATACTCAGTGTTTATCTCTTCTGGGTTGCAATGTGTCACACACACAGATACTCAGTGTTTATCTTTTCTGGGTTGCAATGTGTCACATACAGATACTCAGTGTTTATCT